>Ga0307981_1000989_pt1 | contig 26972 bp, 26 predicted proteins | sample OrgLakmetagen987_FD_201849 | JGI IMG/M metagenome (GOLD analysis project Ga0307981, IMG submission 201849) | Saline water microbial communities from Organic Lake, Antarctica - #987 | ecosystem: Environmental > Aquatic > Non-marine Saline and Alkaline > Saline | place: Antarctica: Organic Lake... | reverse complement strand
GGTGTTCAATGCAGTTGCAGGACCGCCACTTAAATGTGGGCCTAGCTACGATTTTCCGACGCAATGTACGCGTCATTAACATATTCTTGAATGCGCATCGCGTGGAGGCCCTATGACTATCACTTCAATAAAATTTCTAAAGGCATGTACACTGTCAGTAGCCCTTCTTGGGTCTGCTGCAGTCGTCTCAATATTGGCCGTCCCTGACTACGCCTATGCGAAGAATGGCGACGGCGGCGGCAATGGCAGCGGCAATGGCGGAGGTAACGGCGGCGGCAATGGCGGCGGCAATGGCGGAGGTAACGGCGGCGGTAACGGCGGCGGCAATGGCGGAGGTAACGGCGGCGGCCAAGGTGCCAGTAAATCGGGCAGCGACAGTGGGGCTGACAATGCGAGAAGCAAATCAGGTCGTTCCGACGGAAGCTCAAAAAAGTCATCAGGTCAGGGCTTTACGCTGAAAGGTTTATTTGGCGAACAGAAAGCCAAACCAACCACCAATGCGAACCGATCCACCTCAAAAGAGACGAGAACAAAGCCTAATACCGCCAAGGTGCAACGCTCTTCTGTAAAAACTACCCCAGAGGTCTCAATGCGGCCGGCCAGCAAGCCACAAGGCAATCGTGTTGCAAGGCTTTTGGGGGTTCATCCGTCTGAGTTGGGAGCACTCAATGCGTGGAATGCAAATGAAAACGCCTTTCAAAATGCATCAGTTGATTCGCGCGTTGGACGCATCGCAACCTATCGGGATGCCGTAATGGACGGTGCTGTACTCGATGACCAACTGGCAGACCTCGTTGAAGAACTTGCCAACCTTCCTGAACCTCGTGAATTTCCCAGTATCGACGCTGATCTTGAGGCGGCAAATAGCGCAGCAGAGACCCTGACCGATACAATCGCAGAGTTGGAAGCGATCCCAGAAGTGGATCGAACAGAGGAACAAGTGTCTGATCTGAGCACCGCAAGAGACGATCTGGCCGCGGCCGAGCAAACCGTTAGTGATCTGACCTTGGAAAGGGAGACTGCTGAAGCTTATCCTGACACAGTTGCAGACCTCAAAACCGACATAGCCGACCTGACCGATCAGGTGCTGGAGCAAACCGCCGTTGAACGCGCAGCACTTGAAGAAGCGGCCAACAAACCTGTGAGCGATGAACTTGAGACGGCCCTGAGGCAAGCAATCCTTGACGGCAATCTTTAAGTTCAACTTGAGCCACAGCGAAGATTGATAATTGATAAAATGCCTGAGAGCCTGCTTTGATACGGAGCGGGCTCTTATTTTTTATCGTGAGATATTCTAACTTTGCAGCGACATTTTTTTGTAAACGCCATTCAGAAATGTCACAGGTTCTGCAATGCAGAAGTGTCACCACGGGCTCTCACGGTAGCAAAGCCTGACAGGGTGTAGACCTCAAATATCGGAGCCCTGGCTGGCTTTGCGGGGGTCAGTGGAAGATCTGTCGTTTCAGGGCACGATACTTCCCGGTGCCCTTGACCGCCCCTTCTTTTATCATCTTTTTGATATCCATCATCTGCGCGGTTCTGGCGCTCCTGCCGGTATTTGGTATCGCGGTGGTAGCGTTGCCGATCTCTACCTTTCGGATGATGACGATTGCCTGGGGGTTGATGACCGCCGGGGTCATGTTTTGGGGTATGTGACTTTCACAGAATGATTTGCCATGCAGCTTGATGTTTTCCCTGACCGCCTGCACTTGCGCCGCGAAGAGTCCTAGAAGAACTTGCGGCGTTTTTATCTGATGACCGTGCAGCGTGGCCAGTTTCAGTTGAAATATCTCGGAAGTTGCGGGATAAAGTGGATTTGGTCATTCGCGTCTACGGCGACCGTCGGGAAATGCTGCCCGATCGATCACTGGAAGCTCGAGCAATACGGCCGTCCCGCCTGAAGTATCAAGTAGCCTCAGCGTTCCGCCATGGTTTTTCATTACACGTGCGGCGATGGGAAGACCCAGCCCGCTTCCCGGACCACCGCTGACCTGACCGAAACGGCTGATGGCTTCGAAGAGTTTTTCACGCGGGATGCCGACGCCGTCATCTTTTAGCAGAATAATGGCGTTCTCATCTTCTTTGACCAAGCTGATAGCTATCGTGGACATCGCGGGCCCGCCGTGAACCACTGCATTTGTCAGCAGGTTCAGAATGGCCTCCTGCAGCATGATCTCGTCGCCCTTGATGGCGACATCCTCGCCGGAAAGCGTGAGGCTCAGCTTCACCTGTTTCGGCGCTACTTGAGTTCCAAATCGCTTTGTGATCTGCCTCAAGAGGTTCCGCAAATCGATCTCCATGCCTGACCTATCGACATCCGTTCCACTCGCCCTCTCGAAAGATAGGAGCTGGTTCGTCAGACTGCTCGTTTCACGGGCGGCCTCGACAAGTTCGGCGCTGCGTTTGGTCGCGGCTTCGGGGCTGGGGGCATTGTGCACAGCCTCGGCAAGAGCAAGTATGCCTGCGACAGGATTTCTCAACTGATGGGCGGCGTTCGAGATGAACTCATCCTTCGAGCTGATCCGACGGGAGACACGGTCCAACAGGACGTTCAGAGTTTCGACGAGTTTGCGAGCCTCTATCGGCACCGGACGGCGGATCGGCTCCAGATCTGTGGGTGTTCGACGGGCAATGGCCCGTTCGAGGTCGAGCAGCGGGCGCAGGCCGATAGCGACGCCGAACCAGACCACGATCGCGACCGAGGCAACGAGCAGGCCAATGACAGTGAAGGAGCGCGTCACGACTTCGCGCACAAAGCTGCTGCGCACGTCCGCATTCTGCCAGACCGTGATGTTGAAAATCCCGCTGATACCGCTGACAGTCGTGCCGTCCTGAAACCGTAGCACCCGCACACTCTCCCCCCTATAGCGCGCGTCGTAGTAAAAGGGTTCGGCCTGATTTTTGGAGGTTGTCGTCGGCTGCACCGGCGGGGTCGCGTAACCCGTGACGAAAACACCGTCAGGGGCATAGACGTGATAAAAAATTTCGCCGCCCGAGGTGTCGCTCAGGATGCGCCGGGTCGGCCGGCTCAGCGCGTCGCCATACGACACCGCAATGTCACGTGAGATAGCGAGAGCAGCGGACAGCAAACCCCGATCAAAGATACTCTCGGCCCTCAGTGTAGTCGTTCTGAACTGCCAAATCCCCGCGATCAGGGCGATCAACAGCAGAGGGGTAAGGATGATCAGGATCAGCCGGGAGCGAAGCGAATGCGACCTCATCCCTCCAGTCCGACAAGGAGTTGATAGCCGAGACCGCGCTGAGTCTTAATCTGGATGCCGTGCGGGCTGAGCCGTCGGCGCAGGCGCGAAACGTAGACCTCGACCACCGTGTCGGCCACATCGGCTCCGACACCATAGGCATGATCAAGCAGCGTGCTCTTGGCAACCAACCTGCCATTGGCGGCGAAGAGGCATTCGAAGATCGACATTTCGCGGCGTGGCAGGTCAATTTCGGTTTCCCCATCGAACAACTGGCGACCGGCGACATCGTATTTCAATGCTCCAACTGCCTCGATTTGTTGCTGAGGGATGGAACGTCTGCGCAGAAGGGCGCGGACGCGGGCTTCAAGCTCCGCCATGTCGAAGGGTTTGATCAGATAGTCGTCGGCACCGGTATCGAGCCCGAGCACACGATCTTCGGTTTCCGCCCGCGCGGTGAGCAGGATCACGGGCCGTGTATCGCCGCGTTGGCGCATCTGGCGAAGCAGTGTCAGCCCGTCGGCCCCCGGTAGGTTGATGTCGAGAACAACCATATAGGCCCCGTCGGTTTGCAGATAGGTTTCCGCTTCGGTCCCATCGACAAGATGGTCCACGGCATGTCCTGCGTCCTCCAGACGGTAGCGTATGCCCTTGGCGAGGCTGATGTTGTCTTCGATCAGGGTGATCCGCACGGCACCTATTTCCAAGCATGCAAGTTTCATGAAAGGTTCGCAGGTCAGGCAGTGGATATCAACTGGGGGCGGACACCCCTCGTGATTCTAATTTGGTTCCTTCAACTGACGGGACCGCATTCAAGGGAGGAAGATATGTCCACTTTCAAAACCACGCGTCGCGTGGCCGTTGGCCTTGTGGCCGCTGCCGCAGCAACATTCTCGGTTAAGGCACATGCCGAAAGCCACACCATGGATATGGCGGGCAAGACCGTCGAATGGATCATTCCGTTCTCGGAAACTGGCGGTTCTGCCAAATGGGCCAACTTCTACGCCCCGCTTCTGTCCGAAGCACTGCCGGGTCAGCCTACCGTCGTTGTGAAGTTTATGCCGGGTGCAGGCTCGACCAAGGGTGCCAACTTTTTTCAGGAGGAGACCTTCGAGGACGGTACGACCATCTTCGGGTCTAGCGGCTCCACACAGTTCCCATTTCTGCTTGGTGATCCTCGCGTGAAGTTCGACTATGCAGACTGGAACGTGGTTCTGGCCTCCGGCACCGGTGGTGTCGCCTACCTGCCACCCGAACTGGCGCAAAAGATGGACGGCATGGACGCAAGTGCCCTAAAGGAAACTGACTTCATCTATGGCAACCAGGGTGCAACGCGTCTTGACCTTGTGCCGACACTGGCTTGGGAAATGCTGGGCCTTAACGTTGAAAGCATAATGGGCATCAAGGGCCGCGGTGATGGCCGCCTGATGTTCGAACGTGGCGAAGCCAACATCGACTATCAGACGTCTTCGTCCTATTTGTCCGGCGTAACGCCGCTGGTCGAGGCGGGCACAGCCGTGCCGATGATGACTTGGGGCGCGTTGGACGACGATGGCAACATCGTGCGCGATCCGACCTTTCCCGACATCCCGACCTTCAAGGAAGTCTGCGAAGCGACCGAAGGCTGTGAGACGTCAGGCGAAAAATGGGACGCCTGGAAGGCGTTCTTCATCGCTGGTTTCCCTGCACAAAAAATGGTGTTCCTGCCCAACGGTGCATCAGAGGCGGCGATTGCCACCTATACCGCCGCGTTCGAGGCCGTGAAGGCGCGCCCCGACTTTGCCGAAATCTCTGAGAAGCGGTTGGGAAAGTATCCCCAGATGACCGGCCCGGCAGCGCAAAAGGCGCTTGACAGCGCCACCAAGGTCAGTCCTGACGCCAAGGCGTTCATCGTGAACTGGCTGCAGGAAAAATATGGCGTATCGCTGAACTAAGTTCCGCTTTGCGAGCGCCCCGTCCAACCGACGGGGCGTTTGACCAAGCGGATCGGGAGGAATTGACATGAACGTGATCATGGAGGCGCTGCCCGCCTTGGGCAGCGCGTGGGATCTAATATTGCAGCCTGCCGTGCTGGGTTACCTCGTCCTGGGCGTCGTGATGGGCCTTTGTATCGGGGTTTTTCCCGGTTTGGGCGGCATCGCCGGATTGTCGCTATTGCTGCCGTTCATGTTCGGGATGGATCCGATCCTTGGCCTCGCGTTAATGGTTGGTATGGTTGCCGTCGTGCCCACCTCGGACACGTTCGCATCCGTGTTGATGGGCATTCCGGGATCGTCAGCCAGTCAGGCAACGGTCCTGGACGGCTTTCCCATGGCCAAGAAAGGTCAGGCCGCACGAGCGCTGTCTGCGGCCTTTGCCTCGTCGCTGTTTGGCGGGCTGGTCGGTGCGAGTTTTCTGACGGTCTTCATTCTGATCGCACGGCCCATCGTGCTGGAATTTCGCACACCCGAACTGCTGATGATTACGATCTTCGGTCTCTCGATGGTCGGAATCCTCGCCGGCCGCGTCGCCATCAAGGGGATCGTCGCCGCAGGTCTGGGGATGCTGATCGGCACGATTGGCGAAGGCGCGTCCTCAGGCGATTTGCGCATGTCTTCCTATGATTTTCCCTATCTGGCTGATGGTCTGAAGCTCGTGATCGTGGGTCTCGGCATCTTTGCGATCCCTGAGATAATCTCGCTTCTCCGGCAAGACCGCGCCATCTCGCAGGAACCAGAGCTTGGGGGCGGCTGGCTGGAGGGGGTCAAGGACTGGTGGGCCAACATCTGGCTGTCGGTCCGCTGCTCCATCATCGGGGTGATCGTGGGTGTCATCCCCGGCCTTGGCGGGTCTGTCGTCGACTGGATTGCCTATGGCCACGCCGTGCAAACCACCAAGGACAAGTCGCAGTTCGGCAAGGGCGAAGTGCGTGGCGTGATCGGGCCGGAAAGCTCGAACAACGCCAAAGAGGGCGGCGGGCTTGTGCCGACGTTGCTCTTCGGCATTCCAGGGTCAGGATCTATGGCGATCTTCATTGGCGCGATTGCCCTGCTCGGCTCAGGCCAGATCGAGGTCGGACCGGCGATGCTAAAGAGCAACCTCGACATCACCTATGCCATCGTTTGGCTATTGGCGTTGGCGAACGTGGTCGGGACGGTCATCTGCATCGCGACCTCGGGCGGCATCGCCAAGCTAACAACTATCCGGTTCGCCCTGCTGGCCCCGTTCCTGTTCATGATCATCAGCTTCGCAGCCTTTCAGTCGGGCCAGAACCTCATGGATCTGGTGGCCCTGTTGGGGATCGGCTTCCTCGGGATCATGATGCGACGCTTCGACTGGTCGCGCCCTGCGTTTCTAATCGGTTTTGTGTTGGCCCGCCCTGCGGAGACCTACGCGAACCAAGCAGTGCAGATCGCGCAAAGTCAGTTCCGCAAGAGCTTTGGCGAAGGGATCGACTACATCTTCTCGCCCATCGTCATCATCTTGTTGATCATCACGCTTGTTTCTGTCGTCCTTGGATTGCGTCAGGCCAAGAACATTCTGGCCGAAGGTGACGTGCAATCCGGGTCCAAGCGAGCGCCGTTCGTGTTCCTGCTGATCATCACCGGCTACATCGCTTACGCCTACTACGACGCGGCGTCGATCCCGGATTACAGCCGCGACCGGACTTTCCCGATGTTCGTTGCAGGAGTTTGCCTGCTGGGCTGTGCCGCGCTCATTGTCCGCATGATGCTGAAGCCTGAGACTGACACGATCTTTGCCGACCGAGAGTTGAACGGTGACGACGCAGATGCGACGCACGGGCTGTGGTCCACCCTGTCTTGGTTCGCTGGCCTTCTGGCACTGACTGCGCTGTTCGGCTTCATACTCGCACTTGGAGTGTTCCTATTCGCCTTTATGAAGCTCCGTGCGGGCGTCAGCCTACTCTATTCCGTGATTTACACAGGCGTCGGCATCAGCTTCATGTGCGGCATGGCGTGGCTGCTGAATCGTGATTTCCCCCCAGGCCTCTTGCAGGAATACACCAACTTCCCCTGGCCCTTCAATTGAGAAAGCTGAACATGACCCAGACCGCAATCCCCTTCTTATTCATGCGCGGTGGCACGTCGCGCGGGCCCTATATTAACCGCGCTAATCTGCCCGAGGATCTCGAAACCCTGGCCGAGGTCCTGATTGCAATCGTGGGCTCGGGTCATCCCCTCAACATCGACGGTGTGGGTGGAGGAGCCGCGGTGACCACGAAGGTAGCGATGCTGTCGCGCTCGGATGATGATTGGGCCGACGTTGATTATTTCTTCGCGCAAGTCAGTGTCGAGGACCGGCTGGTCGATTTCAAGCCCACATGCGGCAATATCCTGTCCGGCGTCGGCCCTGCCGCGATCGAAATGGGGCTGGTCGATGCGCAGGAGGGGCAAACGACTGTCAACATCCGTGCAGTCAATACGGAAGCAAAGGTCGCTGCAATCGTGCAGACGCCCGGAAAGGCCGTCAGCTATGACGGCACCGCGCAAATTGACGGTGTGCCAGGAACGTCGGCGCCAGTGGCACTTCAATTCATGGAGACCGTGGGCGGCGTAACGGGAGCGTTCCTGCCGACGGGTAACCTGATGGACACGATCAACGGGATTGATGTGACCTGCATGGACGTGGCGATGCCGATGGTCATCGCAAAGGCAGAAAGCTTTGGCCTGACCGGATACGAGACAGCGTCGGAACTGGATGAGAACGCGGATTTTTATGCCCGGATGGAAGCTCTCCGCCTTGAGGCGGGCAAGCGGATGGGGATGGGTGACGTTTCCAAATCTGTCACTCCCAAATTCGGGCTGCTTGCGCCCGCCACGCAGGGCGGCACCATCGCAACGCGCTATTTCATGCCGTGGAAATGCCACCTGACAATGGCCGTGACCGGTGCGCAATGCCTCGCGTCCTGTGTCCTGACACCCGGCACAGTGGCTGACGGCATGGCCGCGATACCAAACGAGACCCCCGCCACAATCACACTGGAGCACGCCTCGGGCACCATCGATGTCGTCGTGGATTTCGAGAATACCGATGACGGCTTCGCCCTGAAGTCCGCCGGTCTTGTCCGAACCGCGCGCAAGCTTGCAGCAGGTGAGGTGTTCGTGCCAAGCAGGGTCTGGAGCGGCATGTGACAGCGCTGTGATCCCCAAAACGCGGTGGAGCGAAACCCGATGAAGATACATATCCTGGACGATTGGTTTGACACACTGCGCACTCTAGCGTGTTTCTCTTTGCTTGACGGTCATGACGTCACTGTCTGGACGGATCATCAGCCCGACCCGGCTGCCCTTGCCAAGCGCGTTAAAGATGCCGAGGCGCTGGTGCTTTTTCGGGAACGCACGCGCATCGATGCCGACCTGCTGACGCTTTTGCCTAACCTCAAGCTGATCTCGCAACGCAGTATCTATCCCCATGTCGACGTTGAGGCCTGTACCGCGAACGACGTGCTCTTATGTTCAAACTTGCACGCGGGTGCGCCGTCCTACGCCGCGGCGGAACACACGTTGGCGCTGATCCTCGCCAGCTATCGCCAGATCCCGCAGCAGGCTGCATCGCTCAAGTCCGGTGACTGGCAGTCAGGCGTCGGGCGGACCCTGCGCGGCCGCACGCTTGGCCTTTATGGCTACGGCCGGATTGCCGGAGCGGTTGCAGAATACGCCAAAGCGCTCAGTATGAAGGTGCAATGGTGGGCGTCTGATGCGGGACGTGCGCGGGCGGAAAAGGACGGGGAAATCGTGGCCACCTCGCGCGAAGCGTTCTTTGCCTCGTCCGATATCGTTAGCATTCACGTCCGCCTGAAACCTGAAACGCGTGGTATCATCACCGCAGAGGATCTAGCCGCAATGCAACCCCGCGCGTTGTTCGTGAATACGTCGCGGTCGGGGTTGGTCGATAAAGGTGTGCTGGAGGCTGAGATTGCCAAGGGGCGCATCCATGCTGCGGTCGACGTCTTCGATCAGGAGCCGCTGACCGACGTTGCGTACCCCCTTCTTACCCATCCGAATGTGCTGGCAACGCCCCATATCGGCTATGTCACCGAGGACGAATTTAACCTGCAATTCTCGGATATCTTTGAGCAGATTAACGCATACGCCGACGGTGCGCCGATCCACATGATCAATGAGGCAGTTTGGAACGGGCGCTGATCATGGCGGCCTACTTTTCTGCGGCTACGAACCCGTCCGCGATTGCCCGCGCTACGAAATCATCGAGTGCGCTGATCAGCGGGTTGTCCGCGCCCGGTAGAACCATCGCCTGACGCACCGATGTCAGCACACCCGGCAGAATCCGCACAGTCGGGTCATCGCCAAAGAAGCCGGCCAGCGAGGCGCGGACACCAGCAACAGCATCGCATCTCCCCTCGCGGAAGTCGGCAAAGCTTTCGGGCGGGGTGCCGGAGCGATGCAGTGCGGCGTGCTGCAGTGACTTGGTCAGGTGCATGTCATAGGCCGATCCGGTGGAGGTCAGCACGCTGACCCCCGCGCGGTCCACGTCGCCCACGTCTGCCATCTCCGAAGCGGCCCGAACGGCAAAGGTGGCCTCGATCACGATATAGGCTCGGGTGAAAGCGATCTTCTCGGCGCGTTTCTCATCAATGGCAAGGAAACCCACATCCCATTTGTCATCGTCCACATCATCAAAGACCTTTCCTGCGCCGTCGTAGATCACAGGCACCATCTGCGCCCCGATCTCGTCTGCGAGCCGCCGCGCCAAGACAGGGCTGATCCCGCTCAGATCGCCCCCGTTTCTTTGCACCAACGCCCGGTTGCCTGTGTTGATGGCGACCCGTAAATGGCTGTCGCGCGCGATGTCCTTCAACGTTGAAATCATGTCTCGTGTTTCCTTTGAATCAGATGTCGGCAATGGCTGCCTTGAACAAACGCGCGAAAAGCGGTGCGCCTATGATGACAACGAATATGCGTAACACATGGTGCGCCACCACAAAGGCCATATCCGCCCCGACAATCAAGGCCAGCACGGTCAGCTCAGCCTGCCCGCCGGGAGCAAAGGCGAGAATTGTCTCCATTGCAGGGGCGAGCCCAAACAGGTGGATGGTCTCAGCCACGATGATGGTCAGAACGATGAGTACGACACAAAACCCGAGCGCGGCTGTGACATAAGTCCGAACCTCGGACATCGTGATGCCGCCGTATTTGGTGCCGACCCCCATTCCAATAAAGAACTGAGCGGCCCATATCGCCTCTGCCGGGGGCCGATACTGAAGCAATCCTGCAAGGGCGAAGCCCGCCGCCAGGACAAGCGGCCCTAGGATCGACGCCCCGAACATGCCAACCCACTTCGCGACCTGCCACCCGGCAAGGCCGCAGAAAACCATCAAGGCAAGTTGCGACAATGGGATCGACGCCGCGGGCTTGCCAGGAGGATTGCTAAGGTCTGCGTCCCACGCCCATCTCAGCAGGAATGGCAGCACCGCCACGATGACCATGACACGGGTCGCATGGATCAGCGACAGCGCGCGCACATCCGCGCCCGCCTCTTCGCCGAAAAGCACCATGTCCTGAAACCCGCCGGGCATCGCGCTGTAGTAGCTGGTTGGAAAATCGAAGCCCCATAGCCGCTGAAAGTAGGGCACGCCGACAGCACCAATCGCAAGAACCATGACTGGGATCAAGATCAGCGTTGGCCACATAGCCCCCATCGACAAAAGCAATGGGATTGTGAACGTCGCCCCTACAGCAACGCCCAGGATCGTGCGCATGCCGTCCCCGAGCATCTTGTTCCCACGCATCGGCACCCCTGCAAGCGACGCGATCAGACAGGCAAAGATCGGCCCCAGCAGCCAAGGCAACGGTAAGCTCAGAATGTGAAAGGCTCCGACACCGCAAGCCGCTACGCCGAGTGCGGTAATGAACGGGATCATGTATTCTGCGCCTTCAGCCTGTGCCGCAGCGACGTTTGAAGATGAAGCGCAGCGGCTGTCCCGGCGGCGTCGGCATCGGCGCTCCGGATCGCCTCTATGATGGTGTCGTGCTGGTGGCAAACCGTCTTGATCCGGGCTTCGTCCTCAAGTGTCGTAGGGCCCAAAAGCATGAGGGCGTTGTTCAGCGCCCGCGCTGAAGCGAGCAGGAACCGGTTTCGCGCAGCGAGATAGAGACATCGGTGGAAATTCTGATTGATCACTGAGGCAGCGCGCGCATCTTCACGTACTGCAAAAATCTGTGCATTCAGGTCCACCATCGTGTCGATCTCTGCCGCGCTCGCATGTTTGGCGGCCATTTCCGCCGCCGCACGCTCCAGCACCACGCGCATCTCGTAAAGCTCAACAATCTCGGGCTGGGAAAGGGTGCGGATGACCGCACCGATCCTGGCGCGGTGTTCGACGATACCGTCGCTCTCCAGCTTGCGTATCGCTTCTCTTACGGGCGTGCGCGAAAGCAAAAGACGCTCGGCCACATCCACCTCGCGCAGCCGGTCACCGGGTTGATATCTGCCCGACCGGATGGCCGCATGTAATTGTTGATAGGCGGCTTCGCCCTGGGACAGCCCTTGCAATTCGACTTTCTGCACGATACCACCACTTATTGTATCCATGGGGATACAATGCAGCCAATCATGGAGATTTTCAATGCCAAAATCCGTTATCGTTGTCGGGACAGGAAATGCAGCCTTATGCGCGGCCATCGCCGCCTTGGAAAAAGGTGCGCAGGTTTTGCTATTGGAAAAGGCGGATGAGGCGCTGGCAGGCGGCAACACCAAATACACCGCTGGTGCGATGCGATTTGCCTATGACGGCAAGGACGACCTGATGCCGCTTTTGCGCGACGCCGACGATCCGCGTTTGGCCGTGACGGACTTTGGGAGCTACACGGTGGAGAAGTTCTCGGAGGATCTGCTGGGCTTTAATGCCGGCCGCCCCTTGTCTCCCGAACAGCAGGCGCTGGTTTCGAAGTCGGGCGAGACGATGAAGTGGCTCGCAACCCATGATGTCACATTTGAGCCAATCTACAGCCGTCAGAGCTTTGAAAAAAACGGCCGCCACGTGTTCTGGGGCGGTCTGACACTTGCGGCCCGAGACGAAGGCGTGGGCCTCTACGACATGGAACTCGCAGCGGTGCGGCGTCTGGGGGGCGAGGTCCGCTTTGACAGTGCCGTGACCGGTCTGATCCGTGAAGGTGAACAGGTTGTCGGCGTAAAGGTCGGATCCGAAGAGATCCGCGCCGATGCTGTCATCCTCGCTTCGGGCGGGTTTGAGGCCAGCGAGGAATTGCGCGTCCGCCACATGGGCCCGAACTGGAAGGCGGCCAAAGTCCGCGGTACACCACACAATACCGGCGACGGGCTGATCCTCGCCCTAGAAATGGGGGCGGCTTCCTATGGCCATTACAGTGGCGGGCACGCGACTCCGATGGACCTGCACATGGCTGATTTCGGCAACCTCGACCTGCCACCGGGCGAACGCAAGAACTACCGTAAAATTTCGTATTTTCTAGGAGTCATGCTGAACGCCGATGGCGACCGCTTCGTCGACGAAGGCGCAAATTTCCGCAACTATACCTATGCGCAATATGGTGCTGCGATTCTCGACCAACCAGGACAGTTCGCCTGGCAGGTGTTCGACAGCAAGGTGTTCGATCTCCTCTACGCAGAATACCGTTTCCACGATGCCCACTTTGTCGAGGCCGATACTATGGAAGATCTAGTCGCGCAGATGACCGGTGTCGACGCATCAAGCGCACTCGAAACCCTTCAAAGCTATAACGCGGCGGTCGACGAAACCGTGCCTTTCGATCCAACGTCGCTCGACGGCAAGGGCACTCCATCTCTTACATTGCCCAAATCCCATTGGGCGCAGAAGATCGATACTTCCCCATTCCGCGCATTCCCAGTGACGGGGGGAATTACCTTTACCTACGGCGGACTTAAGGTGAACGAAGACGGTAATGTAATGACCGAGAACGGTGCGCCTATTGCGGGCCTGTTCGCCTGTGGCGAGCTTGTCGGCGGTGTCTTTTTCGCAGGCTACCCCGGCGGCTCGGGCCTTACTTCAGGTGCTGTGTTCGGTCGTCGCGCAGGTTATGGTGCTGCGCTATCTTAAGACTGGCTAATCCCCCTCATTGATTCACTCGGACCGGGCACCGGATGTGATGTCCCGGCGAGGTTTCGACCAATTGGGGTCTTTCGTCTTTGCATGTCTCTTCCGCCACGGGGCAGCGGGTGACAAAAGGGCAACCCTTTGGGGGATGCAATGGACTTGGCAGATCACCCTGAAGAATGATGCGTTTGCGTTTGCCGCGCAACGTTGGATCCGGCACCGGAATCGCGGACAGTAAGGCTTCAGTATAGGGATGGACGGGATTGGCAAAAATCTCTGTGGCGGGCCCTTCTTCTACAACAATACCCAGATACATCACTGCAACGCGGTCCGCGATATGACGGACGACCGACAAGTCATGTGCGATAAACAAATAGCTCAGGCCCAACTCGCGTTGCAGCCGCATGAGCAGGTTGAGGATCTGGCTTTGGATTGACACATCAAGTGCGCTTACAGGCTCATCACAAATCACCAGCTTGGGGTTGAGTGCAAGCGCGCGCGCGATGACAACGCGCTGGCGTTGACCACCTGACAGCGCGCCCGGGCGGCGGTCACGTTGGTCCGGGTTAAGGCCTACAAGCGCCATCAGTTCATCCACGCGAGCCCCGATCTGTGCCTTGGGGTAATCGTGGATCACCAAAGGTTCTGCGATGGATTTTTTGATCGTCCGGCGGGGGTTCAGCGCTGAAACTGGATCTTGAAACACAACCTGTATTTCGCGCCACACGCGACGCCGCTCAGATGGTGTCAGCGTCGACAGGTCGCGCCCTTCAAAGGAAATGCGCCCGGCGGTTACAGGGGCCAGACCCAGCACCGCGTTGCCCATGGTGGATTTGCCGCAACCAGATTCACCAACCACGGCCAGCGTTTCATTGGCGTTGACAGTAAGGGACACACCATCGACGGCTTTCACCACATCTTTGCCACCACCAAAACGTCCTCTCCAGACCGGAAAATGGACCTGAAGGTCGGTAATTTCCAGCAGGTTCATGGCTGTGACCCATCGGGGTGAAAGCAAGCGACGCTATGGATGTCGCCGATCACTTCCGGCCTGTTCACACATGCCTCCGTTGGGCGATCACAGCGGGTGCGAAACCGGCAACCCGTTGGCCAGTCACGCGGCGAGGGGACATTGCCTTTGATCGCAAAAAGTTCCTCTTTGGGCGGCTCGTCCATACGCGGAATTGTTTGCAGCAACATGCGTGTATAAGGATGGCGGGGCTCTGCGAAGATCGGCCCGACCGGTCCCTGTTCCACAACGCGCCCGCCGTACATCACGCAGACGCGGTCGGCCAGTTCTGCAACTACGCCCATATCATGAGTTATCAACAAAATGGCGGTCCCAAGATCCGCCGCCAGTTCCGCCATAAGCGCCAAAATCTGCGCCTGAATTGTCACGTCAAGTGCGGTGGTCGGCTCATCAGCGATCAGCAACCGTGGCTTGGAAATCAGTGCGGCGGCGATCATCACGCGCTGGCACATGCCGCCCGACAGCTCGGTTGGCAACTGCGCCGCGCGTCGCTCTGGTTGAGGGATGCCAACACGGCGCAACATCTCAATCGCCTGAAAAAAGGCCTCCGCAGGCGTGGCATGGCCGTGTGTGATCAGGCTCTCGGCCACTTGTTCACCGACCAGCACCAGCGGGTTCAGCGACGAGACTGGTTCCTGAAAGATCATTGCCAGTTCTTCGCCACGCAGCGCGCGCAGATCTTGTTGTGACAACTGGGTAAGGTCTGTGCTGTCGAACTCAATAGAGCCACGTGTCACTGCCAGACCGTCCCCTAACAGGCCCATAATCGACAGCGCTGTCAGCGACTTGCCTGATCCACTTTCCCCAACAAGGGCCACAATTTCACCCTGCGCCACCTCAAGCGTCACCCCATCGACCAGCGACAGGGGACCGGCATCTATCGCAAGGTCAGTGACGGATAAAAGTGTCATCGTGCATCCTCTACGCGCGCGGCAGTCCAAGGATTGTTGGGGTGGACAGCGCCAGTGTTCTGCGCGCCATCGCGCCCAGCTTGCACCATTGACGGAATGGCAAATTGCACCGGATAAAGACTGTCTTCGGTGATTTGCACTGGATGGTATTCGGCAATGGCGCTGGCCGTGTCAGTTGTGGCCGCGCGGTTCACAAGGATCGTTGGCGCGCTTGCATCAATGCGCGGCGCATGCATCGCCTGCTCAGGTGTCGCCCCGCGGTCAATGATCTGGGACAGGATCTGCGCAATCGCCGGAAAAATTTGGCGGCCCCCCGCGGCACCAATCGCAATGTCTGGCTTGCCGTCACGGGTCGTAATAACGGGGGCCATATTGGCCAGAGGTGCGGCTCCAGACGCAATTGAATTGGGCTGATCGGCGCGCGGATCAAACCACATCATTCCGTTGTTAAGAGTCAGGCCAAGGCTGGGTGCGACAACCTTTGATCCAAAGCGCGACAGAAGCGTATTGGTCAGCGACACCATATTGCCATGACGATCCACAACGGACAGGTGGCTGGTACAATCTTGTGCAGCCGCTGCGTGGCCCATGGTTTGCAACCGGGTCTCATAAGCTGCCCGAATGGCCGTGGCGTGATGGGTCGCAAATTGCGCCTCGCCCGCGTTTGCCATGTCCAGTGCTGAAAGACTTGCAAAAGTCGTCAGAAGGCTTGATCCACCTGAAAGCCCCGGGATCGTGTGGATCATTCGGTCGCGATAGGCTGCACTCGCCGGAGCGTTCCAGCTTGGCTTATAGGCGGCCAGATCGGCAGCGGTTATTTTCGCCCCAACATGTTGCAAATCCCGCAACAAGTCGGCGGCAACTCCGCCTTCATAGAAGTCTTGCGCACCGTTTTGGGCAAGCCGACGCAACATGGCGGCCTTGGCAGGCATCGGCAGCAGACGGGCGGTCGGATCCGTGGGGTCTTGCCTGCGGCCTGCGGGATCAAGGAAAAGTGCTGCTGCATGCGGGTTTTGAAGCAAGCCGGGGGTGTCGATGGCAAAGGATAGTTCCGCGAACCAATCCACCCGCATCCCGCGGTCTGCCAGCGCAATGGTTGGGGCCAGTACCTCGGCCCAAGCGAGTGTGCCGTGACGCGCCAAGGCTTCGGCAAAGCCGGCAACCGCACCGGGAACACAAATGGAAAGAGGACCGATAAGATTACTGTCGCCTTGCACTTTGGGCCAGTTGAACCAGTCGCCGCCCGCGCCGCCCTCAAGTGGATAGTCTGCCGCATCAACAGCCAAAGGGGCGCGCAAGTTGAAATCGAGCGTTTCGACGTGACCATCCGCGCTGGCATGAAGTAAGAAACCTCCACCTCCCAAACCAGACAGCCATGGCTCCACGACGGACAAGGCCAGCGCCGTTGTGATGGCCGCGTCCATTGCATTGCCGCCCGCCGCCAAAACGTCTGCTCCGATCTGAGCCGCCTCATGATGCTGGGCCGCGACGATCCCACCTGCGCTTTGAACCTGTGGTTTGGTGATCGCCCAAGTCTGGTGCAACATTGGCGGCGTTAGCGAGGGCATATGATTATGACGCTCATCCATACGAAGGGTCTCTGCTATTGATCGGGGTGATGGTGTCGGGGGTGACATCCAACCTGATTTGAACAGTTTCATGGTGGGCGGCCAATGCACCACAGGTCGTCACCCACACGGTCGGATCATTCACCAATGGGGCGAAAAGCTCTTCCAACATCTCGACGCGCGCGGCGCGGCCCGAAATCCAGTCATGCACCGTCAACATGAACAAGCCGCCGCTGCGCTGCTGTGCCCCTACATCGCCTTGCCATTGTGCAAACAATTCGCGGTCAGGACGCGGTGATTTATCGCCTGCGCCAAGAAACTTGAAAAAGATCGCATCGTCGTTGTCCCACCGCACCGGAACCTCGGTGACGTTTGCGATTGTGTAAGGCGTATCAGACCCCATCAGGCTTGAATCCCACAACTCCAAACGCGCCAGTTCCGCCAACATATGCGGTGTCATCTCCCATGCAGGTGAGCGGAAACCGACAGGTTTTTGACCCGTTTGGCTGACGAAAAGGTCGATGGATGCCTCAAGCGCGTCGGTAAAGCGTTGATCTGAGGTTTCCGCCACAATCTCGTGGTAATATCCATGTAAAGCAATCTCGTGCCCACGTTCCATTAACCCCGGCAGCAGATCGGGGTTTTCTTCAGCCACGACGCCGGGGACAAAGAAACTGCCTTTGATACCAACCCGCTCAAGCATGGCGACCATGCGGGCCAACCCCTCGCGCATTCCGTATTTGCGATGCTCTAACACAGCGAGGCCTTTGGGCAGCCCATCACGGTGCTGCCAAAGGTAGGGCGAGGTGGCATCGACATCGACACTGAAACAAGCAGCCGAGGTTTTGCCATGGGGCCAAGGGTAGGTGGGCGAATTCCAAATCACAGCGCGCTCTTTTTATCTTGGTACACATCCATCGTACCAGCAGAGTTTCCGCCGTCCACGGAAAGAGATGTTCCGGTGATATTCTTTGCAGCAGAAGAGGCAAGATAGAGCGCTGCTTTTCCGACATCTTCGGGGTCAATCTCGTTGCCCAGTGGGATCGCGGCCAAGACACGATTGATGTGTTCTTGGTTCAGGGTTGAGACAGCAGAACCCGTCGCAAACCCTGGCTCAAGACAATTGGCACGGATGCCGTATTCTGCCAGTTCAAGCGCAAAACCCTTGGTCATCCGATCAAGCGCAGTTTTGGACATGCAGTAGGTGACCGCCGTGCGGCGCATCTTGCGCGCAGCCCCCGAAGAGATGTTGACGAAATTTCCACGCACGCCTTTTTCGATCATCTGAAGGGAAAACCCTCGCATCAGCACAAAAGGCGCGCGGACATTGATCCCCATGATCTGGTCCCAGTCGGGCACATCCATGTCCAGCAAAAAGGACGATGGATAGATGGCGGCGTTGTTGATCACCACGTCTGGTGCGCCCCATTCGTTTTTGACCACCTCTAAAAGGGTGTCTAGCCCTGTATCCTTGGTCAGATCCGCCGCAACGCTGAAACCGGTCAGGTTGTCCGTGGACGTATCGGTAGAACAGACCTTTGCCCCCGCATCTCTGAAATGGTCCACCAGCATCCGGCCCATGATCCCTGCGGCGCCCGTGATAACGACGCGTTTGCCTTTGAAGTCGTCTTCGAAATTCATCACCTGTGTCCTTTTCCAATGCGATCGCCAAGACGATCACCGATAAGATTGGCGCTGAGCACCAGCGTAAAGAGCGCCAGACCCGGGAATGTTGTGATCCACCAGGCAGACCCCACATAGTTGCGCCCCGTAGAAAGCATAGACCCCCAGCTGGCAGTGGGCGGCTGCACGCCAAGCCCCAGAAAGCTGAGGCCGGCCTCGAACAAGACCATCAGACCGAATTCCAAGGTGGCCACGACCAACAATGGACCGATGATATTGGGCAGGATGTGCAGCGCGAGCACCCGGGGGGCCGCGGCCCCCATAGCGCGGGCCAATGTGACATAGGGCTGGTTGGCAACAGCAAGGGTCTGGCCATAAGCCACGCGTGCGTAGCGGGGCCAGCGGGTCAGGGCGAGCACCAGAATAACGTTGATAAAGCCGGGGCCAAGGACCGCAACGGTGATGATCGCCAATAAGATCGCCGGGATCGACAGGAACACATCGACGAGACGCATCAGGATCGTCTCGCTCCAGCCGCGCAGATAGCCTGCAGCCATGCCGACGATCACACCGACCACACCGGACAGGATCACAGACATGAACGCCACTGAAATAGATACGCGTGCGCCATAAATAACCCGACTGAAGATATCGCGGCCCAGCTCGTCCGAGCCGAGCCAATACACAGCGCCGCGCGCCTCAAACCCCGGCGCCTTCAATCGGGCCAGCAGGTTTTGACGGTCCGGGTCTAAGGGGGCAATCCACGGCGCGAAGAGCGCAAAGATCAGCAAGATCGCAAGCAGACCGACAGGCCACCAATGAAGGACAGCACGCGGCCTCCACGAAGGATATGTCACCCGCGCGGTCATCGGCCGCTAAGCCGGACGCGGGGGTCCACAATCGAATAGAGGATATCAGCCGCCAGATTGGCAAAGATGGTGACGAATGCGCCCAAAAGGACCACGGCTTGCACCACCACAAAATCACGCGCCGCAATACTTTGGACAGTCAGCAGACCCAAGCCGGGCCATGCAAAGACCGTTTCAACGATCACCGCGCCAGCCAGCAATTGGGATATCTCAAGTGCTGTGATGGAAATGATCGGGATTAGGGAATTGCGCATCAGGTGTTTGCAGACCATGCGTCCAGTCCCAACACCACGGGCACGTGCAGAGCGCACGTAGTCTTTTCCCAGTTCATCGACCACGGCAGAGCGGGTGATGCGCGCGTAAGTGGCCAGTGACAGCAGACCCAGTGCAATGGAGGGCATGATCAAATGGGCAAAAGTCCCGGTGCCAGAGGAGGGCAACCATCGCAGCCACACGCCAAAAACGAGGATCATCATGATGCCAGACCAGAAAGTTGGCATCGACTGACACGCTAGAACCAGCCCCATAGTCCACCGCGACACTGGCTTTTGTGCGGTCAGTGCCATCAGCACACCCAAGGGCAAACCGATCAGCAGGGCAATCGCCAGCGCTCCAGCTGCCAGTTGCAGCGTTTCAGGAATGCGGCTTGCGATGATCTCCCAGACAGAGGCATTCTGTACAAAGCTGCGACCCAGATCGAACCGTGCAATATCCCCGAGAAAATCAATGTATTGCGCCCACATAGGGCGATCGAGGCCAAGCGTCGCGCGCATGGCCTCGATATCCGCCTGTGTTGCGGTTTCAGGCAGCAATAGCGCTGTCGGGTCCCCGGTAAGACGCTGGATGAAGAACACCAGCGTCACCACACCAAAGACCGCGATCAGCGCCTGCCCACCGCGTTGCAGCAGAAAGCGCAGCATCTTAGTTGGGCATGCTCATGCGGTTCAGGAACATGCTTTCGTTCGCTGTGGGCACAAAGTTCAGATTGGACTTCGCACCGTAAAGGACCGCAGCCTGATAGAGCGGCAGTGTGTAGTAATTATCGCGCACCATCTGGTGTACATTGTTGTAGGCTTCCTGACGCACTGCCGCGTCCAGTGATGCGCGTGCAGTTTCCAGCAGCGCATCCAGTTCGGGCACGTTCACACGGCTCCAGTTGCTGTCTGAATGCAGCACGGGGTAAGCGATACCATCAGCGTCCTGACAAGCACAAGACCACCGACCAAAGCTCAACTCACTGTTCTCGGAAGGGTCAGAGCGCACAATGCCCAGATAGGTCGGCATATCGCTCATTGAGATGGAGATGTTGAAGCCTGCGTCATTCAGCATCTGTTGCAGCGCTTGGACGATCCGCTGATCAAAGACTGGTGCTGTGGCCAAAGTGGCAGGTGTTGCAGCCAGATCAGGGTTGGCCCCAGTGATGGCTTTCGCCGCGTCGAGATCATATTCAAATGCTGCCACATCAGGGTTATAGCCAAAGTGTGCGGGGCTCGCCATTTGTGCCATCGGGATTTCACCAGCTTGCAACAGACCTTCAGTGATGCCCAAGCGGTCAATCGCAAGGCTCGCCGCACGGCGCATTTTGGGATCATTGAACGGGGGTTTGTCAAGGTTCAGACCCATATAGGCCACCCGCTCTGTTGGGGCCGAGAGCACTTTGACCTCGGTGGATGAGGCAAGTTGTGCGGCCGCATCTGAATCGATTGAAACCACCAGATCGGCTGTCCCTGCCTGAAGGTCGGCCACGCGGGTTGCCGCATCAGGAACTGCGCGGAAGATCGCGGTCTCGAACGGGCCTTTGTCACCCCAATAGCTATCATTGCGGGTCAACGTGACAGAGACACCGCGATCCCAATCGGAGAAGGCATAGGCACCAGAGCCGATGGGTGCCGCGTTAAATTCGTCATCGCCAACAGCTTCAACAACATGCTCCGGTACGATAGAAAGCTTGACCAGCTGTGCCATCAACGCCGGGTAAGGGCCATCTGTGGTCAGAGTGACCACATTGCCTGCGGCACTTGCATCAACGATTTTGTTGAACTGTCCCAATTGCGGTGAACCAAAGTCCTTATTGGTGATCCGCTTGACGGAATAGACAACGTCCGATGGCTCTAGCGCTTCGCCATCATGAAAGGTCACCCCTTCGCGGATGGTCAACTCCAGCGTGTTGTTCGTGGTTTGGTTCCAGCTGGTCGCAATCTGACCGACGATCGTGCCGTCATTGTCACGCGTCAGGACGTTGTCGAAAATATTGCGGTAGACGTAATAGCTGGTCGGGTTCCACTGTTTGTGGGGATCCATCGTTGCGGGCTCACCTGCCAAATCGATGGTGATATCCTGCGCCATAGCTGAGGTGGTAAACAGAGGTACCGCAAGGGCAGCAGCTGTCACCATACTTTGTAGGCAGTGTTTCATATCTTTCTCCTGTGATAAATCTCTTGGTTGGCTTGCCCAATCATCCCGTTGGCTGGTGTAAGTGGGGCATCACTGTTCAGTAGTTGTTCTAGAAAGAACGCCTGCTGTTCTTCGATCAACGCTAAACGGGAAGCGCAAATTGCTGGCCCATCTTCGGCAAGGACGGCCTTGATCAGACCAACGGTATTAGTGCGTCGGGAAAGGTGCCCGCGCGCGGGATCTTGCAGAAAACGGGTCATGCGGGCGGTGTGGTGCCAAAGTTTCCGCAGGTGACGTGCGGTGAAGGGGTTCATTGCGCCCAACAGCACACCATCAACACGTTCCGTATAGGCGTTGAAGGTGGCCAATGCCCCAGCCTCAGCGCGATCTTTTAGGGGTTGGAGCATATTGTCGATTTGGATCAGCTCGGCACGGGCATCCACGTTCAGTTTGACATCACCTAGCGAAGGTTCGGCGATCCGACGCGCGTCGAGTACGTGACCAATCAAAGCGCCAGTTATGGGGAGTATGAGCCAACCGGTTCGAGGTTGCGGCATTGCCCAGCCATCATATCCCAGCCGCGTCAGTCCAGCGCGGGCCGCAGCGCGGGTCAGGCCAAAACGGTCCATTGCATCCGCCTCAGTTAACACGCAGCCGGGCGTTATTTCGCACCATAGTACTGCATCTAAGAGCCGGTCTTCTGCAAACCGCGCCTTGGCCTGTGCCGCTGGCGGTCCATCAGCCGTTGAAGCTGGGCGCAATAGCGGAAAACTTGGATCATACATAGAAATTCCAATTCGCACCTGTTGACATGTTAATGCTGCCCTTCCAACATTTTGGAGTCAACCTAAGTCTCTCTTTTTGAAGGGAACCGCCTGTTTTATAGGCAAAGTGGAGTGCCAAGCAACTTGGGTGCGCATCTTCCAACGCAACCTCTCGAAGATTTTTCACCAACAGGTCAAGCATATGCATCATCGCGTCTACACCCATGCCCATGTTGCGGTGGGCAGTTGATCATCATCGAGACAATCGCACCAGCGCAGCACCCCAGAGCACCGCCAGAACCAAAAAGGGCCGCAGCATGAAGCGCGCCCCACACATGACCAACAACACCCTCAGCCGCAGGCGATGTCACCTGCGAACCCATCATGATGCATTGATCCAGCTATCAACCAGGCAAAGGTTGATCAGGCCGCCAAAATGCCCCGCGTATCCGCCATATGCCGCAAAATCGCGCCCCGCGCTCAGCCTGATGGGGCTCCTTCATCGGGTCGATCAGACCGGATCTGAGACAAGCACACTGCCCAAATCCCCATAGCAACAAACGCCCCACCAAGCACAACCCCGCGATATCCCGCTTGAGCGCTTCTCCGACGCCAGGCAAAGATCCGCGTCACACAAATGTCGCGCGTGGCGTCCGAGAAACCTACACCAAACCGTACATTCGCTGCGCTGGTTTTTAACGTCTGCACTGCGCAGCATACGCGGTTCGCAAAATTCAATCAAAATGGTGATTTTTTGAGATCGGTCGCTGGCGTCTTGCATACTTAGATGCAACTTTTGAGCGGGCATGTTTCCCCGACTACCTGCTATGCCACTCCAAGACGAGAGTAGCGCCCTGGAAAAAACTTGATAAGCGATCAATGTCGTGGGCAATATGCAGTAATTTAAGGATTATCCAATTTTGACAAGTCCTCATCAAACCTCGCGTAAATCGCTATGAAGATACCAGAGCCTGTCTCCCCGCTTGATCCGATTTCCGAGCTCAAAATGATCCGGTGGAAACAGGCTCGCTTCGAAGAAATCACCACAGTCATTGAAGACGCTCTACCGTATGCGCCGTCTCTGTCCCATTGATTTAGCGTCTACCGTCAATTTTTGATTGGTCTGATACCTCCTCTATTGTCTTTGTTTGAGGATGCTATGGCTGATGGAAGTGGACTTGTGGGTAGGCTGGAAGTTTTTGAACCGCGGCGTGGCAACCGACGTTGGCCTGACGATGTGAAGGCGCGGATTGTCGCGGAGAGTTTTCAGCCCGGTGCGCGCGTTGTTGATGTGGCGCGGTACAGGCGGCCGAGATACGCCGTCTCTTTAGTGAAATTCGCGCAACGCTCAAAGATCTTGATAGCGTCACCACGCGAACAGACCATCTTGCCCTTGCAAGCAGCCTGCAAAGACAGCTGTCGTCCCATGTGAGCTCACTCAACGATCTTTTGATGGAGGCAATGGCAATCCGAAAGGAAACCACTGTCCCGACGGAACGGTTGGATTTGATCTGGACCCTTAGCTCGGCAAAGTGGCTTTGCGAGGACGCCGAGTTGCGGGCGCTCTTCGTATCAGAGGATCTGGCACATGTGGACGAATACGCGGCGCACTACATAAACGACAATCTCAAGTGTCTGGACCAGCTGAACCCGGATGCAATAACCCGCTTGGTTGCAGCTGGCGAAAACGATTTGACCAAGTCGGTGGCCAAACGCCGAGAGGCGGTTGGGCTCGTCGGCGGTATCGCAAATGGCTTTGCAAGGGCGGTTGAGAACTTCAGTCCGCAGCAGTCGCTGTCCCGTGCGCTTGTCGAGGACGGGACCAGCGGACGCACGTTCGTTCAGGCTGCCTCTAAAGAAAAAAAAGCCAATTTCTCATTGTAATGCCAGAACAACAGCCGGGTTGCGTAGCCCCGTTTCTACGGGCAATTAAGTAGAACAAGCGATTGCCGCCGACTGCATCGATTGATGCTCGGCAGCGCGATCGCGAACGGCGGACCGAAGCTGCAAAGCGGGCAGCGCAAGCCCGGCGATGTTGGAACGAGGCCAAGCCGATAGCGGACACTCTGGCCGAAACCTATCCACCAAGAAAGCCAACTACGGGCAGACGGGTTGCGAAATCAGGCTCAAGTGGGAGGCCGGTGTATTCGTCGCTGAGCCGCCATTCGCCGCGCCCGCAAACTAAAATGGGTAATCCGAAGAAAGCGGACGCTCGGGGCCGCGCCCCAGTACTTTTCGGCGTGCATCCGCAGCGAAGGTCGGCAGTGAGCCAATTGGGCCTAGTGAAGGATTGCACACCTATTTTGGCGGAGCGGCGATGTCCGCCATTCGATTTTGCAGTGACGTGAAAACAATCAAGCTGCTGCCTCGGTTTTGTGTTAGCATCAAAGAACAACCGATGGAGGGGAGGCTGCGTTACATCACAATCACCACATGGGAGATCGCAGATATTTCAAAATATGCCACATTTCCTTGAGCGTTCAAGCCGCCAAGGCACAAACCCTGCAAATGGCTGCGATTGCCTCACGCAACCAAGCGATGTACGTTACGAATGAGTAGGCTGGAAGCAACCTTATGTTTGCCGGTTGGGCGGGCATTGAAGAGGAGAAAGTTATGGGTATTGAGTCACTGATCGTCATGCTGATCATCGGAGCTATTGCCGGTTGGCTGGCGGGCCTGATCGTCAAGGGTTTTGGATTTGGGCTACTAGGCAATATAATTGTCGGCATCGTCGGCGCATTCGTAGCCGGGCTTGTTCTGCCCGCGATAGGAATTGGTCTGGGTGGCGGCATTGTGGCTGCAATCATTCATTCGACGATTGGCGCTGTGATCCTGCTGTTCCTCATAAAATTGATCAAACGTGCATAGTATTTTTGGCGGATTTTGACGGTCAGGGCACGTCAACGCGGGCGGGCACTTCACGAGACCAACGGCTGACATCTGTCGATCGTGCAGCTTAGGTCCGCTAGGTTCGCACACTGACGATCATGCCGCCGAAATGCTGCGCGCTGCACAAATGGCAGCAATGACGGGCCGCGCCGCAGCATCTTGAAGGCCCGGTGAATGGCTGCAATGGGCCGGTCGCGTCGCACAGACAGAGAGGCCGGTTTGCGGACCTTCGCTGCGCTACGCGCTAACGTCTGCAACGCGGACATAGCCGCAATACAATTGCAATCAAGATGTTTCAACATGTGCTAAGTTATAGCCCAATCTGGTGTTTGACTAAGATTGCCGTGATCAAAGTTAGGAGATCTCTATGAAGCGTTTGTTCCCGTCACTTTCAGAGAACGCAACTTTGGGCAGTGTCTACCGTGCCTTTCCGGCCAAGCTCAGCCCACTGTCAGAATATCAAAACCAACTAATGAGAGGCGAAAGTGAACTCGCTATAGCAGAGCGAGAACTCATCGCAGCATATGTTTCGGGATTGAATTCTTGTGCCTTTTGCCATGGCGCTCACAAAATACATGCCAGAGCTTTCGGCATTGATATCAGCATCATCGAGGCGATGATGGATGACTTGGATTCCGCCTCCATCGATCCAAAGCTAAAACCAATCATGGCATATGTCGAAAAGCTGACACACACCCCAACAAGAATGATCGAAGCTGATGCCAACGCCGTATATAAAGCCGGTTGGTCGGAAGCTGCATTATTTGATGCAATTCAGGTTTGCGGCCTTTTCAACATGATGAACCGAATATTGGAGGGCACTGGTATTAGCGAATATCATCTTGATCCGAGCAATGCCGACCCGAAGATGCTCGAAGAGCTAAGAAGCGAAACTTGCTATTCTGATTTTGGAAGGGCGAATGGTTTGACGGACTAATATTTGGTTCCGCTCAGGGCTCAAACCTGCCTTTAGCCGCGTCTGCAAGTAATATCAGCGTCGAGGCGTTAGACGTGCGGCGGCAATGCGGGACAAAATTAAGATATTCGCGGCCGCACTTTTCGGTTCCAGTTAGTCACGCAAATTATGTTGCACCCGACGTATGTGGCGCAGAGTGTCTGTCAACATAGCTGTCATTAGACCAAACATCAGGAAACCGTTTGCAGCTGTCATCCCCCCCAATAGCCTCTGCTCGTGGGGAACTGCTACGTCACCCAGTCCCAGAGTCGTGTAGGCTACGAGAGAATAATAAACGGCTTCCTCCAAGGAGTTGAAAATCAGCATTTGGGTAAAAATAATCGCCCACAGCCACACGCCCAATGTCATCATTGTCATCGTCGCAATTACGGCCATAAAGATAACAATTAGCGACTTGGCCGGTTTAGGTGGACGCCTCAGCCACGGCTCCATCCATAGGAGTGCCTCATTGAAAACCCACCATACCAGAGCGGCCCCGGTTAATGAGAAGAGGGTGATAGCAGAGCCAAGCAACAACTGATTAAGCATTTTGAGGTTATCCCTTTTTTATTGGTTGCTATCGTTTTTGGAGCTATGACTGAATCTGGTGTTTGAGTGGTTTGAAGGTTGGCGGCGTATCTGGTTGAATTGTTGTTGGAAGACAGCAGCCCAACCAAAGGAGATACACCACCATGGGAACGACTAACATTGTTGA
>Ga0307981_1000986_pt1 | contig 26996 bp, 22 predicted proteins | sample OrgLakmetagen987_FD_201849 | JGI IMG/M metagenome (GOLD analysis project Ga0307981, IMG submission 201849) | Saline water microbial communities from Organic Lake, Antarctica - #987 | ecosystem: Environmental > Aquatic > Non-marine Saline and Alkaline > Saline | place: Antarctica: Organic Lake... | reverse complement strand
GTTCACCAAGGTGTCCCACAGAGTTACCAAAGAGCTTGCTAGCATCTAGAGTCTTGGAGAGAGCCGCGCGTTTGTGCTGATCCACAAACTTGGTAAGGCTTTTGACGGCTTCCTCTTCAAAAAGATTAAAGTTGACAATCGCCTTTTCTTGGGGATAAGTCCACCGTTTGGCTCGTCGTGGATGAAGTACGGAATCCTGTTTAACGGCGGATCTTCGCCTTCAAGTACAAGACCATCGTTGACCCATTCCTGGTGAGAGAACGCGTAATCTTCCCAATTGTAGCGTTCGTCTTTATCGACGACAGGCGTGAGAGCAATGAGAGTCGCTTGAGAAAGGTTCTGTGCATACACCATTCGCTTTGAGAAGTGAGGGACAGACAAGTTTGGCCATGCATTGCTCTTATACAGGGCGAGGGACGTAGCAGTCACACTCAAACCACGCAAAACTCCAAAAGCATTTGTCGCTTTTTGCTCCGATGTATCAATGATTTCGTTAGCGTAGTCATCAAACTGGATAGTAGATCGCGATTTGTTAGTGAACGGTACGCTGGAATTATTTAGTCTCGGATCAGTGCGCACTTACTATCTTCCTCTTCTGAAGTCAGCATAAAGGTTACAGTTCCAAGAGCCGTTGCGGTGTGTACTATTATAGCGCAAGTCATGATCCTAAAGTAGAAGATTGCCTTGTCATCAATTCGTTTTTTTCTTCTTCCTGGTCGGCTAGTTCCAGCGCTTCACCATGACTGCTAGCGAGAGACTCGTCCAACGACGCGTCGGTATTGAGAACGAGGTTCTTGGAGCGCCTCATCGTTGTGGGTGATTCGGTTCGATTGGGGCAACTGTTTTACACAAGGTTGGTGATATGCAATAAAACTAGGAACTCCAAAAAAGTAAGCAACAAAAGTGACCGTATTTGAATTTGAACGGGCAAAGATCGTTTGACACCCCGCAACTTTCTTCACGGTCGGTGGCTGTTCGCATTTGTTGCATCGATGACTTTTTACTTATGGCAAAAGGGGCCCCAATAAAAAACAAAGGGTTCCTCGTTTTCCTCCAGAAGTTCAATGGCCTGTCATTCAATAAGTAATGGAGAACTTCTCACCTGCCCCCTTGAAGCGGTAATCCACTTCTCAATCGGTTCTCGCGGAACACTACGTACTTCCAAAACCAGATCTTGCGCGCTCTACGACTAACTCCGCGATCCGTCATCCGAATCGAATCGAATCGAATCCATCCACGATGTTCTCTGTACCAGTATCCATTCGCGATCTTTACTTTTTCCACCCGTTCGGATCCACACAACGATAATCGCCTTTTAATAGAATAGAATGAGCAACAACGGGAAATCCTACCAAGCGATCATGGTCGAAAATGAGGTCAGTAATGAGGAGATTGTGGCACCTACGGTGACGAGCCGAAGCCCTTTTCGAGGCGTGATCGGTGCGCTCTTGGTTTGTGTCGTATTCCTTGGTATCGTTATCGTCGAGTCGCCCAATCGCACGTCCCCTCCGGCTGCAGTCGTTCAAGAGGCGGAAATGTTGGGCATGTCCAACGTCGAGACCTCGGTTCGGGCATGCACGCTGAGCGAGTGCTATTCTGCGGCCTGTGACCACGATGTTGCTCCGTATATTTGCTTGAGGCACAATGGTGGGCCTCACATGGGATGCTCTCCCGTGGAGTGGGTGGATTGGAGCTGTGACGAGCAGTGCAGCCTAGTGGCTTGCGACAAGATCGATATCCCCAAGGATACCGAGAGTTGCGATGGCGTCAAGTGCACGGATACTTGGTGCAAGAGTGGCCAGGTGTGTGGAGCGGATGTTCCCTACCAGTGCACTAATGGATCGGCCAGGTTTGGCTGCAGCACGGACACCTTCCAGTGGACATTGAAGGTTTCCTCCTCCACCTGCTCGGAGTGCTGTGATGCGACCACTTGCACGGAGTAGATAGACCGAGAAGAGTTGAAGTCTATCGTAGGAATTTCGTTGCATCGTATTCATGAGGCTACCAACTAATTCAAGTATGTGAGACAGGCATTTACAGCAGTATACACGTTGATGGCAACAAGTAAGAACACATTCGGGCAGCAGGCCTCCGTCACTTTATATTAGAAATAGGAATTCTTAGTGCATGGATAGTGCTCTACTAGAGTACCGTAGCTATGCGCGACTTGCTAGCCCCCGACTTCATCGCGACTGCTCTTTGTGGTCTATGGGTGGCAACCGCAGCAACTTCTCTGGGCAGGGCGGTGGGTCGACATCTTGGTAGAGGAAAGTAGAGTGTGCTGGCTAAGCACAAGGGGAACCGGTAGACATAGTCCGTGTACATACGTACCAGGTACTGTAGATTGCTTATTCCCTCGCCATCTCCGCTGCAGCTCTGCATCGAACCGGAACCAAAACGCGAGAAGTCCCAACCGGCGGTCTTGTTTACGATTTTCTCTTAAATAGATATTTCCGTTGAGAAATTCATTTAAAGGCGAAAAAGAAGGGCAAAAGCATTGCTTCCCGCCGCGCCCCTAACAACCAGCACCCAGCAAACTGGTGTCATTCACATGTTCACGATGGCGGCGGCTACTCTATGCGGGGGCGTTATCTCCTCTCGGCGAGGGTTACTTGCCTCACTATGGTCCCTTGTCACAGCACTCACAGCCGTGTCCTTTTTACTGGCCTTAATATTCACTTTATCGGATAACAGCGGAAGCGACAACGACGATGCGTACTACGAAAATCAGGATGGAGACTCAGATGCAGTAATGGCTGTTACGAGTAGAGCAATGGCTTTTGCAGCTCTTTGGACAGCGGTGTTGGCGACTCTAATGGGTATCTTTGGTACTGTGGTCTTGGGATGGCAATCTCCTACTGGACAATACTTTACGTGCTGCAGCACATCGGTGCACCGTACAACGCCTCTCGCGTTGGGTAGCTTTCTTGGCGGCCTGCTAATGTTTGCGAACCTAACGCTGGTGTGCTCCGTTTTGTTTGGCGAATTTGAGGTTAGTGCTGCATATTTTTTTGTGTTGTCTATGCATGGCATCCGTATACGATCCCGAGACATTGTTCTAGGAGACAGTCTCTGGTGTTATCGAATCTTTTTGGCATGCCGGTAGTTGTATATGAATCTAACTCGCTTTTTCTTTTGGTGGATGATAACAGATTCGTGATTACCAACGCGAAGGCGAAGGTGGAGAAGATGCTAATAGAGACACTGCTGTTGGGAGATCATCAATGGCTTTTAGCATCATGTGCATGTTCTTGACAGTTTTGTACGCTGGTTTTGCTGCCATTACGTTTGTCTTTTCCAAGTCCATCTTGGAAGAACTGGAGGTCGATGAGCGCGAAGATTCAATGACGAGTACAAGAAGTAAATCAACAAATCACTTTGTCGGTGGTTATGATGGATACATTGGTGAACGATTCGACGTGCGACGGAACGGTGCACCTAGTTTCGTAGCACCACAGCCAGGGGAAGGCACCTTGACCTAGAACGTCAAGGCTGTCGAAAGCCGGCTACGTTCTTTAGATGCTTTCAAATTGTATTGATATTGATCGTGGTGACAAAATCTTTCTTGTGTACATTGACTGATGGTTCTTCCCCAGCCTGCGAATAAAAAGTGGCCGCGCGAGTAAGACAAGGCCAAAACGACTTGGGTTTGCTGGTCGAATCAAGATTAAAGGTGCAAATGGAGAGACGACTGCGAACATTCTAGTAGAAGTTATATTATCTCACTATTGGTATGATTTTACCGGTAGAGTAAAGCTATAATAGTGGTTTGAGTGTGCATTGTTTTTTGCACCATTACGGATCAAAGAGCCGTGGACCACTGTATCAAGTACCCCGTACAGAGATGCCGTAGCACTTGGTCACGAGCCGTTTATCCCAAGCAACAGAAAGTGGTTCCAAGCTCAACTTGATGGTTCGTGGATAAGCGCCAAATAACAGACTCACGGTGTCATGAAAGACACGAATGTCGAGTGGGGAAAGCAGAAGAGAGGCAGGAAGACGACTTGACTCGTTCGTCGAGTTCTATTGGTTGCCTGCTGTACGTACAATAGGGTCTCCATTGAAGCAAAAGGGAATATGGTATAGAGGAGATGGTCTGTCTCTACCTCTAACTAGCTATCGTATACCGGATACCGAGAGCATAGCTGTGTAAAACTGACTCGATTTCCCAGATTTGGGAGAAAAATGAGGCAGCAAGCCGGCCATCATAGGCTCTTCTCATTATTAAATATAAATTATTGATTTATGAGGATTGAACATAAAGCCAAATGTCGTTACGAAAATTCGCCCACAGCATTCTACGTGGATCGCGCCATTTCGGGTACTCATTTCTTGACACAAACAACAAGCAAGGAAAGAACAACCGACGATGAAGGCTTTCTCCGAGGGGAGCAATCGCGAGAATCTCCCAATGCCATTGGCAGCGTTGGGTTCGAACAACACTAGTAGACGCATGAGTGACCAGGGGCTCCTTTCCAAGATGAGTGAGAGTAGCACAAAGGCGCGTCGTCAAACCATTGCGGTGGCACCGGCCGTGGCTGCTACGAATAGCAAGAATCATTCTTCTACCAAGGAGAATCCTCCGAATGCGAGCACGACGACGCCTTCCAAAACTTCTTCCAAGCACCGCTACAACCTTGGATCGGCGCAGTCCTATTATTTCAAGGGGGTCTCCAAGCCCTCTGTCGAAGCGGCCATCTCTGTCAAGAAGAGACTGAACTCGTCGCACCGAATGGATGACAGCTTTGGTGTAGACGCTAGCTTTGATGGAGGGCTCGCGGGCTACAATGGATCTGTTGCTGCTGCGGACGAGAGTTTCATGACTATCGTTTCCAGTAGCAGTGAAGGTAGTGATCTTCTCAATAAGAGCTCTCTCAGTGACTGTACGGAACTGACAGCCTCCAACTTTGTGCTTGCTGCCAGTTCTCGCCAACGTCTTTCGATTGCTTCTCACTTCGCACCCACGCACAAGGAAACGCAAATGGAGGTTGAACCTGTGCAACCCATGGTAGAAGATTCCATGCAAAACGATCGGGCGCCATTGGATACTATCAATGCGAACAGCAAACGTCGGAACACCCTTCCTCCTGGAACCATTGTGGGTGGAGTGTTGCAGCCTCTAGCGTTGGCTGCCTCTACTGCACCCAATGCAGTCCGTCGCGAATCTTGGCAGGGATCTGAGACTCGCACCAAAGTCAATCTTTCTCCAGGTAGTCTCCGGAGCTTTGCTGCCGACATGCGCAATTCACGATTGAAGCGCCAGCAAGAGCGCGATCAAGACGTCTATCGTCGGCTTTCACAGGGGAGTGAAGTGTTCACCATGGTCCCAGTGGCAACACTACGTCAAAGATCAGCCAACACGCAGCGAGACTCGTTCCCGGCCTCAACAACTACAGATATCTCTGTCCGGTTGCCTTCGTTGAGTCCTTCTTCCAATATTGACGTTTCGTTTGCTGCGTCGGATGGCAAAGACACTGACGTGAGCCGCCGCTCCTTGGATGATCTCTTCGATGATATCCTTTCAGACGACGGCGGTAATGCCACTGCCAAGATGGACGTTTCTGTACTAGCTATCCAAGAGGACGTCCAAGACCGAACTGCCGAGGTTGGCCGCGAATCTCTGGACAATCTCTTTGGTGACATTATTTCATCGGAAAAGGGTGACTCTTCGGCTGCCAAGTTGCACACCTCCATTGCTACGGCAACCCAAGACAATTTTCAGGATGAGACCGCCGAGATAGGCCGTGAATCCCTCGATAATCTCTTTGGGGACGTTCACGCTGAAGAGAATGGGGATACGGCTGATCTGATGGACACTTCTCTCGTCTCCAAAGCGTCAATGGCAGCTTCTGCGCTGGGCGTCCTTAGCACTGCTGCCTCCGGCACATCAGTGTCGCCAGCCTCCACCATTACCACAACGGCGAGTGTATCCAATAGCAGAAGAGGCACAGTTTCGACTGCTATGGGCAATTCGCCACTCCCACTTCCAAGTGCCATTGCTTTCGAATCTGACGAGTCTCCGGCAAGCGCGATTGAGTCTCCGGCCAAGTCGCTGCGTGCCGGAACCACGAGTCCCTTCAAGGTGAGCTCCAGCAAGCGATCGACGCCGACGAGGTTGACGCCTAGCAAGCTAACAGCATCGCCGCGCCGAGTTCTCAACACCAAGAGTGTGGACTCACCTGCGCGAAACACGCGAAGTGCCAGCAAGTCTATGTCATCGCCCAGCGATGACATGCAATATATGGTTTCCCCCGCGCGCAGCACCCGAAGTGCCCGTAAAGACATGGTGTCACCCAACCATGATTTGATGAGCATGGTTTCCCCTGCGCGAAGCACACGCAGTGTTAGCAAGGACAAGCCTTCTCCAAAAGAGGACTTAAAGAGCATGAACTCCCCCGCACGTAACACGCGAAGTGCCCGCAAGATCAAGGCGTCTTCGGTCGAATTTTCCAAGCGCAAGCGAGACGCGAGCGAAGAGGACGATACTGCTTATCTCGGTGTACCTGAGTTCTCTCAAGCTCTTGCCTCCTCTGTGGCTCTCGACTCCTCTATTACCCATGATGGTTCGAAGCATCGCAAGCCCTCCATGTCCACCACGATGTTGACGTCTTCTTTGCGAAAGGCAGGAAGTGCTCCACGCAATTCAATTGCTGGAAGGACTGTCGCTTTTGGCTCACCTGAATTTATGGAGTTTCGAAAGGGAAGTCCGTCTAAAAGCTACACCCCCTTGCCCAAGAGTCTCACCAAGCAAATGAATACCATGGTTGATGATACAGTTGAGATTGAAGCTGATATGAGTGCTCTCATGAACAGTGCTCAAGATCCTCATACCAGCGTGGCAGGTTCTTCCAAGATCAACGCACATCGTGCTGGCAATACTCCAGCTTCCTCGAAGAAGTCCTCTTTTTTGGAGGAGAGCTATCCCACTGTTGAGCTTGAGGGTGACTTCCAAGATCTCTTGGCGCAGCCTCAAGAGGGCGTGGATACGCAACGCGACATGTCACTGGCCACCACCGAGGAACAAACGGACCTTACCGAGACCGAATACACCGTAGCTCTCGATGTGGACATGGCCAGCGTTCTAGCCCAAGCTGCAACCGAAAAGCAGTCAGGGTGTCTTAGCCTTTCGCGTGTCGAGACCATCCTGGAGAAAGACGACGATGCCATGTCCATGGATATGGATACGTCAAACTTTGGGGATGAGTCAAAGATGGACGAAGACAACACCATTGAATTGGAGTCCGACATCCAGGCACTTCTGGGGGCTCTTCAGGTCGGAAAAGCGGCTCAGCTGCATTTTTCCATGTCGGAGTCTCCATCGACTATTAGTAGTGGTCGTAGACGGTCCTCCATGTCGGCATCAGCTCGTCGTTTCAGCCTTGCACCACAGAGTCGACTTTCTATTGCTACGGATGGAGAAGTCATTAATGAGGGTGATGTCTTGAACACCGAGACTGAAGACTCTCGTGTTGATATAAGTATGGCTGAAGAGGCCAAGGCCGTGGAGCAAGTTCTTGATTTGAATGGCGCCGAGCTCGTGCAGGCGTCTGGTTTGGAGCTGGATGCCGAACGAGATACCGCTGACATTCTCACCAAGGTCGGCCAGTCAACGGAAGAGCTTGGTATTTTTATGACGACGGATGCAATGAATGCCATTCTTTATGAAGTGTGCAAGGAAGTCGACGCTCGCACCGAACCAGAAGCTGACTTGGATGGTCTGTTGAGCTCTGAAGAAAGTCGTCAGCAATATTTGATGTTGCAAAACGCCCTTCGTGGTCAGGATGAAGGCGTCTGCCATCAACTCGAACAGCTGGCTGCAAAAGTCCGAGCGCAAGTCGAGTCTGAATGGACAAACTGGCTTGTTTCTGTCGCCGAGTCTCTCAAGAGTCCGTTCGAAGGGATCAAGGGCGACATTTGTGATAGCGAGTCTCGTATCAACGAAGCTGCTCAACTCGTCAGCGAGACTCGTGAGATTCTCGACACGATGGAAAGCAAAGCGATTCAGAAAGCTAAACGAAAGAGCTTGGACGGGCGTATGGTAAGTGTTTTGATTGGTAAACTCTTTGTGTGAAGTATCGTGTGAATTCTAATAGCCTCTCACTTTTCTCGTCATAGGTGTCTATTGCTGCACTTGAAGAAGAGATCTCCGATATGGAGGCACAACTCGAGCGCTCGAAGGGCTACATGGAGTCGGCTCGATCTGAGCATGAAGCAGTCAATGGCTTGATTGGTACCCTGTCGAAGCGCTCTGATCTCGTGAGCGAACTTGAGGCCAGCCATTCTGAAGCGGAGTCTAACGAAATACAGTACTCGACCATTTCCGGAATCAGCAACTGGTGCCCGGTTGAACTCAAGGAGACCGAGCTGTCTTTCCAGCTTGTGGGTCCTTTGCCAAAGACGTGTGTCCTTATCTCTTTTCAAGTGCCTGCATCGGGCCCACTCATTTGCAAGGCCCGAATCCAACCGGAGTTGTATCCCAAGCACAAGATTCGTTCGAACAAGCAATTCAAGACGAAATCGATTACCTCCTTCTTAGAAGAGCGAACCTTAGATATTTGCACAGTTGCCTGCAAGGAGCAACTCAAGAAACCCGCCGATATTGGACCTTTGCTTCAGAGACTAGAGTGGGAGCTTGGACGTGTTAAGCATACGGCACAGGAGCTTGCTATGCTCGAGCGTAGGTACCATGCTATTATTTCTCCAAGTGGATCCTCTGTCGAAGTTGAGGTGGAATTCTCCAACCAGACGAAAGATGCCAAGCTTTTTGCCTGCTTCGGGCTTTCGGGGGCGTATCCTTTCTCCCCCTTGATCGTCACCCTTGATACCGAGGGAAAGGTTGATGTTGAATCTATGCGAAAGCTCTTGATCAAAAACGCCAAACCGGGTTTCGGGTATCTCTCTCGCACTTTTGATGTGATTGCAGCTTACATTCGGTAAATGGCGCAACACAATCCACTAGAATAGCACCGGGTATCTTCCAGTTGGTAAATGGGGACTTGGAAAAGTAAAGAGTAATACGAGAAAACTATTATGATGTCATACGAGACGCCTCTTGGTAGAAACTGTAGACGCCACGGCGTTCTCTCTCTACGGTTTATTGCGATCGCTCCTTTCGTTGGTCTTACCATTAAGCGAAAGCTTCGTTTTGCGGTGACTGACACCATGGCCAACGCTGCGTGGGCGAAGGGAGAGAAGGTTCGCCTGGGATGCAGGCTTGCTCTCTTTGGGCTTGCCCGTTGGTTTGCCAATAATAGCCAAGTCGTCCAGTTTTGCGCTTGCACCTCTCTCAGGGTCGGCACCAATCCCAGTTTGCTCTCGTCGTTTCTGATGTCGTTTTGTACTCTTGCCTTCACCTTTGGGATTCACGCGATGCATGCCCGGAGGCACGAGACCAGCCGCGGCGACATGAGACCTCTCAACATTAATTACCTTCTCTTTGAGGCCGAGAACATCATTCAACGCAAGAGCCTTCTCGACAGATTCACGGTCTTCGAACTGGACAAGACCCCAGCCTTTTGAATCCCCCTTGCCTTGATGGTGAAAATGTTTCTCTCTAAGAATCTTGGCGTGGACAATTGCTCCGCACTTTGGACGGAATGCGTCGACTAGATCCATATCGTTGGTATCGAGACTAAGATTCGACACTCGAACCGTAAGCGGGTGTGCTGGATACACCAAATTGCCAATTCGAACTTTCGGTAGCATGATCTTTGAGGCTTTGGATTCCTTCTTTGATTCCTCTTGTTCCATCACTTCATCGGTGGCTTCGTGCGTCTTTTGCTTCTTCTTGGTAGGTTGCTCTATCGCATCACGTCTCTCGGCATTCTTTCGCTTTGTGTTGACATCATTTGGAACATCCGCTTCGACAGCTTTGGTTGAAGACATGTGCGTGGACCCTCCGTGACTACCCAGTATTGCTGCAGAAGCGTTGGCTTTGAAAAGCTTCTTCTCCACAACTTTGGCAGCTCGCGAGCGACTTCTCTCGGAACCAAAAACGCTTTCGAATTGGATCCAGTCATGACACATACAAGTGAGCGCGGTCTCAAAGTCTCGAGAGACCACCGAAGCAGGTGCCAACGAGGCATTTTTGGGTTTGCCGACGGCGTTGACAGCCTTTTGGTACAGGCCACGGATTCGTCGGAGCTTTGTCAACACTTCCTTTTCGGTAGGCGGGCGAGTGGCACTCATGAAATGCTGAATATACGCCGAGTATGTGTCTGGATGCGGTGGGGCATGCGTCCGGACGGCCTTATCAAAGCATTTCAGAGCCTCGTCTGCCTTGGAATCCGATTGTTGATGAATGTTGTCGTTGAACAATAGTCCTTTCAAAGGCACTAGGAAGAGAGTCTCTGTCTGGGCCCGCTCCTTCCACAGCAGGGATCGACCCTCCGACCAAGAGGAATAGTGTTTGCGCAGTAGAGCTTCGACACTCTCGTACATATCCGAAAGGTCGTCACATAAGTCACTTACTTCCTGCATGCAGTCTGGGTCAACACTGTCATTTGTCGAAGCGTTCGCCTTGTTAATATTTGTTGGCAATGCTTCTACATCGTCGTAGGCAAGGTCAGCCATATCGTTGGTCGCATCATCTTGCGCCAAAAGAGAGAGTATCCGCCTCTTGACAGTCATGATGGCTGTCATGTAGAGCTCCAAAAAGCGCGCCGGGCCTGGAAGAAACTTGGCGTCCAGAGCTTGCTGGACGGCATCCATGAGCGTGTCCGGATCCAGCACGACCGCGCCGCGCTCGGCTAGAATCAAAGTCGTATTGAGCTTTTGCTGCATGAGCGGCAAGCTGTACGGGCAATTTCGTACTGCCCGATTCACGACACCTTGCAGCAACAATTCGAACGGATTTCCCCGCTGAATAATCTCCACGAGGCACCGAATGTACGAGAGCCAAATGGATTCGACCGTGGGACACTCGGCTACACCGCGTTCGTACACTGCCAAGGCCAGTTTCGCCAGCTCCAATTCCGAAAGAGCCACATCCTCGGCATCTACATCTTGATCGATTTGATTCGCTGTGGAGGGCCACTTGCACTTGTGGTAGGCCAAGGCGTACTTGACAAAGGCCAAGGCCGTTGCTCGCCCACCCAAGCCCATGAGATAGGTTTGGTCGCCCGACTGCAACATGGTATCCCAGTCTGGGTCGGTACCACCAATATGGTGGCGCGCCATTATACCTTCTTGGTCCATGGCCATGTCCACCTCGTCTTCCCATGTGGCGAACCGGGAAAACTGTTTGGACTCGCGTCGTCGGCCCTGTTCCACAGTTTGCAACTGCTCGGGCGTGACAGTCATATTGTGCTCTAATATCAGAGTCTGAAACTCTTGCAGAATGGTATCATTGGCGTCTTTGGTGGGTGTGGCGGCACGCCTACGAAACGATTCCACCACGGCCTCGGTGCGGCCTGCATTGGCATACAGAGCGGCTTGCAATCTATAAAAGCCAACGACCCAGTCTCCTTCGTTGCGGTGGGCTCCTCTTCCCACTTTTTCCAAGGCTGCCGCGACCGCCTCCTCTTTGGTAGCTATATCAGCTTCTGTTTCCCACAACAAAAGTATAGCATGATACTGGAGGAGTACCGAGCCTGGAAACTCTTGCAGACCCAAGGCCAACGTGTCGAGGCGCGTTTGCGTAGCCGACTCGTTGGCGGCAGCCACTTCTTGGTCACTGGCAGCCTCACTAAAAGCTGCCAGAATGAGCTGCGATGCCGTGGCTGCATAGTGCATCCACAGGATAGGAGTCATGGGACAGTGCTGTGACAGCGTTTCAAAGGATTCCAGCGCACTCTGGAGCGCCGTCAAGCGGTCCGTGTCGGAGGTGGCCGCCACAGCCTCGCGACGGTGCGTCGCAATGGCTGTCGTCAAGGCGGTGTAATCGTACGACATGTTTTCTACGGTATGAATAGTTTGTTAGAGAGTCTTCTTGGACTGGACCTTGGTTAGAGACTAACTACAGTAGTAGGGCGTAGTAGGGCACCTGTTCGCATCCGCATCCATTGATTCCTTTGCCTCCTGTCGTTGATGGTCGTTGTTGTTGTCGTGTTCCTAAAAATTGTGCTTTTTGGCCCATAAAAGGGGGTTTGGTAGAAAAAGCGCGCCAACTTGCAAACGACCAAACATTCGATTCGGACTGACATTTTTGGAAAAATCATTGCGAATCGTGGATGCTCCACACGACGGACTGCAAGTACTGCCGATAAGCGCTCACAATACGCAACCATGACGGCTGTATCGCGAGCGTCTGCATCTTCTCCAACAGTTCCAACAGGAGTACCAGCCATGGAAGACTTGTTTGTGCGATCTACGCGCTTGCGAATGCTGATTGGCGACGAGAGGCGGTATGCAAATTATGAGGGCGAATTTGAGCTCACCGCACAGGGGCAAGAGACCTTCGCAAATGGTGAATGGAAATGGGCCACCTTTCTCTCCTTCCTTCGAGGAAAGATTACTTGGCTGGCTGCCGGCATTCTTTGCTATAGCGGTCGATACGCTCACTTTGGTAGAAATGCGATTGGCTATTATCACATTCTAGACGTTCAGGTATCCGGCACTTTAGATCTTCAAATCTGGGCTTCACCTGAGACGACACAAGCGGCCCGAGCCGCTGCTTGCGACCTGTTGCTTCCAGGTTTGAGCAAATGCACGAAACCCCTATCATTCTAACGTGTGATAGTAACCGATTGAATCAACCTCCCTTTCCATTCTCCGGTCCGGCTTTATCACGGGTATCATGTGCCAGTCGCTTGCAAATCATCCCGCACTCGAGCGTCTCAACCTACATGGTACAGCCTCCCATGATGCACGCAGTCAGCTCCGTTTTGGTGGCATGCGGATGTCTGAAGCAAGAAAGTCACACCGTACACGGTCACTCGTGGAAATGCTCAAGGCGAACACTATTGTGAAGCGTATTCATATGAGAAATGCTGAGTATGATGCAAGCATATGGCAACACGAAATCTTACCCCGGCTGGCGATGAATAAGTTCCAACCTCGGATCGTTGCGGTGAAAAAGACCCTTGGTACACTGCGTGCGCCGTTGTTTGGTCGGGCGTTGTATACTATATTGGATACAATAGCACATATCTGTTCATGATGGTCAAAGGCAACGTTGATCTGTTTGCTGGACTCGCCCGCGCTCGTACACGGCGTGTCCATAAGCGCACTCGATATGGCAAGTGAAGGCTGTGATTTCGCGGGTCAGGCTGCACGAGACGACGCTTGCCAGGAGATGCATTCACAACAACGACGCGGTATGGAATAAACTGAAAGATACAGGTATTTGCGCAGGAACACCGTAGGCTCTTGTAGACCTAACATGTAAATATAACTGCTTGTTGATATGTCAAGGGGCTCAGCAGGACTATACAATGGAGGAAACTCTAATCGTACTATTGTACAGATGCCACGATTTGTTCGATGAATAGACTACATAGTCTAGACTAGAAGATACTGTAGCAACCGTACAAGCGTACCAGGTACTCGTACATAGGCGATACGTTTTCGCGCCAATTGCTAAGATAAGAAGGCTTTTCAGGGAAGTACAGAAAAAGGCTAACTTTTTTACATACGTCGTATACACAATGATGTTCTTCGAAGCTTGCTGCATCCCTCACAACGACACTAGGAGCCCCTGCGCCCTGCCTCTTGTGGTTGCGAACGGTATACTCTAGCTAACTACGTGTGTGTGGAAAGATGGATCCCGCTGTCCAAGCCGCCATCCAACAATCTGCCCAAGAATGTCTTACTGCTTGGGCTGCCGCCGAAGAAACGGCATCGGCCCACGCGGCATGTTCTGTCTTGGAGTTGAGCGCAGGCGGTTCCTTTAAGAGTTCTCTCGGAACATACACGCTTCCAGCAACGGCGCCTACATTGCAAGTCCGTTCCGTGAACGTCTTGGGTGTGGGTTCCAAAAGTGCTGCGGCCGTGCACGTCGGTGCGGCCGAGTGGCAAGGCTGGATGGTTCTGCTACTAACAGGCGACCTGTGGACTTGCATTTCGGCCGCCTTTTCTATGAAAGTGAAGGCAATTCTTCCACAAGACCTGGAAGCTGTGACACGCTTGGTTTGGGACGGCTATTGCGCCGCCAACCGCGCTTGTAACGGAGAGGCTATGGCCAAGGTCTTTCACGAAACGTGCAGTCTCACGTATGCCTTTGCTGGTGTCGCACAAATCAAGGACTGTCCAACCTTTTGCCACATGGTTGCCGTCCGATATGAGGAGGACGAGAGGCATATTCCGTACGCGTATTTGCAGAATGATCCGCGTGTGGTCGCTGGAGACTCTCTCTTGGCGGTGGAATTTGCCACCCCCGATCTGGCCATGGTCACGTTAAAGGTGGGCCATCCACCCTTTCTCTGGACCGACCTATTGACCTGTGCCAAACTAAATGGCCAGTGGTGGATTGTGCATAAATCGTCGTGTAGCGAGCCATTTTTGGTGGATCTCAAACAAGCCGAAGCAACATAATCGATCGTCGTCCTATCCTAGACTTGAGAATACGACGTATCTTTCACTAATGACATGCAACACACATCGGAGGCTAAACGATACGCAGCTATGGGATGGGAGATGGGATATAGCGATTGGATTGCAGTTGTAACGTGCAAAGTGAAATTAGGAATCTACATGTACTAATCTAAGAACGAATGTAGCATGCACACCTGCTCTTTGCTGTCTTACCAAACTTCCTGGCTGGCTCGGCCGCGAATGTACAAGTCCTCCATCGCTGCCCTCGCTTCCTCAATCGCCGTCGGATCCGTGCTGTGTTGCGAGAAGGATACCACTTAGGCATTCTGCAAAGGCTTTGGCAACTGACGGTTTCCACAAACGTAAATGACTCCATCGTCCGTCTGGTACAACAAGACGCGAGCATCATCGGTAGAGGCAACCAGATCCTGGACGTAAACTTTCTTATCGGGATTGTCGCGGCTAAAGGCAGTATGCAAGTTGAACCACTCGTATTAATCATTGTATTCCTCCAACTCGGATTGATAGAGGAACTCGTCAGCTCTGAAACGATTTCCAAAATAGAGAGAAAAGGGCGCTACTGGTTCGCCATCTTCGGCCGCCCGAACGTGGTCGCGCAAAAAGGCCATGTGGGGCGCGAGACCTGACCCGATACCGGCGCAAAGAACCGGCTGGTGTGGCGCAGGCGACTCCATGCTGCCAGGCTTTATTCGACACCAAATATGATCGCCATTGCTGAGCTGGCCAAGCATATCGCAAGTCATGCCGTACCGCATTCCCTCTTCGCACCACCAGGTTTTGATCAACACTAGCAGCTCAATAATCGACTTGGATGCCAAAGGCGCACTCGCAATCGAATAGGCCCGCGGTTTGATGACAGATATCATGGCGAGCAGCGCTGGGAGCGGTGGCTGAGCCGTCTTGAAGCGAAGCAAAGCATCTGCAACTGTCATACCAGTTTTCTTGCCAGATTTCATCAAGAACTCAAGATCCAGCATTATGCCTTTCTCCTTCTCGTCCGTCTGAAAGGTGGCAAGCTGCTGCATGAAATGCTTCGTTGGCTTGCCAAAGAGATCAAGGACGTAGGTGAAGATTACTCCGAGAAAAATGTCACCGTCAATTCCAAAGGCATGAAGCTTGACAACTGTGCTTTCGCCGAAGTCAGTGGAGTATTCATGAAGGAAATCAGCCACTCGATCTGGATCATTGCGTGAAAAAACCTCCAGCGCATCACCGAGCTCGTACTAGAGTTGGTGTCCTTTGGCATCGACGCAATGGCGCCTGCTGGGGTCGCCTTCGACTGCTGACCACCTGTGTTGGAATACATTTCTGTATCAACAACCAAGACGTTCACGTCGTTCGCTTCAAAAGCTTCAACGTGATCCAGGCCACCAAATCCAATATCATAAGCCCATCCGTCTCCGCCAGTGATCCACTGCGACAGCTTAGGAAACATGTCTCTCTCAGACCAGATCCGGGCCAGCAACGATGGCATGGATGTATTTTTCTCGTCCGGCAGCAACGCCAACAACAATGGTTTCATCTTATCGAAAAGTCGAGTGCACTTGTCGGACTTATGATCACGAATATCGAGCCAATCCATGAACAGGGATACAAGCTCCTTCTCCTCTTTGGATCGTGAACCGACATCACAAAGCTCGTGTGGTGAACATAGTCTTGAACAGCCGTAATAAGTCGATCGCGACGGTGCCTCATTGCTGAAAACATTCCAAGACCGTATTCTGCGTTATCTTCAAACAAAGAGTTCGCCCAAGCAGGTCCACGGCCCGTCTCGTTTGAGACAGTGTAAGGGTTGGATGGAAAGGATCCACCCCATATGGTACTACAGCCCGTAGCATTTGCAATCACCATCCGCTGACCGAACAACTGAGTCAACAACTTGAAATACGGCGTCTCGCCACAGCCACTACAGGCACCAGAGAACTCCATGAGCGGAGTCTGGAACTGAGAGCCCCTCACAGAGTACTTGTCGACCAATTCTCCGCGTTCGGGTAACTTGACAGCGTAATCCCAATTCTTTTCGCCAGGTGCCAACCACTCCTCCATTGGCTCCAATTTGAGCGCTTTGGGGGCTTCAGGACACGCTTCAACGCAAGCGTTGCAGCCCGTGCAATCAAGGATCGAGATCTGTAAAGCGTATCGTTTCCCCGCCAGTTCTGCCCCGGTGGCCTTTAGCGTTTCGAACTTTTCAGGAAACGGGGCTGCTGCAGCTTCGTCTTTCGTGACGACGAATGGCGGTATGGCGGCGTGAGGGCAGACAAAGACGCACTGGTTGCACTGCGTGCAGTTGCTAGGCTCCCATTTGGGGATCAAGCCAGTCGGATTCGGGGTTCGCTTCTCGTACTTAGACGTTCCCATAATCATGGTGCCGTTTTCCATATGGTGCTCCAAGAACTTTGACACTGGAATGTCATCCCCTTCAAGCTGGCTGACTGGCTCAGCAATATCTATCATAAACTTGCGGACCTTCTCGTCGTCAATCAACGCTATATGGCGATTTTCGTAAGCCTTGTCGCCATCTGTGATTGACCTCCAACTTGCTGGAATATCGATAAGGATCAAGCTCTTTGGGTCCGAAACGACTGCATCAAGCAAGTCAATATTGTTCTTGACCACGTCTTCGCCCTTGTACGAATAGTTCTTCTTAATGGCCGCCTTGAGCAAGGCAACCGCATCGTCCAAGGGAACGTCCAAGGGAATCACCCCCGACAGGCGAAAGAAGGCGCACATGCAAATCATATTGATACGTTTAAACAGACCATACTTGGCAGCAAGGGATGCCGCATCCATAACATAGAATTTAATGTTGCGAAGCGCAAGTTTGCGCAAGATCTTGTGCGACACGAGACTCTCTAAAGCCTTGAGTCGCGCCTCTGAACCTTCTATCGAAGCCAACGTTGTGTTCAAGAAAAAGGTTCCGCGCCTCTTGAGATGCTTGACAACATCAAACTTGTTCGCCTGAACGTAGGACTCGTTGTGACAAGCCACGTATCCGGCTTGTCCTTCCTCTACACGAAACGGGGCATCAATGGGCTTGTCAGGGCAGAAGCGCAGGTGCGACACGGTCCAGCCACTGCTCTTCTTGGCGTCGTATTCAAAGTAGGCTTGCACAGACATGCTTTCATGGTAGTTGCCAATAATCTTTATGGCTTCTTTGTTCCCACCGATCGTGCCGTCTGAACCAAACCCGAAGAAGACAGATTGCACAACGCTGTCGTGGAGGGTACTCAAGGGTCGTCCAAGCGACAAGGAGAGATTTGTAACGTCATCGTTGATACCGACTGTAAACGGACGCTGAATCTCGCTTGTTTCCTTGCGAAGCATGTTGTGAATCACAGCGTTGACCATACGTGGAGTGAAATCTTTGCTTCCAAGGCCGTAACGACCTCCCACCACAAAAATGTGACCGCGGCCATCATGCATCAAGGATGTGCTCACATCCAAGTACAGTGGTTCGCCTTGTGAGCCACCTTCGCGAGTGCGATCCAACACCGCAATGCGAGTCACCGACTTGGGGAGCGCGTCGGAAAACAGAGTGGTGTTCCACGGACGAAACATGCGGACACCAATGAGACAGGCCTGTTCGCTCTTGAGCGCCTTTATAGCTCCTTCAACAACCTTGACAGAGGATCCCATGGTCACAACGGCGACTCGGGGCTCGGTAGTGCCGTAGTACCTGTACTCGAACGGATGATAAGCTCGGCCCGCCACACGCTCAAAGTCACGCATGGCTTGCTCCACAATTCCGTCCACGGCATTATAGTTCTGATTGCTGCTTTCGACGAGCTGCATAAAGACATCGGGACCTTGGGCTGTGCCGCGTTGCCTGCACGATGAGAAACAAAAAGTGAAAAAAGTGAGAAGCCATTCGTACCAGAAGCAAGAGACGGACAAAGCAAGGACTCACGTTGGATGCATGGGCGACAAAGCTCTCTGCCGATGCTCTTCAATCTTGTCCCACGGCAAAAGGTCTTTGAGCTGCTCGTCACTCACGAGGGAAATCTTGTTGATTTCGTGAGATGTCCTAAAGCCATCCATGAAATGCAAAAAGGGCACACGCGAGTTGAGCGTGGCCACTTGCGAAATGACCGCCATATCGTGGGCTTCCTGGACGGAAAAGGAGGAAATCATGGCCAATCCACAGCCTCGAACGAGCATGGTGTCGCTATGGTCTCCATAGATAGACAGGCCTTCACCGGCCAAGGCTCTCGATGCCACATGAACGACAGTGGGCAGCAATTCACCCGCAATCTTGTACATGTTGGGAATGTAGAGCAGGAGGCCCTGCGAAGCTGTAAAGGTTGTGGCGACCGCCCCCGAAACCAGCGCTCCATGGAGTGCTCCAGCTGCACAAGACAATGTAAAAAGAGATGGTCAAGAAGTGTCTGCACAAGGACCGTGGCCGAGGCAAACAGCAGCAACAACAAGTAAACATCAACGTACCCGCTCCGCCTTCGCTTTGCATTTCGATCACCTTCAAATCCTGTCCCCATAGATTCTTCTTGTGCTTGGCGGCCCATGCGTCCACTTCTTCTCCCATCGGCGACGATGGGGTAATGGGGAAAATGTAGGCACAGTCGTTGGTACGGTAGGCCACGTGCGCGACCGCCCAGTTGCCATCGACGCACTCGGTTTCCGTGGCGTATACTTTTTTTGTCTGCTGTTGCTGCAGCAAACTATCGTTGTCTGGATAGTCGGGGGCTGGTGGGAAATCTTCATTCTCCCTCGTGGGAGGATCTCTGATCTCGCCGACCGTCTTGGATGGTGCTTGACCGTTCATGGTGGTAGTTCTTGGACACTATTCCTTTTACTACTGAAGACTCTCCCTTTCTTGGTCAATATTGTTCTCGTTGGGTGTCTTCTTTTCGTGCGCTTGATTGCTCTCAGTTGTTCCTGGTGTGGGAAATAGGCGTATCGGTTCGGGTTCGTACTGTATTTCCCGAAGCCTCAAAGAGGCCAATCAGAAGATCGCTTCGCATCGTCTGTCCCGTGTTTGTCCGCTTATAAGGACCCGTCCGCAGTTTCGCGGGAAACTGGAGTATCCACGAGACTCTTGAAATTACCATGAACACTCAAAAGTCAAGAAAAGAGACAGCAGGGCTCGTCGTAGCTCTCACCATGGTGAAAATGCGTGGGTGTTGGTCGCTTGTCGTTCGGTATTTGGTATCAAGAAGTTTCAAAGAAAAAGCCTTTAATAATTATTGTCGACATTTCCGATACGACATGTCTGATACGACATCATATCCAATGATACGGAAAAAGATACCTCCTGTGATCCTGATTCGAATCGAATCGAAGATTCCACGTCTTCCGACTCCCGACCTCGCCATGAGAATAGCCTTCTCATGCTCGGCGACACTTTATCGATAGTCTTTCCACACACGTTCCACTGCAACATGAAGGAGCGTCTCAGCCTCCTTTTACTGGCTGTGCTTGGAACCGCTGTTTCAGGAAGTTCCTGGCAGCGACAACCTCAGTCGCTAGTACAACAGGAGCAGCATTACCCAAAGAATGAGGATCGTCTGGACAATCGACTACATCGTCGTTCCTCGGTCCAACCATGGTCCTCACTACATACAACAACTACCGGTGCTGCTGCTACTGCTGCTCTGACACTCCGTGGAGGAGCCTTTCCATTTCGCCAGAAAAAGGTGGCGGCCATTACGGGCGGCACAGCGTCCATCGCAACGTCCATCTTTAACCTGGTCAATAACGTGGCCGGCGCCGGTATTCTGGCTCTGGCCGCAGGCAAGGCGGGAGGTACGGGATGGGTGCCGGCCGTGACTATTTGCTGCGTCTTGGGAGCCCTCTCTGCGCATTCGTTCATTATTGTGGGAAGAGCCTGCGAATTAACGGGTGAAAAAGACTTCAAGGTACGTCGAGCACACCACACTCGAATGCGTGCACACTCATTTTTCATTCGTGCTCCTCCGTGATGGAATCACTGCAGCTCACCTCTCCACCTTCCTCGCGCTCTCCAAAACACAGGGCCTCTGGAGCCGCACGATTGGAGAAACGACCACGTACTGCGTCGACTCCATGATTGCCATCATGTGCCTGGCCGTGTCGGTCATTTATTCCGGTATCTTGGGCGACGTTGCCACACCTCTATTAACACAAGCCGGCTTGTCCAACCGACACAACAGCCGCGCCACCAACATTCTTGCCATTACTCTGACATTGCTGCTCCCCATGAGTCTCGTCAAGAATTTGTCGGCGCTGGCTTTCACGTCCATTTTGGGATTCAGCGCCATTTTGTATACCGTCTTTTTCATTTTGGTGCGAGCCTTGGATGGAAGCTATACCATCGGGTCCGGCAAGTTCGTGACAGATGGAGTGCTGGAACTGCTACCAACATTTCAAAAGTCCACCGTGTGGAACTGTGACTTTACCAGTTTGATCCTGACTGCCAACATGAGTTTGGCCTACATTGCCAACTACAACGCGCCTAGCTTTTACCGAGAACTGAAAGACACTAGCAATGAGCGTTTTCGAAAAATGGTGGTTATCTCGTTTGGTCTTTTGGTAATTCTCTATGTCATTACCATGGCAGCAGGCTACAGCACCTTTGGCGACGCTTGCCAGGGAAACATTCTGCTCAATTGTCATCCCGACGACATTCTGTCGAACTTGGGTCGTGTCGCGACTTGGTTCTCTATTCTCTTTGGCTTTCCCTTGGTCATGTCTGGTGCGCGTGAAGGTTTGATTGGCACGGCTAGTAGTATGGGTCTCCCACAGCTTGGTTCGGACCGCAATCACTTTGGATTGGTGGCGAGTCTGCTAGCCTTGGTCACGATAATTTCTTGCTTTGTGGAAGATGTTTCGCTGGTGGTGGGGCTCACGGGTGCCGCCATGGGATCCTTTATTGTTTACCTTTGTCCCGCAATAATCTATACCAAGGCTGTTGCGCTCGCCATGGGAACCGACAGCCTTGACTACAAGAGAGCAAGGATAAACCTCGCAATGGTACCATTTGGTATTCTTCTTGGCGGGTTTGGAGTATACATGACTCTCAAAGGAGTCTAACAATGTACGAATAGCTAGATAATGTACTGTATCATAGTAGGATCGAGATAATGTTTTGGTGGAGAGCGAGCTAGCCGCGAATAGATCCGGTGCGTGCGACACTTTTCTCTGCGCACAGCTCGGTAACAGAATACGGAGTTCAAAAATGAGGAATGATTCATTCCTCTGGTTCAGATCTATCTTCCATTTTTACTTTTGAGAATTCCGGATTGCTTTTATCAGGTTATTTTTCGTTGGAAGGTTGAAGTGCGTGTTGGGGGAAGACACACAGACCAAGAGATTCTGCCGAGCGAGGCTCCAACACATCACCGTTTTGCATTTGGTTGCTGCGTCAAAGAACGGCATCTGGACGGCTGCGTTAAGACCTTACTGTGTTACTGCTCTTGACCGAAGACTGTCGGCATTCTCTGTATCGAAAGGACCAGAGTAAAGCTCAAGTAATCTTTTATCGGTTTCTAGTTTAAGCTTGCTACTCTGAGTATGATTTCGCGGAATTTGATTCTATTGGCCACTCTGCTCATCGCCGAGAGGGGACTCGCGTTTGTAAACAACGGTCGCTTGGCATTTTCTGGTTCTCTCACCAAGAAATCGCGCCATGGCGTAGAATCGGCTTGGGGGTACGTAACGTAACGTAATTGTCGGTCTCTTGGCCCGAAAAATACGCCTCTCCTAGTTCGCTCACCCCATTTCGCATTACGACCTCACAGAATATCGGTACTCGGTAGCAGCGATGTGAGTACAGATACAAACAACAGGCCACAGGATCGGGGCCCTCGTGGAAACGCAAGTGGACCATCGGAACCGCGTGAACCGGGTCAGCGACCACCGGGACAGCGACCACCGGGACCGCGTGAACCGGGACAGCGAGCACCGGGACCGCGTGAACAGGGACAGCGAGCACCGGGACCGCGTAGAACCGGTGGTGGTGGTCCTGGAGGTCCGCGGCCTGCTTTCAACAGAGACGGCCCAAGAACTGGTCCGGGCGCCCCCAGACCTGGTCCGAGATCCGGTCCTGGAGGCCCCAGACCTGGTCCGAAAGCCGGACCTAGAGGCCCCAGACCGGGAGGTCCGAGATCTGGTCCGGGCGGTCCTGGTGGCCCCAGACCTGGTCCGAGGCCTGGTGGTGGTGGCGGTGGTTCATCGCTCAAGCTCGTGAACCCTCTCAAACTTCAGCGTGTAGCAGTAGCAGCACCTCCGCCCCGACAGCAGCGTGAAGGCGGTAGAGACCAGAGAGGTCCTCGTGGACAAGGTGATCGTAATGACAGTCCGAGGAGACCCCGCCCGGATGCTTCGGGAGATAGCGAGGGATCAACGGATGCACCAGGATCTGGCCCTGATGGAAGACGCGGTGGTCGCCAAAAGCCCCCGGCGAAGAAAGGAGCTAGAAACGGAGAAGCTGACGGAAGAAACCAGAGGAGGGCATCTCTTCGAATCGGAACAGGAAAGAAGGGCCGAGGCGCCGAAATTAGTCGCCGCAGAGGAAGTTTAAAGCGACGCGACAGAACTTCGGAGAAGATAGCCAGATTCGAAAGAGCTATCGAGCGAAAGACGGTGGACCTCCCAGAGTAAGTAGACTATCACTGAACCCTCTCAACTGCGTGCACGGAATGCGTTCTAACCCAAGTTCTATTTGTACACCCTCCACAGAGGACCCGTGTCGGTCGCTGCGCTTGCCGAAATCATTGACGAGAAGCCTATCTCTGTCATCAAATTCTTGATGACTGATCTTGGTGTCATGGCATCCATGACGCAGAATTTGGATCCTTCGACAGCCGCTGCAGTCGTCGAAGGCTTTGGAAAGATTGTTGCCGGTGCGAACGACTACGATGAAGACGAAGATGAGGAAGAGGAAGACGAGTAAGTCTGCTCGGTAGCTCCACTGGATGATACGATGGATCATATTCTCACAACTATTTCTCTCTCTTGTCTCACAGAGAGTACGACGAAGATAGCGCTCTTGCGAAGGGATTCGTGGAATACGAAGACGACGAAGAGGATCTCGTGCCTCGGGCCCCGGTTGTGACAATCATGGGACATGTTGATCACGGAAAAACTTCACTTCTCGACGCTCTTCGAAAAACACGGGTGACTGATGGAGAGGCGGGTGGCATCACGCAGGCCATCGCAGCATACGTAGTTGACCATAAAGGCAGCCCCATCACATTTATCGACACACCAGGCCATGCCGCCTTCACCGACATGCGCGAGCGCGGTGCCAACATCACTGATATTGTTATTCTTGTCGTCGCAGCGGATGATGGAGTGAAACAGCAGACTGCGGATTCAATTATCTGCGCACGTCAAGCTGGGGTCCCACTCGTTATCGCGATTAACAAGTGTGACCTTGAAACTGCCGACCCGAGAAAAGTGATGACTGAGCTCACAGCGTACGACGTTCTTACAGAGGAGTTTGGAGGAGAGGTCCTGGTGTCCGAAATCAGTGCGAAGGATGGAACAAATCTTGACGATCTCCTTGACAAGATTATGCTTCAGGCCGAAATCCAAGATTTGAAGTCCAACCCGGACCGAGACGCTGAAGGTATTGTCGTGGAAGCGTTCGTAGAGAAAGGTCTCGGAACTGTTGCGACGGTGCTCGTCAAACAGGGTACTCTTCGGGTTGGCGATGTCTTTGTCGCCGGTGAGACTTATGGCCGCGTTCGAGCTCTCATCTCGACTTCTGACGAGAAAACGCGAATGGATGAAGCCGGTCCAAGTGTTCCTGTCCGTGTTGTCGGCTTCGAAGGCGTTCCGGCAGCTGGAGATCACTTTGTCGTAACTCCAGACGAACAGACCGCCCGTGAACTAGCCGAAAGTCGTCAAAGAATTTCCCGCGAGAAGTCGTCATTATTATACCAATCTGGTTTGATGAGCTCGATGAGTTCTGCGTTTTCCGCTAGAAAGGATAAGCGCGAGCTGTTTGTTGTTGTAAAGGCGGACGTTCAAGGATCTGCCGAAGCCCTGTCTCGCGCCCTTTCGGAATTGAAGCTCGAAGATGAAGAAGCTACGGTTACTGTTAGGGTACTGATTAGTGAATCTGGTGAAGTAAGCAAGAGTGATATTGCTGTTGCTGGCGTCACACCGGGCACCACCGTGATCGCGTTCAATACCGCTGCTTCGTTTACTGCTATGGAAGACGCCCGCATTCAAAACATCCCGATCGTGTACTTTGACATTGTCTATGATGCAATTGAATCGGTAGAATCTAGAATGCAGGAAGTCTTGTCGCCTACCCCCGACGGTGAATATGTCGGGTCTGCTCGTGTTCAAGAGGTGTTCAACATCGGTGGAACAGGTAACATCGCCGGAAGTAAGTGCACCAACGGATTCCTACGGAAAGGTGGTAATGTTCGTGTCATGCGTGGCGACAAGATTCTCCTCGAGACCAAGATCAAGACGCTGCGTAACTTTAAATCCGAAGTTGACTCCCTGGAAGAAGGCAACGAGTGTGGTATCGGTCTCTTTGACTTCGAAGACTTTGAAGTCGACGATGTTATTGAATGCTACGTTGAGAAATAGATGCAAACGCAAAAGTAACGTGCATTCGACCGTGCTATATAATATTTTAATCAGACTTGATCACCCCGAGACTATGCTTTGTAGATCAAGGAGAATGAACAGCTGCGTCCATCGGATGTGTCCTCAGCGCCCCTAGATCACCGTGTTCAGACTCGATTGCGTGAAAGAAGACCAAGGTAAGGCACCACAAATGTAGTATCGTCAAGTATAGAGCAAACCCAAGCCGAGCAAGAGGTTCAAGTCGTAGAATAGTGCCCGTTTCCAGCATCCAAGAATCAACCGCGTCAATGGTCAGAGCCACTTGATCCATGCCAGACCCGCCATTTGCCAACCTCATTCCAAGAGCAGAACGAACAGAACGAGACGGCAGATGCGATCGCCCGCGTCCACTTTTCACTCGCCTTCGCAACTTGGAAGCAGTGTAGGTGACTCCACCTCCTTCCAATTCGTACATTTTCTCGTCGGAATTGGCAGAAGAGGCATGCACTTGCTCTGCTGCATCTGCTCTAGTATTGGAGGCTTGCAGGCGCCCCTTCAACGCAAGAATCTCAGATTTGGCGGTTTCTGTTGACCCCTGCTGCCGGATCAACTGGTCCGAAAAGGAAGTAATCTGCCTCTTGGACCGGTCTAGCTCTCGCCTCAGTTGACGGACACGATCGCTGTCACTGGAGGGTCCTACTGCTGCTGCTGCTTCGGTAGACGGTCCCACGTGGTCATCGTCCTGTTTGAGTTCACGCAACGACGCTTCGAGCTGTGACACTTTGGTCGACAAGGTTGCCACTGTACCATCGTGTTGACGCTGTCGTTCTTGCACCGCGGCTGCTTCGGCCAGCCGTTCGTTCGAAATATCTCGCAGTTCTTGCTGAAGCGCCTCAGATCGCTGCGTTACTAGACTCAATTGTGTCTGAACCGTCTCAAGCTCTTCGGCCGCTACTTCGTACTGATCCTTGTACGAAACCTCGGCTGTTTCTTCACCAATGGACGCGCGCGCCTTGTTGCGGCTAGACGCATCTCGCGCCAAGGTCAAGGCCGCCCCCAGCTCGGCCACGGTGCGCTCCAGTTCCCCTTCTCGTGTCTGACGTTGACCCAACTGATGCTTGTGCGCCGATGCCGCCGCGTCCAGCTTGTCTTCTGTTTCGCGCTGCAAGTCACTGGCCGTTTGATTCGCCGCCTGCAGCGACTCGACCGTCGTCTGCAAGGCTTGTTGCTGCAGTCCCAACTTCGTTTTGGAGGATTCGAGCGTTGTTTGTGTCGATTGCAATTCCACAATGCGTTTCAAGGCATCTCGCTCTCTTTCCAGAGCGTCTTGCAATTCTTGAGTCCAGTCACCACCTTCTTGGCGGCGCTGTTGTTCTTCTTGCTGCACGCGCGTTTGCAGCTGCACCAATTGTTCTTGATACTCCTCTCTTTGTTCCTTGAGCTTGGTTTCGTACGAGCTGGTGAGTTGCTGCACTTGTTCGTCGTGATCGTCCAACAAGTCTTCGCGTTCCTCCACAGCTTGCGTTCGGTCGTGTTCCATGCGGACCGCCGCTCGGGCCAATTCATCCTGCTGGGCGTCCAGTTCGACGCGTGCCGCGTCCAGCGACAATTGCAAAGCGTGATTGAGTTTGAGGAGTTTGGATCCGTCTGGATGAGCCTTTTTGACGTCGCGGTGTGCGCGTTGCTTGTGTGAATGTTGCTGCTGCTGCTGCTGCTGAGAGCCTGCAGCTGTCGAGGACGAGACAGAACCGGACGCGGACGGCGGCTGCGAATCGTTTGCCTTGTCGTACGCAGCAGGTGGAGCTGAAGCCGGCGCTAGGGGAGGGGGCTTTGGCGCTTCGGCGACCCTTGGCGTCGGTGGTGGCGGCGGAACCTTTCGAGTCGTAATCTCGAGTGGAGGTGTCGTCTCTTGAGGCACATTCACACTCCTACTTGTCCCTCCAGCAGTCCGCTCAAAGACAGCAGCTGCTGCCTCTTTGGAT
>Ga0307981_1000984_pt1 | contig 27012 bp, 21 predicted proteins | sample OrgLakmetagen987_FD_201849 | JGI IMG/M metagenome (GOLD analysis project Ga0307981, IMG submission 201849) | Saline water microbial communities from Organic Lake, Antarctica - #987 | ecosystem: Environmental > Aquatic > Non-marine Saline and Alkaline > Saline | place: Antarctica: Organic Lake... | reverse complement strand
CAAAGCCCCTTCAGGGCAATTTGTTCCGGAAATTCTGGGCCGTTCTTCTCGGTCATTGCCATGTGAATACGCTCACAAAATCTCCGCTACCTCCATCCGAGGAGGTTGTTGAGAATCCGATGTAGGAGAAAGCTTGATCTGGAGTCAGCGGACAGACGTTCGCGTTGTCAACCAAGAAAAAAGTGTCCGAACAGATGGAGGTTGCATCTGCTCCCACGTATGCGTCAATTCTCAAAAGGGGCCTCAAGTGGGCACCAGTAACTGTGCATTTGTTTTGATTAATCCCATCGTAAGAACAGTTTGATTGACTTTTCTTATAGATAGAGACTATCGAGAGTCCTGACACTTTACAGCTGAGAATTTAAGGTTCGAGGCGTGATCAGATTCTCCTAGAATCAACAGCAAGACTCATGCAAAAACGGAGTTTGTGCTACCTTTAAAGACTCAATGGTCGCCAATCAGCAAAGGCCTTATTTTGGCCATGCCCCTCGAGAAAGGCAATCAACGTGTTCCGACGAGTAGGAGGTATCATAAAGAGCCTTGTAACTAAGTTTGTACGCATGCCGATTCAACTTGTCTACTAAATTAAATCCCAATGACATTGCAACTCGATTTTCCTAGCAAATTCGGTGTATATACTGTTTCGCTCCGCTCGCAAAAGGGGACGCCGACGGCGGTGACGATCGACAATGGCCAACAAAGGCCAAAGTAATAAGTTACGTGCTATGATTGCTTTGTTTGAGGCAATCACGACGCTACAAAATGGCAGACGTTGGAGGCAGCAGACCATTGTGGAGAATCGCACCATCAACACGACCGGATAAGAGGTAGTGGGGCCACACACTCATACCATAATCGCAGTGCCATGCTACAAGTACTGCAGATTCTCATCTACAATAAGGTAAGTCTGATTACGACATTGCTTTTATGTGCTTCCACTCATGCTCGAAAGGAGCGCCCAAGCTGTGGCCGAGTGTCGCGTGGCAACGGCCGCACAAACGGTGCAGTCGTATCCGATAGCAATAAGCTGTTGAAGATATTCTCGGCCATGTCGGGCATTCAATCGGGTCTCAAAGTCCTTATATCAAGGCCATTATCCCCACTTTGCACGAGCCTGCGTCTTTTGAAGCGCATCCCGTGAAGGATAAATGCCAAGCAACCATTTGTGACTTGCAGGAACCCCTGCCGAGAGCTACTCAAAAATACTTTTTGTTTTGCAGCTACAGTGTGTACTCAGTCGATTGTAGCTCTAGTGTCGAATATTGCTTTCATCGACCGTCTGAGATTGATTATTGGCCTCTCGACGTCGTTTCAGACGCAATCTCCGGGCCGCATCATCTTCGTGAACATTGTGGCGATTTTTTCTATAAGGAAGGAGCTTGGGATCATAAATGGAGCAGCATGTAACATTTGTTTCATTTTCACTGATATTGTAGGTCATGTTGACGGCTGGACATTCCGTCGTCAAGCGTCGTTGAGTCGCATCCAAGGCGGTACGTTCCGATGACGTGCAAGCGGCAGTCAGCAAGAACCATCGACCGTCCGTGTTTTCCAATTGAACGACTCGATAAAGGAAAGTTTCGTACGCTGCTTGGTACTCCTCTCTCGACTCAAACTGGCCTCCCGTTGACAGCAGCCACTGCATAATGTGCAATGGCATTCTGGTACTCCACGTGACATCAGCAGCGTCCTTTTTGGGGAATCGTATTGGCAAGAGCAGAAAGGAGGGTCGAACACGTGGTGTATTATCCATTGTATATGTCGCAGCGACCCCTTGCATGCCCCGCGTCAAACTGGCTTCGACAGTCACGTTCCGTCGCACGAAACCGTCTTGTTGCCCCGACAACAACAGACACCAATACAACAAGTCGTCCCGGCGGGCCGCCGCGTCGGCCACCACCACCAATTCAGCATCCTCCATGGCTGCGGTGTACCTTTGATACTGGACGGCAAACCCAGCTTGACAGTATCGATCCTTGGCTGTATCGGTTGACAACTGCCGAACAAAGTCCGAGTGTTCCCACGCGTGCAGTTGGATGCTCTGCGGATACACGTCGGCATCTGTGACAATGCGTCTCACGGCAGCCACTTTTTTGACGGCGGCTCGTGCCGGGGCATTCTGCGCAGTAGCAATCGTGTAAGGACCATGAAAGCGCGGCAAGTCGCGTCGCAAATTAATCTCCGGCGCATACACCGTCATGAGTTGGCGGTCCACCAGCTTTACTCGAGTGTCCCACAGGCTTGCTGGATGAAAGAGCCATAGATAGTACAAGCCCCCGCAGCCTATGATTGCTAATAGTCCTAGAATTCTCATGTATGACATACAATTGTGGCGGTAGGCTTGATTCTGGGAATGTTCCAAAAGCGAGTGACGAGCCGTTTCGAGTTGCTGCTGGGCCGCCATGTCGCGCAAGAGGCGTTGTTGTTTCGACACGATCTTGGTTGTTATCTTGGATGTGGATGTTCTATTGGTAGTTTCTGGACGTCGTTGCCGGCATTTTGTCAAACCGCCTTTGGACGCGACCAGCGGCGTCGGCTGTGGTTGTACGGAATCAGGTGTGGGCATGTTGCTGGTGTGGACTGTAGTACGGTACAGTGCGAGGTAGCAGCTACTGTTAGTACAGCTACTGTTACAGCTACTGGCAAGCAGCGAGGAGCGAGGAGAAGAGAGAGGATATGCCTACACCTACAGTACAGCAGTACGTATCTATCGCGTCGGGGGCGGAATGTGATTGATATGCTGCGAACAGAAGAAGAAGATTCAAAAATTCTCATGGTTCATGGTCGATGCGAATGGTCGTTGGGTATCGCCCGAACGAGGGCCGATTTTAAACTAATGGCGCGAAATTGCTCAACGGATGAGGTACGACATTGAAGCCTTAAGTACAACCAGCCTCAAGCTCAAGCTCTTCAAGCCTTAAACCTCAACGCTCGGCGAAGTTCGCTGTATGTGTCCTGTCGCAAGAGCAATTTCAGATCCAATATTGTATGTTGCGTGTTGCGGCTGTTGTCCACACAAAATTAAAAAGTCTCCGGCATCTTTGGCCTTGTAGTAGTCCTCGAGAGTCTCTGTGCTGTAGCTGTAGCTATCTCAGAACGCTTCCCATACCACTCGTTTCCACGCCTGCACATCAACTTGTCTTCCTCCGCAGAAGGAGAAAGAACGTATCCGAATACATACAGCCAAAGATTTCGTCGTCTCCCTCGCTGTGTCTCCTTCTGGTACTACCAGTGACTCCTTGCACCATGGCCGCCAAAGCCGACAGCAAACTCCAGACGGCATCTTTTGTGATTCAGTCCCTCGCGGCTGTCGCACTCTTGCAGCTCCTCTATGTCGCGTGTCGCGAAGCCTACTGGATCCGCATGTACGCTGTCCAAGAGTACGGGCGCGTCATTCACGAATTTGATCCCTACTTTAACTACCGCGCCACGGAGTACTTGTGGGAACACGGGTGGATTAATTTTCGCAACTGGTTTGATTATCTTGTGTGGTATCCGCTAGGCCGACCTGTGGGGACCACCATTTATCCGGGCATGCAGGTGACTGTCGTGGCCATTAAACAGTTTATTCTGCAAGATTGGTCCATTAACGACATTTGTGTCTTTGTACCCGCCTGGTTTGGTGTCGCTGCCAGTCTCGCCGTGGGATGGATGACATACGAATGTACCGCCGGACATTCCACGCAGTATTTCGAATCGCTGTGCAACGCCGTGCCCGTCGTCAACACTATCTACCAGTGGGCCGTCAAGCCGTTGGCAGGCTTGTTGTTGCATTTGTTGAAACGCGCGACTGGATCCACATGGGGTTTGGAGGTTCGGCACCCGCACAAGTTGACGGCCGTTTCGTGTGCCGTTTGGGCCACGGCTGTCATGGCGGTCTTGCCGGCCCATTTGAGTCGTAGTGTCGCTGGTGGTTACGATAATGAATCCATTGCCATGACTGCCATGGTCACCACGTATGCGGCCTGGACACGGGCGCTTCGCCATGGTGGGTCGGTTGTACATGCCGCCGTATGGGGTGTTGTGACGGGTCTATTTTACTTTTACATGGTGGCCGCATGGGGTGGCTATGTCTTTGTGCTCAACATGGTGGGAGTTCACGCGGCCTTTTTGGTACTCTTGGGAAGATACTCAAGGCAGTTGCATGCGGCCTATTCTGCCTTTTTTATTGTGGGAACAGCGTTGGCCATTCAAGTGCCAGTGGTTGGCATGACACCATTGAAATCGTTGGAGCAAATGGGTCCCTTGTTGGTGTTTGGTGGTATGCAGCTGTTGGAATACTGTGAAATGGTGCGGAGATCCAAGATGGCCAAGGGTTCCAACTACACATGGGTTCATGTCTGGGTCTTGCGCTTCAAGGTCTTTAGTGTGGCTGCTATGTTTGCTGCCGTCATTGTCATTATTTTGTATCCGACGGGATACTTTGGACCGATTACGTCGCGCGTTCGTGGTTTGTTTGTGAAGCACACGAAGACGGGTAATCCGTTGGTGGATTCCGTCGCAGAGCATCAAAAGGCTCCGCCTGACGTGTATTTGCAGTACCTACAGCACATGGTGTACATTGCTCCCATCGGATTCGCCATGACGGTGTTTACCATTTTCAACGACAGCAGCAGCTTTTTGTTTGTTTATGCCTTGGCCGCGTCCTTTTTCTCGCACCGCATGGTCCGACTCATCTTGCTGACGGCGCCGATTACCTCGGCCTTTGCTGGTATTTTTCTCGGGCGATTGTCCATTTGGATGATCGGCTGTATCTTGCCGGTTGACGACGAGACGCCAGAGGAACCAACAGTCAGCAAGGGAAAGAAAGGACGCAAGGTTAAAACGCCCGAAGTAAAAACGGGCGATACCTTGATTGTTCGTGGTACTCGCCTTGTCATGTCAGCAGCCTTGCTATTTTGGATGTTTCCACACGCCACAAAGTTTTTGTCAGTCTCGCATGAGATTGCCACGCACATCTCGCATCCAACTATTATTCAAAAAGCACGTACTCGTTCGGGTCAAACAATTACCATTGATGACTACAGAGATGCGTACCTGTGGCTCAAGGATAACACCCCGGAGGATGCTCGCATCATGGCGTGGTGGGATTATGGATACCAGATTGCGGGAATTGCTAACCGCACGACGATTGCCGACGGTAATACTTGGAATCATGAGCACATTGCCTTGTTGGGTTACATTCTGACCTCTCCCGAAAAGGAAGCTCATCGCATTGCGCGTCACTTGGCTGATTACGGTACGTCTTTGATCCTGGCGTTGATCCAATGAATGAAAGCACATCTCTCCCCCCGTATTCACACCTCATCCTCTCATCTGTTCGCCTCGATTAGTATTGGTATGGGCTGGTGGTAATGGGGATGACTTTAATAAATCGCCACATCTCCGCCGCATCGCCAACTCTGTCTATCGTGGACTTTGCTCGGATCCGACCTGCCGTGATTTTAATGTTTATGTAAGTGCTCTATGTGAGACTTCTTACACTTTATAATGTGCATAAGAACTCACTCTCGGGCATGTCTTTGTTTCGTTCCAACAGTCGGATGGGACGCCTACTCAACTGATGGCGGATAGTCTCGTATACAAACTTGTCGCTGATGGATTGCAGGCTGGAGTGGAAGTCGACCGAAACCGATTCAGAGAAGTCTACAGCTCCAAATACGGGAAGGTGCGCATCTTCAAGGTCCAAAGCGTATCACAGGAAAGCAAAGAATGGGTCGCCGATCCAGCCAACCGGATTTGTGATGCGCCAGGAAGCTGGTTCTGTCGAGGACAATATCCTCCAGCATTGCAGAAGGTGTTGCAGGGCAAGAAAGATTTCAAGCAGCTAGAAGATTTCAATTCCAAGGACAAGGAAGACGATTCGGAATACCAAAAGGAATACTTTGCTAACCTGGACACGTCTCGACGAGCACAGAAAAAGCCGCCAACTGGAGGGCAGCCTGCAAAGCGGGAGCTTCTGGTTCTGCCTTCTGAGGACATCCAAGGGCTTAACGAAAAGTGGGAAAACAACGAAAGTACCACTGCGCTGTGGACGCTGATTTCTGAAAATGAGTACAGGGAGCTCCTGCGTGTTCTATTGGAGAATCCAGCGCTTGCGCACATCCGTAGTGGCGATGGACGCGGACCCATGTTTTGGGCATATGAATACAAACGGAGCGAAATGATTCATGCGCTGAAGTCGATGGGAGTCCGTGACGATCTTAGGGATGCGGTCGGTGTTACGGCTGCGGATCTCTTTTTAAGTGGAATGTAAACGATTAGTTTAAAGCATTGCATAATTATGTCACTACAAATCTGAGTTGCTGCAGTCTACTTTCCACCTTCGAGCAAATCGACAGGTGTCAAGCCACTGGCGTCCCTATCCGTGTGGGGTACGCCAACCTTCATCAAGAGCTTAGTTGCTTCTTCATTTCGGAGCTCGAACGACCAAAACATAGGCTGCAAAGCAGACGAGGAACGGGAAATGGTGAGTTAGAGAGAGGCTAGAGAACAAGGTACGTTTTCATGCATTCTATCCATGTCATCAGAAAGGTCTACGTACCCCACGTCCATCCTTTGACCGAATAAAGGCCTTTTCTGGTTCAGTGTCGAGCCACCCTTTCAGCTCTTCAATGTTGTTAGTGCTGATCAGCTTCCACATGAGTGTCGTGTCGTCGGTATCCTCCCAGGTGTTATAAATTTCATCAACCTTGATGGTTTGTTTCTTAAGCTCCTCCTCGGACAGTTCAGCCTTGCGCTCCTTGGTCCGCTCTTCACGCTCCTTCAGTAGATGCTTCCTCTTGGCACTGTCGGGGTCGAACAAATCTTCAAAGTACTGCTTTTGGTATTCTTCGTCACCTTTTCCTCGGTTAAAGTCTTCTAGCTGATGGAAGTCCTTCTTACTCTCCAAGATGTTGGTCATTCCGGGTGGGTACTGGCCCGGACAGAACCAAGACCCTGGAACGTCGCATAAGCGATTCGCCGGGTCTGCAACCCATTGTTTAGATTCTTCGGAAACGCCAATAATCTTGAAAATACGCACTTTACCGTACTTCGATCGATAGACTTCGTTGAACTTGTCTTCAGGAGCTTCAACTCCTGGCTTGAGCTTGTGCCCGTGAAGTCTGTACAGCAAACTTCTCTTCATCATGACCGAGGGGGTCATTTGTCGGTCCAAAAATCCAAAGGCACGGCAGGTAGGATCACCGGGACAATGGTCTCGGTAGACAGAGTTGGCGATTCTCGCGAGATGAGGACTTTTACCAAGATCGTCTCCTTGTCCGCCACCCCAAATCAGCACTAAAAAGGACGAGGGAAGAAGTGGTTTGTAAGAGTGAGAGATGCGCTTTCATTCATTGAATCAACGCCAGTGTCGACAACATACCGTAGTCAGCCCAGTGCCGGGAAATTTCCCATCCTTCGTCTAAGTTGGTCGTGAGAGCTTTGCCAAGCAAGGCGATGTGCTCATGATTCCAGGTGTTGCCGTCGGCAATCGTCGTACGGTTGGCAATTCCCGCAATCTGGTATCCATAATCCCACCACGCCATGATGCGAGCATCCTCCGGGGTGTTTTCCTTGAGCCACGTATACGCGTCACGATAATCGTCCATCAAAATGACGCGGCCGTCACGCAGACGCGCCTTTTGAATAATAGTCGGATTCGACAAGGTCTCCGAAAGTTGCCAGCAATACTTAGTGAAGCTGCTTCCGGCTATATACCCCAACAAGAGAACAATGAGTGCCACGGTACGTCTCGTCAAGAGCCCTTCCTTTGAATTCATTGCGGAATTGATACCTTCCTGCAGAGACTTGAAGCCGTCAAAACTTGTCACTGAGCTCGCCGGTCGCGGTAATTTCTTTCCTTTTCTTCCTCCCTTTTTCCCTAAATTGGCAGTATCACCTGCCGGTGCTTCCTCTGGTTGGGCATCAAGGGTGTTCCACCATTGTTGGACACACCAAGCAAACACGCGTCCAGCAGCAATACCACCAAAGATACTTCCGATAGGCGCTGTCAGAAGAATCAAACGCACCATTTTGTGACTGAAAAAGTAGGCTGCTGTTCCCCAGACAATCAAAAAGGAACTGCTATCACTCAACGTGAAAAAGATAATGGCGTAACCGACCGGAGCCAGCGTGCAAACGTGATGCAGATACTGAAAGTACGCACGGGTACTGGCGGCTTGATGTTCAGCCACCGAGTCCACCAAGGGATTTCCCGTTTTGGTGTGTTGCACAAACAACCCACGGACACGCGCCGAGATGGGTCCAAAGTAGCCCTTGGGGGCCAGCAGAAAGATTGCCACGAGAACCAGCCCGGCAGCCACACTCCCCAACTTGATGCGCATCATCCACGCTTGCTTGCGGTTCAACTGTTGCTTCTTTTTGATATATTCAGTTACTAGCAACAGCTGGTAGCCACAAAAAACCGCCGCCGGTCCCAACTGCTCCAACGACTTGAGCGGTGCCCATCCCACGACTGGAACTTGAATCGCCAGGGCCGTTCCAACGACATAAAAGAGCGAGTACGCGGTATAGACCTTATTGGAAAATCGTCCCGCCGCCACCAACACGGCAGCGTGTACACCAATGAGATTCAAGACGAACACGTAACCACCCCAGGCGGCCACCATGTAAAAGTAGGCCAGTCCAGTAACGATACCAAACCAGTGCGAGTGTGGATCCGTCTCGCGCAAGGATCGGACCCAAAAATAAAAGGTTGTCACCATGGCCGTGACAGCGACACTTTCGTTGTCGTAGCCTCCGCCCATCTGTGTGTTGAACACCATGATTTAAAAAGGAAGCAAGAGTTGAGTAATGGTGCGTACATGCGTCCAGTGTTGCTGTTGGTACGTTGGTGGTGTGCTCGTGTCTTCATCGGCCGGCCGGGCACTACAACATACTTACACTGCGCATCAAATGCGCCGGCACAATGGCCATCATGGCCATGGCAAACAAGGCACATTCCGTCGCGGGTGAATGCAGTCCCAATACGTTTTTATCGGGTGGATGCACGACCGGCTGGCGATGTCCTTTTACAATGTCCATGAGATAATTCAGCAAATTGGATTGCGTATTGCCCGGAATGGAACATTCGTACGCTAGACAACCCGTCATGAACGTGGCCATGACACCAAACCAAGCAGGAATGTAACAACATATATCGTTCAAGCTCCACTCTTGCAACACAAAGTCCTTGATCCAGACGGCGGTAAACTGCATGCCGGGATAAATGGTGGTTCCGACGGGGCGACCGAGGGGATACCACACCAAGTAATCGAACCACGTAAAGAATTTCTTCCAACCATTCGAGTAAAGATACTGCGTCATGAGGGTAGGCAACGTGTGAGTTTGAGATACAGAGGGAGTAATTAAGTAAACAGTCTTAAGCACGCAGTCGGTAGACTCTGTGCGTCGGGCTTACCTCGGTCGCACGGTAGTTGAAATAGGGATCATACTCGTGAATGACTGGACCATACTCCTTGATGGAGGTCAAGCGAATGTCGTACGCGACCGCCAATATGTTGTATAGCACAAAGGCGACGCCCGAGAGCCACACATAGTCGTGCAGTTCGGCATGTGCTGGCGTAGAAGCAGTGTCTTTCGGTTTTGGGACAGCAGCGCTGCCGCCGTTGGTGGACGACGACGGCTGCGTCTTGTTGGAAGGCGCCATTCTCCTTGCAGATCTTTATCTCTCTTTCTCTCTTTGCGATACTGTGTGCGTTTGTGTTTTGTAGCTATGATACTGTATGGTAGCTCGGTATGACAAATAAGAACGGGCCCAACAGACAGAGTGGTCGATTGGAGGTAAGAGGAAAGATCTCGTCGAGCGACCGATTGATTCGATTGAGCCCGCCCTCCCCAAAAGACCGTTTGCCTCGGAACGCGAGCACCGCTGTTTCACCAGTGAGTGGTGACTGCAGACGTACAGACGTCATCCTCATCCCATTTGGAGAAATCGATCGGTAGATTAGTCTACCGGTATTTTGATTCATATCAAATATCAATCAATAGATTAAGAGTAGTCTTCCGGTAAAGGCAACAACAAGATGAGCGGTACTCCTGCGAATACTCCAGCGAGAGGAGGAGGCAGAGGACGTGGAAGCGGACGAGGAAGAGGAGGACGAGGACGAGGAAGAGGAGGACGAGGTGGCCGAGGAAGAGGGGGGCGATCCGATAGCGCTACTACTCGTACTGCCAATAACAATACTACTAGCAGCAGCAGCAGATCGAAAGGAGGCAGTGAAGCAAATCGAAGCAACGGCTTCCCTCCTCCTCCTCAACATTCATCACATAATGATCCACCTTCTCGTCCCAATAACAACAACAAACTCAGCAATGGCGAAAAGGGAGCAGACGCACACACAGTCGCCGAGACGGATCGGATTCGCTTGACCCAGCTCCTCATGAATCTCCGCGAGGACTCGACTTCCAAAAGGATGGAGTTACCCGCGACACTGACCAATACGGAACGCAAGTTTGTGCATCAATTGGCGGGGCAACTTGGATTAGTGTCAAAATCAACGGGCAAAGGCGAACAGCGACGGATTGTCGTGACGAAACGAGCAGAAACCAGCAAGCCAACGGATTCAGTCGACGCTATTCCCGTGCTGAGGTTAGGGCCAAAGGGAATGGCAGCACTCAATAGATACGTGCAAAAGTATCCACCCACGCATGCCGAAGCCTTGGAGTCGCATGAAACCGGAGCGGCACTCCTGGAAGCTTTGCAGAATGCTAATGGGAGTAGTAGTAGCGCTACACTTATGGAACAAACGCTGCGTGACCTGACTGCACTCGACATATCCAAACAAGCTCGAACGATACACCGCCACACCAAAAGGATTGATTTGGATCATCGCCAGCGGCACCATGCAGCTATGCAACAGCGCAAACTTGCCTCGCCACAGTATCACGAGATGCAAAAGAATGTCAGAGCCAAACTACCGGCGCACTGTCAGGCCCAGAACATTGTCGACACAGTCGCTCGACACCAGGTCACCATTGTACAAGGAGAAACAGGTTCTGGTGCGTTGACGCTGACTATCCCGTCAATCAAAGCTGCCCCTCCATTCACACTGACTCACTTCTTCTCCTCCTCTCTCTTTATGTGCAACGCAGGTAAATCCACGCAAGTCCCACAATTTTTGTTGGACGCGAATCCCACTTGCAACATCGTTTGTACTCAACCACGACGAATATCCGCAATGTCCATCGCTGAACGCGTCAGTCAGGAGCAGTGCTGCCCCAACGACACCGTCGGTGGCATGATTGGCTACCAAGTCCGACTGGAGGCCAAGGCTAGTCGCGACACGCAACTCATATTTTTAACGCCCGGTATTTTGTTGCGCAAATTGTCCAGCGATCGCTTGTTGAGTGAATACACGCACATTATCATTGACGAGTAAGTTGACCCTTTCAGTAGAGGCGTGAATCGAAGGAAGCATATCCATTACCCTAACTCCCGCCTTTTCTGGTCCCTGACTTTCTGCAGGATTCACGAAAAGGACAAGTATACCGAGTTTTTGCTCATTTGCCTCCGCGATTTGTTGCCCCAGAGGCCCAACCTTCGACTAGTTCTCATGAGCGCCACATTGCAAACACACGTGTTGGTAGCATATTTCTCGACCAACCTTTCCTCGGCCGTAGTGTTGAACAGGAACGATGCTGATGATACTCTGGCTGCGGCAACCGTCCCGCCCGCGCTGGTTGAAGTCGAGGGACGCACCTTTCCTGTTCAAGCGTTCTTTCTTGAAGATATTTTAAAAATGACGGGATACGTAGACGAGGGTCATGACGGAAAAGGGGGAGTGCCATTTCAGTGCAAAAAGTGTGGCCAGACAGACTTTCCCGACGCCATTGAATACGGCATTCACGAAGTCTTGTGTACGGGTGGTGGCAGCAGCAATGCGGAGGAAGACGACACAGACGAACCTCTCTTTTCGCTTTTGGACCCTGGTATGAGTGCCAACAGCGAGAAGACGCACGATCAAGGCCAAGTTTTTGAGGAGTACGATGTCGACGAACCAATACGAGTGCAAGTAGAGGATGACGAGGATGCGGGTGATGTGCCAACACTTTATATGAATCCACAGCCAACACCGGCCAAGACCAAGACGGCCAGTTCTCCAGTCCTTGCCAGCCACGATGAGCAGTCCGAGGGTGGCACCGACGAGACCCAAAAGTGGGATGGCACCAGTCCGTTCCAAGCTGTGAATCAAAACGCCACTACCGATCTGGATGCGACCGACGAAGAACTCTTGAATCGTTACCAAGCGATGCACGATGACGAACAAGTGGATGTGTATCTTCTTCTAGAAGTGCTTCACTACATCTTGAAATCGTCTTACGGAGACGGCGCCATTCTCGTATTTTTGCCTGGCTGGCAGGAGATATCTGAGGTTAATCTATTGCTCGAAAGTACGCCTCCATTCCGGAACAAGTCCAAGTTCTCGATTTTGCCCCTTCATTCCGGAATCCCAAGCCAAGATCAACGCAAGGTGTTGTATCGTCCTCAGCCTGGAGTGCGCAAGATTGTATTGTCGACCAACATCGCGGAGACTTCCCTTACTATTGAAGATGGTACGCACCTATGTTAGCGTGCGCTGATGCGTTGCACAACGATTCTATCATACTCACTTACACTTTCTCTTGTCAATCAGTTTCTTTTGTCGTGGATTCCGGAAGAGCCAAGGAGAAGGATTACGATCCACATTTGAAAACAAGCACGCTACAGCCTGCCTGGATCAGTCAAGCTTCTTGCAAGCAACGCCGAGGCCGTGCTGGTCGAACCAAAGCTGGTGTCTGCTTTCATATGTTTTCGAGTAGAAGACACGAATCGATGAGACCGTTTAATGAAAGCGAGTTGTTGAGAACACCGTTAGAGGAAATGTGCTTGATGTGCAAGAAGCTCGATTTGGCAACTGGAGGGCCTGAAGATGACGACGGAGTGCCGGCGTTCTTGGCCAAGGCCATGACTACTCCGCATCCAAAGTCGGTCGGCAATGCTCTCTCGCTATTGGTCGATCTTGGAGCAATGCTCCCGGAGACAAACGAGCTAACGCACCTTGGACAATGTCTCGCAACGCTAAGTCTGGAACCACGCGTCGGGAAAATGGTCATTTGGTCCTATCTGTTAGGATGTTCCCGCGCGGCGAGCAACATGGCTGTTGCCATGTCGTACAAGTCTCCCTTTGTCTTGCCTCCGCCGAACATGCGAAGGACTGCCGATCAAGCCAAAGTTCACTTGAGTCGGAGCAGCGAAAGCGACCAAATTACCGTCCTGCACGCACTGGAAAAGCGAGATGCTTTGAGCAAACGAGGACCGGGCGCCTGGAACAGCTTTTGTCGTGAGAATTTTCTCGGTAACTCAACCATGCAAATGATTTCTGATTTACGCAAGAACTTGACGCGAGAGTTGACTTCGCTGGGCTTTCCGGCTCCCGCTTCATCATCCTACCACAACCGCCACGACAAGGACGAAGCACTTTGGCAAGCCGCCGTCGCCGCAGGACTCTATCCCAACGTGGCGTCCAGGGGTACAGGCGAAGTCAATTTTAAGACAATGACCAACAAAAAGTGTAAAATTCACGTGAGCAGCGTCAACGCTGTCAAAGGACAGCCCCTCAACTCGAAATGCAACGTTCCACCCGGTGAAGTCGAGTTTGTCTGCTTTGGGGAAATGGTCAAGGGCAGCTTTTTCTTTACTCTGAATCAAACGACCCATTTGGCTTCACCGCTGCCACTGCTGTTACTGTGCGGGACGTCTCTGACAGTAAGACCTGTGGCCGACGACTCCTCGACTGCCGTCTTGAACGTGGACGACTGGATCATTTTTCAGTGTGACGCCGAACTGGCGGCGCAGCTGGTGATCTTTCGTAAGCGCCTGGACTCGGCTTTTTGGCGGACGGTCGCGCGTCCCGCGGAATTGATGAATAGCATTGCCGACAACAAGAAGAACAGTTTGACTGACATGGAACGAGACGCGATTGAGATCCTCGGGATCATCCTGCAGAGTGCGCATCGTTCGACGAATGTTCGATGATCAGGACACGAGAAGTATTGCTAGCTAGACATATGAATGGATAAATGTCGTTATTGCTCTAATATGTTGAATATCTGCTGTTTGACTGCTAGGGCGTTAGATGGTCTGGTCGCACGAAAAGCTAGACTATTGAGGCTCGGGGCGTCTAGTTTACAAAGGCAGCTCTCGTTGCTCGGCCCCCATTATCCACTCCGTTCAACGAACGCTAGGCTATAAAACAGTTGCACATTTGCAGCAAATCCATCAGCATTAGTTCCTTTAAATTACAAGAATTTAACGATCGTTGATGGTCACATCAACTTCGACACCAGGTTCAATCGAAATGGACGTAATCTGCTTGACAACCTCCGAAGGAGCGTGCAAGTCAATCAAACGCTTGTGAATACGCATTTCGAATTTATCCCACGTGTTGGTACCTTCACCAGACGGAGCCTTACGGGTGGTAATTCTCAAAGTTTTGGTGGGCATACGGACGGGGCCAGAAACGTGAAGCTTCTTGTCGACGGCGCCCTTTTTCAAGTCAGCGCAGACCTTTTCCAAGTTGGTCACGTTACGACTAGTCAAAGTGATGCGGATGCGGTGAATGACTTCGTCCTCGGCGGGAGCGACATCCTTCTTGACGGGGGGGACGTACGACATGTTGCTCGTAGTTTGGTGTTGTGTTTTATCGTTTGGTCTAGACTTCCGACTGTGTTGGTGACGAAAGAAGAAAACGTGAGAGGTTGAGAGCTTGATGTAGTTAAGCCTGTTACCTGGTCAAGAGAATCAAAGAATAGAGCGTGAATACGTCGATTCCGCCATGGTCGAAGACAACTTACCTATAGCAAAGTGAGAAGTGAGACGAGGAGGTCGATGGGTGGCAAAACAACACGGAAAACCGCGCCAAGGAAGTAGTAAGACGGTAGACGGTAAGAAAGAGCGGTAAGGCTAGGGATAATTATTTGAAGGAGGTCTGTCTTCTGTCCTTTTCTTCTCCCCAAAACCAACGAAATCCTCACTTTTTGCGCCGTTTCTTTTCTCACACATACCTTTGATCGTTGTTTTTGGCTTCGACACGACCAAGAAGAGTACTGATAGGCATACACGTTTACAGCAAGAGGTAGTACAGACAGGTATTTCAAGTTCTTGTTGGTAGCATGACTCAACAGGAAACTTCTGACGAGCTCGTGACCGCGGCGATTGTCGCTTTTTTGCAGAAACGCGGATTCGCCTCGGCAGCCAAAGCCCTGCAGAAAAAGGTCACTGTCGATCCTGTGGTAGCTGTGCGTGCTACTAAGGGAAAACTCCAGTGGGTTCCATTGGAACTAGTTGCGACCAAAACCTCGCCAGTAGGAAGCAAGGCATCGGCGGCCGCTCAAGAAGACAGCGGTAGTGATGACTCGGCCTCGGAAGTAAAGCCACCAAAGCTAGCAGCCGCCAAAGATGATTCGTCAGACTCTGATAGTAGCTCGGACTCTGATTCGGCTGATAAAGAAAAGGTCGCACCCAAGAAACAGGTCGTTTCCAAACCCAAGGATGACGACTCGAGTTCATCATCATCTTCCTCTTCGTCGTCTGACGAGGCTTCGGACTCGGATGATTCGTCGTCTTCCGAAAGCAAAGTCGAGAAGAAGAAGAAGAAGGCACCTGCTGCAGGCAAAAAGGCCGTCAAGGAGGATTCTGACTCTGAATCGTCATCTGACGATTCCAGCAGCGATAGCGATGACGACGAGGAGATTGCACCACCTCCTGCAAAAAAAACTAAAACCAGCAAAAAACAGGTGGTAAACGCCGAAGTGGTCACACCGGATGAAGTCAGCAGTGACGGCAATAGCGATGTCAGTGATGTGGAAGTGTCTGACGTATCTTCCGTGGACGTGTCGTCGTCATCAGATGATGACGACAGTAGCAGTGATGATGACTCGTCCTCTTCCGAAGAAGATGAAGAGGATGCAAAAGAACGGATGCGCAAAAAACGGGCCGAGGCGTCACGAAAGGCCAAGTTGGCTGCCAAGGCCGCTGCAGATTGGCAACCTTCTGCGAGCAAGCCCTCCAAGTTAGACATTGTTTCGACCCCTGGTAGCGACGGGGCACAAGCGCTTAGCCAAGGCAAACCTTTTCAACGTGTTGATAGTGAGTTCTGGGGAGAAGAAGCACACAAGATTGGTGGTGCCGTGGCCGACAATTCTTACGGGCACGCATTCGGAGAGCAAGGTTTTGGAGCCAAATCGAGTGAAAAGCTGCTCACTGTTCGAGGCAAGGACTTTCAGCGGGAAAAGAACAAGAGAAAGCGAAGCTTCAATGGCTTTTCGAGAACGGGTGGGCAAATTAATATGGACACCAGCCATTCCACCAAGTTTTCTTACTCGGATTGAACAAACCAAATCTCACAAGGAAATGTCTTGTGCTATATAACGCTTACTCCTACCAGCTAGAGACTAACATACTGTAGTAGACAGATCGTGCCTACAAGTACAGATTTATTTATTCGATGCCGCCCTTGAAACTTGAAATACATTACGTTTGGGATAGAGAAACCCGGAGATGAGGGTGCTCAGAAATTCAAGTTGAAGATTTTCGTCGCGATCGCCAAGCTGATGGCTGATGGAATCCAGCGCACCCAACACCCATCACACTTATTCTTCGCTCCTCTCCAGAAGTCTCAGCATTCAAGACAATGGTGTCAGCACGGTCACTCCTGCTACTTATAGCCCCTCTTGTAGCCTCCTCGGCCGCCTTTGTTCCTTCTTCCTTGCCGCGTACGCTTTCGATCGACCGAACGCCCGTTTCATCCGCTGTATTCATCACTGCACCTTCACGATATTCGTTTACAGCAAACGTAGGACGGGTTCCCATCTGTCTGGCCGCGGCTACCGAGAACAGTCTTGCGGAGACGGAACTAGTAGGCGATGACGCTGCATACTTTTCGTTGAAAGAACAAAGCTTGGGAGACTGGACCAAGTTCTCGGTTGCCACGGGCACTGTTCTAGCAGCCGTCGCGTGGGCGTGGATCTTGCCGTCAGGTCCGCACGGCGGGGATCTCTTTTTGGAAAGCATTCAGTCTGTAATGGGCACCACCGATCCAGCCGTGACTGTCTTTGCCATGTTGAGCTTTTTTGCCGTTAGTCATTCAGGTCTGGCTGGACTGCGAACGTATGCAGAACCTGTCGTTGGTGCTCGGGCCTGGCGGGTCCTTTTTGCCGTGGTTAGTTTGCCGCTGGCGCTATCCTGCATTAGCTATTTCGTCAATCACGCCCACGAAGGAACTCAATTTTGGGATGTTAGTGGAAACGAAGCAGTACATGCAGCCGTTTGGATTGCCAATTTCGTGTCGTTTCTCTTTTTATATCCCTCCACGTTCAACTTACTGGAGATTGCGGCCATTGAGGAACCCCAGTTGCATCTTTGGGAGACGGGTGTTACTCGCATTACGCGTCACCCTCAAGCGGCAGGACAGGTCTTGTGGTGTGCTGCACATTCACTGTGGTTGGGAACGAGCACCGCGTTGGCAGCTTCGGCCAGTAAGTTGCCCCTGATGACGATACAATGAATAAAAGCGACCCCATCACCACTTACTTACCTTTTCTTGTTCGTAACTATTGCGCAGTTTTGGTGGTCCACCACGCATTTTCCTGTTATCACGGAGACCGCCGTTTAGAAACACGACACGGGGAAGCCTTTGAATACGTCAAATCGAAAACTTCGATTGTTCCCTTTCAAGCTATACTGGAAGGCCGACAAGAGTTGCCCGATGACTACTACAAAGAGTTCTTGAGAGGACCATATGCGCTCATTATTGGCGGAACAACTGCAGCATACTTTGCGCATCCATACATGCAAGCAGGTGCAGCACTGTTGCATTGGTAAACATGAGAATGATGGACAAGAATGCAGTGTGCCAAACGCTTGCGACGTGATACACGCGAAACTAAGCTTATTTAATTATACCCAGCATAGCGATCATTAGCAGCCGTAGGGCTAGGCTAGAGTATAGACTATATACGTCTCTTACTTGGGAGACCCCTAAGCATACCAATATAAAAATGCTATAACATACTCGAGTCAGATAAAGGATGGTTTCTGGGTCACATTTTGTGCTTTCGTTTTCCCATTCATCCCGTGGTGAGATGTCCGAGCTTTTCTTTTCCGTCGCTCGCTCACGTTTGCAACAACCTTATCAACTACTTGGTTACCGTACTTATGCATGGCGCCCTTCCAAAAATCCCCATCTGGGAACCACTTAAATGCCCAGGAGGAATCAGGTGGCCCTTCATTGTACAGGGTGTACCATTTGAGGAGATTTCCCCCAAGATAGAGGTACTGGTCTTGTCGGATAGGATCCAATCGACTTGGACCGGATCGCGGAAAGAGAGACCAATCAAAATCAGCTGGATCACGGGGACGAAACCATTGCCCAAGATCGTCTGTTAAGTCACACGGAACCAACGACGGATGCGATCCAACCCAGTGAAGCGCGGCAAACCGTTCTCGCCCGTGAAAGTCGAAATCGGTAATGATAGGGAAAATGTTCCGGTAGTAGTGGTTAGCTGCAATCTTTTTTCGGCGAATAGCCAACAGGGTCTCCATTCGACCATCAAAGTTCTTGGGCGGGTGGAGCTTGCGGATGTAGCTGCATTTGGCCGTCCAGAAGTTTCCGGGAAAGACCATCATCCACATGGAATTGAAGACAAGACCACAAACACTGCAAGAGTCGTCGGGTGGTGTCAAGCACAGCTCGCTCGACACGGCACGAGTCATTGACCGTCTCCACTCCTCGTTGGTTCCCTCTTTGAAGTGATAAGAGCCCTTGTTGTGTAGATAAACGACCCTTCGATCTGTTTCGTCGCCCTCGCGGTATTGGCAGTAGTCGTAAGCTCGTTGGAGGGTGACTTCTTCAAAACCTTCTGTATGGTGTGCCATGTGAAAACATTCCATGTTATTTGCTGCGCACAAATGTTTCATATACGTCTCATTGAGTACCCCGCGTCGACCCACTGTATTGTAAAAGAGCTTGGCAGGTCTCTCCCTGGAGGAAGCAGTTCCAAGTTGCTCGATTTGCTCCTTGGCAATGAAGAGAACTCTCTCGGTAGTGTTCTTGCCCTCTGGACCCAGTGGTCCGGCATATACATTATAAAAGAAGGTGTAAGGAGGAGAATATGCCAAGTCTTCCTTAGCAAAGATTGAATAACTTTCAGAAACTTCTTTGTCCGAGTATACAATGGGGACGAACGCGTCGTCGTCTCCCCGTGGAGATGAGATATTCTTGGTGTATTGTACGGCGAAAGCGCTGCGAGTCTTGAGTTGTTCCGGTAGATTGAAAATGTAGCCCACCATTGAGACTGCAATGTAAGCTGTACACATCGTGCACACGATGAAGAAGGACTTCATTCGTCGCCCTTCCGTTTCTTGTACTGCGGTGCCGGAAGATCTTCGTCGCACACGCAGTTGTCCCCTCTTAGACCTCGATTCTTCAGGAAGGCTCGTGGTAACACGGATCTCCATCTCCTCGTCGTCCTTCTTGGGGTAAACAGCCAAAAACCAAAAAAAAGTGAGAGTACATCTCAAGTATCGAGAGGTCATCGAAAAAAAGGCGGCCAGGTAGTCTAGTCTAGACTTAGGCGATCCAACGGCAAGTTTTCGCAGGTTTTCCAATTCGGGGACACCCGGCAATGAAAAAGTTTTAGTACGCTATTCATTACTATTATTCATAGACTTAGCTCCGGGTTTGTTCAGTGTCCTACTAGTCCGTGCTTCCGCTTTACCAACAATTCGCGGTATTTATTTTGTACTCCGGATACAAAGCGAATTGATTGAATCAATTGCGAACGGGAAACCCCCTTCGAATCAAAGAGGCGGAGCGGGGCGGGGTCAGTGCTATCAGCTACTACTGTAGCACTGTAGCCTACGCCTACAGTACTGTAGTACGTATCAGTAGGCCTAGTGGCAATGTGGCAATGTGGCAATACATACGACGTACTGTAGTCTACAGTAGTCATACTCATAACGCCGTACGGTAGTCTGTAGTCTAACGGTACCCACCTACGGTATGTACGGTATCTATGTATCATATGACATGGGATATGGTTTTTGGTTTTGGGGGGAAATGAAAAATCTAGCAAAATCAAATCCATCAAACTCAATCGAGTTATATCCGGGTTTCTTCAGCAGTTTTCGGACGTTTCGCTTTGATGGCATAATTTTCTGCCACATTGCCATTGCCAACGCTACCGTACGGATGTACATACTTTTGAGCCTGTTGTCTCGTTCTCTACGTTGGTACTATACTTATTGCTGAAGCTGTATCGTCAGCTCAAAATGTCTCGCGTAATCGACCTCTGCTCGGATTCAGACACCGGTAACAGTAGCAGTAGCAGCGATGACGAAGCAGCTTCAAGCGTTTCGTATCCTACTCGCAGCGCTGTCGCCAAGAAACGTCCGCGCGTAGAGATCAAGGCATCGATTCCTAGCAGTAGTAGCACTGGGATGAAGAGTCTCGTGATTGACCTGGAAGATGCGCAAGCGCTACCATTTGCCGAGACGAGGCCTCCCGATAGGAAGCGACCGCACACTTTGCAAGTAGGTCAACGTCAAGGCGAAGGCCAAGCAAAGTCTGCCACTGAAAAGCAGGGTTCCAAACGGACAGGGGCTTATTCGTTCAAGCCGGCGGCTCTTTCCTCAGCGCCGGGTATTCAACAGCATGCAACGAATACCACGCCTTACTCCGCACATAATTCTCGTATCATCTGCATCAACGACAGCGATGACAATGCTCAGGCTAAGCCACGGCAGAAGACATGGGTCGTCAGGTTCAAGGAACTCTGCGAGTATCACCAAAAGAAGGAAGACTGCCTTGTATCTCCATTGTTAGAAGACAATCGCGAGCTGGGTGAATGGGTCGCCGAACAACGTCACCAATACAAACTTTTGGCAGAAGAAAAGGAGTCCGACATGACTCCAGTTCGACAAAAGGCGCTGGAGGACATTGGCTTTGTGTGGCGCGTGGTTGGCTCCAACTGGCAAGAACAATACGAATTGCTTGCCGAATACAAAAACGTTCACGGGCATTGCAGAGTACCGCATACCTATCGGGATAATCCCTATTTGGGGCGATGGGTTAGTATGCAACGGGAAAACTACAAGCTGAGCAAAACTAAAGGAACGTCAACAATGACTCCGGAACGACAAAAACATTTGAGTGACATGGGCTTTGAGTGGGTGATTGTGCAACAACAGCAAGGCATTTTTTTTGACGGAGCACCCAAGCTTCCTAGCACACCGCCACCCGCTACTCTGGATGATGTGGTCCACGACAATGCGCAGCTGGTACCTGGCGTGGAGGATGATGCTAGGCAGGCTAAAAATGCAACTCCAACTACGGAAGATAGCAAGGATGATCCATCAGCAACCTGGCAGCAGCAGTTAGTGCCGCCTCGTTTTACGCATGCTCCTTTGCTTGCGAAAGGGTCAAACAAGACGGAAGTAAGAGAAGCGCCTGTTTTCAAGGTGGGGTGTACAAAAGACACTGCTGACTTCTCCTCCTCCAATAGCGAAGAATCCAAGGAATCAGGACTTGCATCAACACATATGTCGCTACCAACGAAGGCGTTTTCGCATCATCTCTTACTTGGCGGAGTGCCTGCTGAGATTACCTCCACTGACAATGAGCTGGACACACCAGTGAACGCTGCCGCAGACGATAACGATGCATCGTCTCAGAAGCGGCAAATGCCACAGGACGCACTGTTTCAATCGGACCCCATTCTCAATCCTGTTGAACTGGAATTGCTTTGGCTGGGCGAAGAAAGTATGTTTTGCTTGTCGGTTACAGAGTATCAATTTGACTTTATCTACGAGTACGCATCATCTGCTCTCAAGGTAGAACTCCGCAAGCTTTCACAAGACGATAGTGAAACAAAGAAATTGAGACAAATCGTCCGCATCGACGAGTGCTGGTTGGTCGCCAAGCGGGTTGACTTTGTCAGAAAAGAGGTCCAGAAACTGTTGTGCGGGGGATTCCGACGTGCATACATTGGACTCGTGATCGCTGAACTGCGCCTACTTCGACGTGGGCAATCTCCGCGGCATTTTCCTCCGATCTACTACGATTACTACGAACGCGGCACAAAGGGGAGGGATCCATCCACATTGGTGGCAAACAAGGATATGTATACGATTCAGCAGGTAGATGCCAAAACTATGAATGTTGTGGCAACCTTTCCTTCTCAGTCCGAAGCTGAACGTCAGACTGGCATCACTCGGAAGTGCATTAATCGCAGTCTCCGTCAAGGCCGACCGAAGGAAGGATATCTTTGGCGGTTAGTGAGAGTCGATCCTTCCTAATTCAATTCTAAAAAGTTACTTAGCTTCATGCTGAAGCTCCCTGATTCAGTTCTAAAAGTTAGTTAGCTTGATACGGTAGAGTTTAAATAGTGTCGGGATCATCATCCCCGACGTCACCATAACGCCACATGCCAGCTCGTGTCTTACGAGCCGATTCAAGGGCAACATGCAAGTCTGCCGTCAACTTCACAACTGCATTACCATCCGCCATACCAGAGACAAGAAGATCTACTGAAGTCTTCTTTGCGACACGAGCCAAGCCTTCCACAACAAGCTGTGCATTGACAGTCTCCTCCGAATCATCCACAACCACGGCAACAGCTTGTTTGCCCGACTCGTCGAGACCAAACACACAGGCTGTCAGATCTTTTCCCCAGCACATGCCTTGCAGCATGCGGGCGGCATCGACGCCCTCCTCACTATCCAATGGACGCGTTGAGATAAGAGCCAAGACAGCCTCCTTCGCAACGGGGGGGATGCGATCAGCTCCAAGACTCATGTCCAGAGGTCGGAGGTGCGTCGCGACAGGAACAACTGCAACGTTACCGAAGTCAAGAAACAAGACGGCAACTTTGCCTGCTCCTTTGCGCTCTACAATCTTGGCACGATACCAAATTTTGCCAGTACCGTCGTCGAACAATGCAGCAACAACCTTTCCAATCTTCACATCACAGGGCGCACCCGCAGTTCCGTGGTTCTTTGTAAATAGCTTCATACTGTCCTCCATTACCTTTACAGCATCATCGTTGACTACGTGGTAGTAAAAGTGACTTCCACTCCGAATCTCGCTCAAGCGGATCTTCAGAAAAACTTCCTTGGCCTTTGCGGCTGTCTTCACGGCCACTTCTGGTGTCGCCTGCGCAAGAGACCAAATACCAATCTTGCTCTCCTTTGCTGCCTCCTGAGCGTCAATCAAGTACCTTGGTGCTTCTCCATAGTCGATCTTATGCTGATCAACAGTGGCAAGACCGGCACCAACTAGTTCGATTGAGTAGTCGTTTCGCTGAACAGACATGGTCCCAAGAATGATTCCACTGTTTGTCACGCCACTGCAGTTGATCTCAACTTGGCGTTGCAAACAGTTCAAACGCGCGTGGCGCTTGGACTCATCTCCAAATGGTTCGGCCACACGCTGCTGTCGACTGCCGGGGTTGGGTGATGCCTGCGGGCAACGGATACAATTGGGTGCAAAGCGAATGTGACAATTCTCACTCGGGATATAGAGCTTGAAAAGCGCTCCGTTGAACACATAGTCCACAACCGCCTTGACAGTGCCGGCACGCATCAACGAGCCAGAGTAAGACTTGGCCTTGTGCGGCTCTGTCAGGTCGTTGATCGCTCCACCCTTGTAATCATCTTCCTTGTGAACGCCCTTCTTTGCCGCCTTGACAATGGCCTCGGCAGCACGGAGCTCATCGTAACGAGGAGACATTTCATCTTCATCACGGTGGCGTTGCGTCACAGCTAGACCCTCGGAAACCAAGACTTCGGCAATGTCTGCGTGTTTACCGACTGATATGGTACCAAACGAACGCTTTTCGATCACTTCAGGTCGAATCGGAATATCGCGCTCATAGTGGATTTGAACCTTGACTGGTTTTCCAATAGTCATGACACGCAGCCTCTCCTTGCACTCAACTGCGAATGGCTCGTCCGGTCGATGAGCAACCTCACTACCGAGGCGCGGAGAACGGATCGACGCAAGTGAAACCCTAACCAAGACGTCCTCAGAATCATACGCCTTCCCGTCGGGCAGGATGATAACACTGTCACCACTCTGGACTTCAACAACGGTACCCTGAATTTCCGAAGCGTTTGACAAGACCGGAGGCGCATATGAATGCCACACTCCCTTATGAGTGCGCTTGGCGCTGTTTTCCGCCACTCGCAAAGCTGGAACTTCGCCGACCGGCATCATACGCACGCTCCAATCGGCCATTCTACCTAGACCGGCCTTGAGCAGTTCGGCGGAAATATTTCCAGCGGGGTGATGAATCGTTCCAACAACAGCACCTCCTGACTTGTCAGTTCCAACCAAGCTAATTGGCAGTTCGCGTTGCAAGAGTCGAGCCAGCACAAACTGACGAGCTTCCTCAGAGAATGGCTCTGATGGGAACGGCGGTTCCGCCTTGGGATTGCCCATACGAGGACAAATGACCCCGGCCAGTAGCAGCGTAAAGGTCGAGTATTGAAAGTCAGGCACGCTGGGATCGGTCACTTGGCAACGCATTCTTCCACCGTCAAAGATGTATTCGATCACGCAAGTCATGCGCTTTTGAGTGGCAATCTTCTGGCAATTCTCCACGAGAGCCAGCGCGGCAAAATCTGTCCCGGCATTCTTGAGTGTACGAACCAAGGGAGGTATTTTGGTGTCGTGAATGCCGCATCCAGCTTCCTTAGCTTCATTGTATGCTTTCATGAGCATACTCTCGTAGCTTTCTTGTGCATCTGCAGGGTCAGCTGCCGCGTCGCTGGTAGCGGCATCACCGTCGGTTGACTTGCTCGAATACTTGACAGCCTTGGGTGTCGCGTGTCCCTGACGAACGCACTCTACCGCCAAGTGCAAAGGTTTCTCTTCGGGACTGGCAGCAGGGAGAAACAACCAACCGTAAACCCGATCACCAGTGCTGGCGCCTTGCTTGCGAGTTTCAAAGCGAACCGACTTGCCAACGACTAGTTTACGAAGCCATTCTCGAGCAGGAAACGCTCCCGGTTCGTCCGAGGGGTTGTTCTTGCTCTCCATTCTGGCGAGATGAAAAAGTAGGGGCGAAGGTGATGAGTGTGTGTGTGTACAAACTGGCTGTCATGAATTCACTCCTATGCAACCTTTGCACTTACCGTGGAGCCGACAGGGATTCCAACGTAAAGAGCACTTCCGGAGGCGGCAGGTTCGGGGCCAAGGGCTTGCCGAGAAGCACGACGGTATCACCAGATAAGACACTCTTGACCTTAGCAACGCCCTCTTGCGGGAGAATTACGGGTTTGTTTTCAGCGGTGGTACTCATAATCGGACTGTTGTAGACGGTTGAAAAGGGATTAGAGAGGGAGGAGATACAGTAACGAGTAACGAGATCTTGTTTGTGAGAAAGTGAGTGACCGTGGTGACAGTATACTGACTAGTGACCCCGTTGGTTGACATTAACAACGGCCGGATCGGATCGCGGAAAATGTGAGGCCTCCATCGAGTGAAAGATCGCAAAGCACGCGGTACTCAAAGCTTCTTTTCCGGGTTTGTTGACGAAGAAACCAATCGACGACAGGCGACAGGAAAACAGTACGTAAACAGTTAACAACAAACGACACACACCACACAAAAGCAACATCACGCAGCACCATGGACTTTTCTTCCGTACCCCGAGCATTGGAAAGCCTCAAGCGGCGCAAACCCGCGCTGGACGAGGGAGTATTGGCCAGTGCAGCCGAGCTTCTCGGAACTGGCCATTCAAGCGTTGTTTTGAAAGCACTCAAGAACCTCGTCACGATTGAAGACACTTCCGCCGCGGGCAAAGTTCGCTGGGAACCGCTCGCTGTAGGCCTCTACATTGCCACGGAAGTTCTTCAGCAGACCATTCAGGACGATACAGAGAAAGATGCGGAACGGAATCAGGCGTCCACCGTCTACATGGAGGGCCCAAGGGTCCCCTCTACGATTCTCACACAAGAGGTGACGGCTCGTCTACCCCCCCTTTCGCTCGAAGAGTCTCTGGAGCTCTGTCAAGTCTTGCACACCATTTCCATGAAGCATCTCGAACACGATGAACCCCGCGTTAGAACCCTCGTGGCTAAGTCAGTTGGAGCCTACTCCAAAGTCAGTCTGCGGTCCGAATCCGACTCTCTTGCGGCCATGCGCCAGGAGATGCACGATCGTTTGATTCACTCGATTCACGAGCACATTGAAGCCGGTCGCGACGAAACGGGAGCTTACAGTCGTTGTTCCGCTGGAGCCTTGGATGATACCACGGGATGGCGTGCACTTGAAACCAACTGGCTCTGCCTAGCGTCCCTTGTGACGGCTTTGGGGGGCGACTTTCTTACGGAATTCCCACTGACAGATGAGCTCTTGCAGGACTGTCAATTTTCGTGCGTGACACACGTAAATCGTCACGTTCGTGCCGCGGGTATGACTGTACTCGAAAAGTGGATTGTCGCCGCTGCTTCAGCGAGTGAAAAGCACGGAGAACTCCTCACGGCGTCCTCGAGTTCGTTGCGCAAGACTGTCACGGCTGTCCTCAAGGTTGGTCTCGCGGACAATTGGTCTCAGGTCCGCATGGCTGCAAGTGTTCTATGTCGCGTCTTTTTCAAGATTCTCTTGGAGCTCAACAGTCCTTTTGAGGATGTTTATCCCGTTGTGCTGCCTCGCATGTGTCTGAATCGTTTCTACCTGGCGCAGGGTGTCAAGCTCTACAGTCACGAAACGTGGAAGATGCTCTTTAAGGACTCGGGGTTGGATTTGGTGGTGGCAAACCTTGGTGCTGTCTGTCGCTACTATGTCAAAATGTGCGACGCGGATAACCATGTCGTTCGCGAAGCTGCTTGTCAAGCTGTCGCCGAGCTTGCTGTTCGTTTGGGCGAACATAAGGAATATCATGATAGCTTGCAGTCCTTTATCGACCTTCTCTTGCAGTCACTTCTCATGTGCTTTCATGACGAGTCCTGGCCCGTCCGCGACGAAG
>Ga0307981_1000983_pt1 | contig 27041 bp, 15 predicted proteins | sample OrgLakmetagen987_FD_201849 | JGI IMG/M metagenome (GOLD analysis project Ga0307981, IMG submission 201849) | Saline water microbial communities from Organic Lake, Antarctica - #987 | ecosystem: Environmental > Aquatic > Non-marine Saline and Alkaline > Saline | place: Antarctica: Organic Lake... | reverse complement strand
GTCAAGCACAAGACTAACTTGAGAGAAAGAGAGAGAGCCTTGCCGATTGGAAAAAACAGTAACCGTCAACGTTGAAATTGGGTCATCACCAGCATCGCTATCGAGAATATCAAAACGAAAAAGTCATGTCCACCTTTCGACAACAGCAGCCCTCGGCTGTACGCACAGGAGCTGCAATTGACAGCGACTACGATTACAAAGCAGCCGCTACGCCGACACCCACTACGGCTTCGGCCGCTGGCATTAGCCAAATGCGGGCCTATGGCTCGGCACCACCACCCCCTCCGCCTGGCAATGGTGGACAGTCTATCAATAGTGCACGATCCGTGGATGTAGACGAAGCCTTGTTGGACTTGGCGCAACTCGAAGAGTTGCATCAAGAAGCGGAGAGAATGAAGGCCTTGGGTAACAAGCACATGGCGGGCCAGGTACGTGCAAAACGATATATATATAATGTGAATATGAGAATTGGCAAGCCAATTGACATTGTAGGAATGCGTCGTGCTGTATCGTTGTCGTTATCGTTGTCTAACTGTGTACAACTACGTTCACCTCTATCTCTTTCTCTCTACAGGAATATACCCGGGCTTACAATGCCTATTCAGCAGCATTACAGCTCTCTCCAGTCGGACCTTCGTCTCACGTATTTCTCTCGAATCGCGCGGCTGCCTTGTTGTCTCTAAAAAGATACAGTGCGGCTGCCACGGACGCTCGTCGCGCCGTGGCCTTGGCACCGACCTTTGGCAAGGCCCATGCTCGTTTGGGACAAGCCTTGTACTTTCTCAAGGAATACCCCGGAGCCGTTGCCGCCTACGAGGACGCCATTCGTTACGAACCGGACAATCAAGTCACGAGGACGTATTTGGAAAAGGCCAAGAGCAAAATGGAAAAGCATGCGCGCAAGGGTCGCGGCGAAGAAATGTCGGTCATGACGGGTGACTCGACACAGTTTACCGCCATGAATAGTATCGCCACGGACCCCAACCGCAGTGCGAATATTGTCACATCTGGATACAGAGGTCAAAGCAACGCCATTTTAAACGCGGCAGCTGGCCCCAAGAGCCCCACGGCCTACAGCAATGGCAACAGCAATGGCAACAGCAATGGCAGCAGCAACGGCAATGGCAACAGCAATGGCAACAGCAATAGCAATGGCGACTCGATGCAAGTCGACTACAATTCCAAAGACCCTGATTTTGACGAAGCTCTTCGTATTCAGTTGAGAGCCAACAAGTTCTTGGCCAATAAGCAGTACAAGGCTGCCATTGAAGAGTACACGGCGGCCTTGTTTTTGGTTCCGGACGACCCGAATCTTTCTCCCGATTTGCACATGGGCCGTGCACACGCGTTAAACGGAAGTCGTCGCCACGAGAGCGCACGAAACGACGCCATCTTGGCCATTCGGTCGAATCCTTCGCCGGCGGCGTTTTCGACATTGGCCAAATCGCTTTTTTATATGAAGAACCACCGTGGTTCAGTTGAGGCCTTTCGACAGTGCCAAAACTTGCTGCCGCGTGGCGAATACTTGGGAATGTTTGACAAGGCCTACTTGCAAAAGGCGGAAGCTGCTTTGGAAGAGGAAGAAGCCAGTCTACGTGCTGCCGGAAGACCGGCACCTTCGCCGCAACAGGTTGTCCCGAAGCTCGCTCCTCCTCGCTTTGTCCCGCGCGAACAAGCCATCAACACGACGCCGAGCCTTCCTCCTATGCCCAAGGAATGGCCGCAACAGTCTCCTCGGAGCCCAACTGCGTTCAAGTGCGGTCCCGAGCGAGAAGTCGTATTTATTTCCGAATCGTTGGGTATCAAGCTGAACCGGGGATCGGATGGTCTGGTTCGAGTCTTGTCAGTGTCGGCCAATACTCCCGCTTCTCCTGTCGCTCGTAATGGCAGGATTGAAATTGGCGACGTAGTTCGCGAAGTAGTCGGTGTCGATATCAGACGTCCGATTACGAATATCATGTGGGGTGATACCGTAGCCTTGATTAAAATGGCCCCTCGTCCTATTGTATTGATTGTTGCCGAAGAGACGAGTGAAGTCCCTCCGGCTGTGGTCGAGGAGTTGCACAGGGCTGCATCTACACCCACTGGCCAGGCAGCGTCTGTCTTTCGCCCTTCGCCTTCCAGCGGAGATGGGTCCACTCCAAAAGATTTGGTAATAAATACCGAACAAGGTGCTGTAAGTCCTGTAACCCTAACCAATTCCGGCTTGCCTGATGCTGCTGCCGTCGACAATTCTCTCAACGATGCCATGAACAATACCACCATTACTACTGAAGTTGAGTCACCCTCGGCTGAGGTTGTGATTCCTTCTCTTTTTGACGAAGAGGAGGAGAAAGATACGGGCGAAGATGAAGAAGAGGAGGAAGATGGACGTAAAGAAGATACTGCAGTTGAAGCTTCGGCGTTGGACGATCCAAACGTAGGAGAAGTGTTGCAGTCTCTCGAGCCAACGCCGACTTCTCTCGAGTCGAAAGACGACGACGTCGGAATCGAAAACCCAGTGTCTATTTCTTCGGAGTTGGAAGATCTTTGTGTCGAGACTCCCATAGATGTATCGGCAGAGTTGGTGGAGAATCCAGCTCTCGTTGACGGTGGCGCTGTCGTACAGCAAGCCGAAGTAGCTGAAGGAAAATGCGCAAGCATCGACACTCGTCCAGTGCCAGTCCAAGACACTTCGCAGAGTGATGCAACTATGGAAGGTTCATTGCGTGACAAGGAAGATCGACTTGTTGAAGGTGAGATACTGTTCTTGCGTTCCGCGCCGGCTGCTTACAATGGTTGGGATAGTCTGAGGTGGATGTCCTACTCTGGTGTTCGAAAGATTGTTCTCTGCCAGGCTGTCGTTCGTCAGGTCGAAGCTGAGAAGAAGACGCTGTTCTGGACAACAGTCGGAACGCAGTTTGCAAAGAGGAGACTTCTCATCTACGAAAAACCAAACGTGATTCTTGTTGTTCGTAGTCCAGAACCGGGCGAGATTGCAACGTTGCTCGATCTTTCAGATAAGGCCGAAATAGCAGAGGCGGAAAAAGATATCGAAAGCTACCATGTTGTTGAAAGCGTCATTGAGCCCCAAACGTGCAAGTTACGACTGTCTCCTCTTACCACCGTGACATCGCTTGCGCCCGAGGGTGCAAATCCACGAAGACGATCGTGTTTCGAGCTAATTACTCCGATTGAGAATGTGATTATTTCGGCAGTTCGCAAGAGGGATGATGTCAAGAAGACCGAGAGATCTTTCACCGATAGCGGAGCATTCTTGGAAACTCTACCTGTTGAAAGTGCCATTGCCAAGGTAATATGCGGTGCACACGAAAGGGAAGAAGACGTTGGCAAGCTAGATACGGGTATTATGTGGAAGCACCAGTTGATTCTCGGTACTCTACACTCACACGTACTCTCTGGAAAGCAAAAGGTGCTTGAACAAGCTATTCAGCATGTAATCTCAACTATCAAGGACGACAACGACACGAACGTCAGCCTCGGCCCTGGTCAACTGCCATCCAAGATTATCGATGCGCGTGACGACAATGGGTACACGGCTCTCTATTACGCTTGCTCTCAACGAATGGCGGCTGCCGTTGCTCTTTTGGTAAAGGCTGGTGCCGATGTAACGTTCAAGACACACCCCAATGGCTTGACGCCTTGCCATATTTGCGCCCAGAACTTGGATGACAAGAGCCTCTCCACTGTTCTAGCTGCGACTCGACCAGCAAGACCCGATCCAAACGTTCTTGACGTTTTTGAGCGGACGCCCATGCAGGTGGCGGTGCTTGAAGGCCACACTGCGAGTGGCGGGCGAGACTCTGTGGCACTAGAGAAGTGCATTGTTGCTCTCGAGGCTTGGGGCGGCCAAATTGTGATACCTGGTATGGGTTTCCAGCGTCCAGTGAGCTTTCTCGCTGCCGCATGGCGACCGGAAGACCTCTCCGTTGTGTTGAGACATATGCATTATCGTTATCCTTTGAAAAGCGGCGACGTTCTCGATGACACATCCCCCGAAGAGTCTCTGAGCGCCCATTTCTGTTACCCTCTGCATAGCTGTTTGGTTTCCATGCGCAGGGAAATCGACTCAGCGTCCGGCGGAGAGACGCATATGGAGATGGAAAGCAGTTTGATTCGCACTGTGCGTGTCCTGTTTCAGCACGGTTTCGACCCAAACGAACGACTGGAGCAACCCGAAGAAGGTGCGTTCCGAGACGACCCAGAGCTCGGAGAGTTCGTCGGGTATACACCTATGCAAGTTGTCGCTTCGATCGCGCTCGAGTTTGAGGCTACCAAGAGTACCATGCCGACTGAACTATATGTTCGAACAAGGAATACTGTTGCCGACGCTGCCGAATTGCTGGTCCGCAATGGCGCCAGGACTAGCGTTGACGTCCCGCCTAATAAGCGATTGCGCCGAAAGAAGAGTGTCTCCAAGTCATCGATCACCACTTCATCGCAAGACGAAGAAGTCTCGGAAGGATCGTCGCTCAAGTTGGACTCGAAGCAGATTATCGCGCTTCTTGGTGGTGAAGATCGTCTCGGCCCGGCCAAGAAGGAATGGGGCACGCTCAAGGCTGTCAATGCAACTGGCATGGTCTCTCTTTTGACAGACGACAAGGAAACCATTTCCGATTCCGATGCTGCAGGAGGAAGTAGTGAAAAGTCGTGTGCCATTTGTTGGAAGACTTTTGGCCTCTTAAATCGAAAGCATCGTTGCCGCGTCATGCGTCGCCACGTTTGCGACGACTGTTCCACCAAGCGCCTCATACAAGGTGGAGTGGAGTACAGGATAAGCGACGGGCAATTTCTGCTGGCAGCAGTCGATGCGGGGAACGAGGCGAGTGAGCGTTTGCAAGCGAAATCGGAGCAGGACCGTATTCAAGGTCTACAGGCACAAAAGAGCCAGGCAGCTCTTCGACTGGAGCGACTAGAGGCGGAAGAAAAGGTGAACCGTGATTCTTTGTTTGGTGGCGTAATGGAGCAAGCCGCTAACTATGTATTTGGTGAAGATGAAGACAGCAGTAAGCGTCCAGCGAGACAAGCTGAGGGCCTCGCGGCTTCGCTGGGGCAAACCCGTGACGCGTTGAACGAAAGAGGTGAAAAGCTCAACTCGTTGAATGAAAAGTCAGCGCAGCTGGTGGATTCCAGTTCCGAATTTGCACGCATGGCGAAGGAATTGCGAAGAAAGTCGGAGGCACAATCGAAATGGTTTGGATGATGTGTGCTAAACGCATCTTTCAACGCTATAGAGTTATTGCGTTTATAAGTTATAAAGTGAATGTAAAAGTGGTCGTTATTTTCTATGTGGCGTGTGCTTCTTGTGATCATTTGAGACAGTGTGGTTAGACTATCGTAGCTCTATGGACACAGCACGGACTGGACTGGACTACATCATAGTCCCAGCAGACTTGCCAGTCACGGAATAGTTAACCGAGTCCTTCAGTCCTACTTGAGTGCCATATCATAGCTACGACTAGCTATCATAGCTATAGCTGCGTACATCATAGTAGCTACGGCGTAGCTTGCAAACGGGTACAATAGCGTCGGCAACCGCGATTCTGGCTCGTGCGCAACGTGTCTACGCGCTATAAGGCATTTGAATCCACACAATCAAGTCGTTTGAGTTCGTAGGAATCGTCGCATTGCGAGTCTAGCTAGAGGAAAGGTTTGTCAGAGTACCGTTATGTTTGGCTCTTGTTTTTGCGTACGGTACGTACGTCGATCGATCGATCGATATGATACGATATTATACAATGCATGTACCGGTATATATATATGTATATATATATATGACTTATTACAGTGTTGGGCGGTTGTACTTACCCTGGCGACAAACGTCTGACATCACAGTCATCCCAGTCACTCGATGATTCACTCGCAGTCGAAGCGGTACAAGTATCTTGAAATGTTAATGATGCGTTGGTGCTGAAGATCCCATTGCAAAGGACTTTAGACAACCAGGCCTTTTGTATCCCTCCAAGACACTTGTAAAGACCATGTCGAACGCTCTTCTGCTTCTCGCTCTGTGCACAGTCTCTTGTTGGTCTCCAACAGAGGCCTTTAGCTCTCCGGTGGCTCTGACGCGAAGCGCCTTTTGCCGAAAAGCCACCATTCGATACATGAGCAGCGAAGAGCCCGCCACAACGACCGAAGACTCGGCGTCAGACCCCATGGAAGATGCAATGGACGACCTTGACGACGCGACACGCACCATGATGGAAAAAAGTAAGCGAGCGGACGAACTTCGTTCGCAAGAAGTTTTCATGAAGAAGAGTACCGGCAAGCACAAGTGCACCAATTGTGATTGGGAGTTTGACGAGACCAAGGGCGACAGTATTATGATTGGTGGTATGATCAAGCCGGGAACGACGTTTAAAGAGCTTCCCAGTAACTGGCGTTGTCCTGTCTGTCGTGCTTCCAAGGATTCTTTTGATGAAGTGTTGGTGGAGATTCCTGGGTTCGAAGTCAATCAAGGCTACGGACTCGGCACCAACTCGTGGTCGGCGGGTCAAAAAAATGGAGTCATCTTTGGCGGTCTGGCTATCTTCTTCATACTCTTTATTGGAGGATACGGTATGTCCTAAACATTTATCAGTACTCGACTAGCTAGACTACGTACAAGCTTTGTCTGTGTTTATCATGACTAATCGCGTTATCCCAAGTCACTACTACGCTGCCACAGGCATCATGCCCTTTGACGCATCAACGCTAACGATTGATTCCACAATATATTACGAGAATAGCGATACATAGCAGTCATTAGAGCTTATTCTACCGTTTCATAGTTTGCTACGTCGGTGTCCTTACAGAGTGGCTCGACCTCGATACTATCCGTCTCGTGCTTGGTGAACAACCCCACCCGGATTCCCCTTTCGTAGACAAACACTCCCGCCACAACCAGAGTCAGAGCCAAATAGAATATACCAGGTGGCAAGTCTCGGTATACCACGACGGAAAAAGCAATGGCATAGAGATTGGACGTCTGCATCGAAAGATTCAGCAAGGTCGCATCCGACTGTCGCAAAAAGGAAGCCTCCGTCACGTAGTATAAACAAACAGAGGTCACGTACCACACAAGCGTCGCCAGTACTTGCAACTGGACTCCAAAAGACATTTGAAACAAATGACGGATGGCGTCACCTTCCAAAAACGAAGAATAGAATAGAGTAAACAGGGCACCAAAGACTCCAATCATGCCAAGGTACTCTTCCCGATCAATGTGCTTGATAGAATACTCGGCCACAGTATCGCCAAACCCGTACAAGAGGGCAGCAGCAACGGCTAACAAGTCGCCAATATATGCCACAGAGGGAGCTGCCAGTGTTGTAGTGGGGTTGCTACTCGCTGTGGCGTCCGCGGTGTCGTGGTCTACATCAGACCAGACAGTCATGAGACCACCTGCCAAACAGAGGCAGACGCCCAGATAATGGCGGGGTAAAAAGACCTTGGCGAGTATATATCGCGAAAATAACATGGTGGACGGAACCGTGAGCGATCCTAACAAGGTGGTGCTCGTGAGAGACGTATACCGAAAGCTGATGAGTGTCATGAAGTTAGGAAAAACGTCCAAGACAGAAATACCCAGATAAATCCACCAAGGCACACGTAGGCGTATCCGAGTACCTGGTAATGTATACGGCGATTCTCCACGTTCCTGGCGAACAAACATATGGAGCGACAACAGCAGGTACATCCAAAACATTTGAAAGAATTGCGTTTCGAGGCCAAAGTGCTGATTCAACGTATACGAAGAAGCGTTCATTCCTGACGACAAGAGTGCAATCATCTGTCCCAAGAGAAGAGCCGAAACCTGCCCTGTATGATTCTTGTCCGTTAAAGTGGACGACGATGATACCTCTCGTCGATTGCGGATCGCTTGCCAGAGCGATTCGTTCCACTGCTGTATTTCGGTTCCTTGTTGTTCTTTGAAGGAGGCGTCGTCGTCGTGTCGCTCTGCTTGTAGTGGGTCCATCTCGCTTTCAAGGACTCTGTTCGCATCACGAGACCCTCCCCTTTCTATTGATCCTGTAAACACTTTCTTCCACATGTTTAAGATAAGTCTTTGTCGCTATCGGTGCATCCCCATGGTCGATTGGCAGTTTTGCAGTTGTGGAATAGCGTTTGAATGTTTTTGTGGTTCAGGGTTCGGGGTTCTCGTTCTGTGCGCGCAAAGTCGCGCGTGGCAGCCGAGGACCTAATACTGTCAAATAGATTGATGGTCCGCCGACCACGATCCATTAGTCTAGCCGTGCGTATCCCGCTTCTTGACACGCATCTCTCTAGTTGTGTGACAGTGAGGGTATAGTTTCCACTCCTTGATTATCTCATATCTTTTCAAGGTATTGTGGGGTAAACGAGGGTATTTCGGGGGTTTGGACCACTTACTCGTCGTCGATCTATTTGTTCCAATATAACCGTGATTTTCGTTTAGACTTGCGCCCTAAACGAGCGTAGCATTGAATCTACAAAGTAATCCGTTACTGTAACAGCAATATAAGAGTCCCTCCAAAAGGGGATGCAGCATAGTAATAACCTACTAGTTTAGGATGGACGAGGAAATGAAAAATATTCTCCATTATTATATTATGTTACAGTTACCAGTAGACTGATTCGATGCTGAAGATCGCTCATGCTTTGCCCAGAGAAGGTCAAAAGACGATGATCGCACATGATCTAAAGGGCGTTGTGGCTCGTCCACAGTATACTTTTCAAGGGGGACCGTAAGGAAGAGAACCAGCGACTCCAGGCTTGGATCAATCATTTCTCCCTCGTTCACGCCGACGCAGGCCCGCCGTAAGGTTTGACTATCGTCGTCTAACACATAGCCTCTCCACCACAAGCTCTGCTCGGATACATTAACGTTAGAGCATAAAAGTTCGACACGACACTTCACCTCCTGAACGGTTATCTCTTCCACATCACACTCTCCCAACAACACCTTTCCTTGCCCTCCGAGCGCCGTATACGTGGAAACGACTGTGAGCTTGGTCATAGCGTCAAACAAAGGATGTCGACGATTCTACTTTTCCCATGCGAGTCCTGTGATCCGCGTTCTCGTCTCTCGCTGTCAAACAATCAATATGGTCGAAGGTCGAAGTGTCGAAACGGAGTGTGTGATTTTGGCGCCAACCTAGAGGTTGGGGGTTGGGATGTGCCACGCGCGGCCAGCAGGAACGCACAAGGATAAGGATGCCCGAGATGAAAAAATGTGATACAGGTACCGGTACCGGTATGTGTGTACATGTATTAGAGAGATAGGGTGCTCAACTAGGTCTGCTAAGTTGGCGGCAAAAGATGGCTCGTAGAGAGCATTTGTAGATTTGCAGGCAAAACGAAAGATACATGGGAATCATTGTTTGCCCTGACGAATCGTCATGAGTCGTCGCCGAACACTGGAGCTTGGCCATGTCTCATACATAATCGTGTGTACTGCATGTCGTGCCTAGCAAAAGAAGTTCAGTGTGGTCGAAGAGCTTCCTTGGCTCTTACTAGGTCTACGGTACAACGTATTGCTTGAGACGGACTTCTACGAGTGAGACAGTCTGGTTGTTAAAAAAAGACAGGAGTCACAGTCGTCGTATTACTGATAGGTACTAAATCAACTAAATACGATACATAATTTATTTCTTGTTCCTTTCTTCGTCGACGAGGCATTCTGCGTAGTCTGAGAGACTACCAAGGTAGTCATTGACAATACCGTCGCCGGCAAACACAAACAAGTGCTGCGTCACCTTGTCCACGAAGAAACGGTCGTGACTGACAATCACAAGAACACCGTTGAATTCAGCAAGGTAACCTTCCAGCGCCGCCAGGGTATCAAGATCAACGTCATTGGTCTGGAGAAACAACGGATATAGTTAGTTCAGAGCAAGAGAAGAGGCTGGTGTGAGTGTACAGAACCGGACTGTAAGCTGCGTCGGATAGGCTGATGCAGGACTACGGTTCATCTATTCCAACTTACCGGCTCGTCCAGGATCAGAAAGTTTGGCCTTTGCGTCAGAACCGACAATAGTTGTAGTCGTCTACGTTCTCCACCCGACAGCTTCAAAATCATTTCATTCCATCTCTCCTTAGGGAATTGGAACTGCTTCAGCAGCTTCATTACCTCTGACGGTGCCTCAGCCATGGTCGACCCGTCTCGAGCGAGCACCCGCTGCTTGACAAAATCCATGACACGCTGTCCCTCGTCTAAATCAATGCCCATCTGGTCGTATACTCCAAACACGACGGTCTCGCCAGGTTCCACAATTCCACTGTCCGGCGCTTGCTGACCACACAACATTTTCAAAAAAGTACTCTTGCCAACACCATTAGCGCCAACAATGCCCAAAGTATCGCCCGCGTTAAAATTGTACGAGAAATCATCAAGCATGACTCGGTCGCCAAACTTGAGAGACACGTTTTCCATCTTGAGCACATTGCCACCCAACCGACGGTCGTCGTTGGTGAGCGTCAACGATGGATCGACTCTTCGGGGCTTTGCCATTTTCTGGAGTTTGTAGAAGGCCTCCTGTCGTGCCTTGGACTTGGACTGTCTCCCAGACGGTTGCTTTCTCATCCAAGCCAACTCGCGCGAGAGCTTTTTATTGGTGGATGACATGAGAGCATCCTCGTTGGCTAATCTGGCCTCTTTTCCTTCCAAATAGTCAGCATAGTTTCCTTCGTAGCCGTACAGATCACCATTGTCCAGCTCAATGATGCGATCGCAAACTTCGTTCAAAAATGCTCTGTCATGTGTGATGCACAAGACAGTCATCTTTTTTTCATCAAGGATTAAATCCGACAAGAGGCGAATTGCCTCGAGATCCAGGTGATTTGTCTGAAGGGGAGAATAGGGTACATGATACGAGAGAGGTGCGTGTGTGTGAGAGAGAGATTGGAAGGAACAGGGAGCTTACCGTACGGCTGCAATGTCAGAGAGGCTGATACATGGTTGGTCCATTGTCCGCTTTGACTTGAACGTACCGGTTCGTCGAGCAACAATACGTCCGGTCTCTGTACTAGTGCCGCTCCCAGGGCCACCCGTTTGCGCTCACCGCCACTCAGTTTTGACAGGGGGCTATCCTTGAGATGGTCTACGCGTAGTCGCGACGCAATCTCGTCTGCCTTGGTTAGAACCGCCCAGCCATCCGTGGCGTCCATGGCAGCAGACGCGGCCTCAAAAGCGTCGGCGTCAAACTCTAACGCATTCGTCACTCGCCCGTACCGTCTGACAGCTTGATAGACCGAGGCAGTGGTAGAAGTAGTACTTTCACTGCCACCGCTTGCTGTTGTCACACCCAAAAGTGCGTCGGCAACCGTGACATCCGACGGCGACGGCGGTTCCTGCTCGACAAAGGCCACTCGGATGTCTCGCGGGCACTCCACCTTACCAGTATATACCACACTTTCGTTCTCGGGGACATGGTCGCTGCAGCAGGTTTCCGCGAGAATGTTCATGAGTGTACTCTTCCCGCAGCCATTTCTACCGACGACTCCAATTTTCTTTTGTCGGGGCAAAATGTAAGACACGTCTTTGAGTTGATAGACTGTGCCACCATCGTGACTGCAAGTCAGGCCTTCAATCAATAGAGCAGGTGGGAGGGCCGGAGAAGTCGAACTGCTGTCTTCCTCATCAATAGTAGATTTGCTTGGCTTCTTTTTCTTGACCGAGGAGACGGAGTTAAGACGAGACGACTGGTATAGCCGAGTGCTCGTAACGGTACTGCTAACACCGAAAGGACCGGCAATGTGAGAAGCCGTGGAATAGCTAAAGGCGACTGCATGCCCTACTACTAGTAAGAACACGGATGCCCCCAATACACAATTTTTTATCTTCATCATCGTCATCGTCGTCGTTGAAATGAGAATGAATGGCGATGACGAAGGACGAAAGACGTTCTTCGCGCCGTCATCAATTATTTTCGCGCTGGGTTTGGTTGGCCTTTTGATATTTTATGAAAATGACCGCGCTCCGAGCTCCGAGCTCACTTTTTGAGGTCGCCTCCTGTAGAACTACGAAAGGCCAGCGTAAGGTACCAAACAATATACCGTAAACCATGCCATTTACTACAAAATCCACTTGTTTCTTGCTGATAGACAATAGGAACTGAGAAGAAGATGCGGCGAGACCGACGAGAGATTTGTGCTCGGCCGGCCTCGTGGCTCGTCAATGCACTGTGCTCGCGAGAAATCTGCACAGCACTGCTAGAATCGCTAGTATTGTTTCGGACTTAGTAGCCTACCCCTAAACTTTCTACTACTACTCGAGGAAGCAGTGGCAGATCTTCTCAGTCAATAAAGACGAAACATCTTGAGTGACTACCAGCTGAGGATAAAGACCAGCTCAAATACGAGTGACAGTATCCAACAGCGACAGCAAGCAAGTCCTTGACCACTTGCATCGTGGCGACGCATGTTTGTCCAAAGACATCGCTGCCTATAATGTCATTGTACTAGCTGCTATATACGATACCTTTGTCGATGTGTACCTTCTATCACACGCACGATGCATTACCTTTAACATTTGGCAAATATGGAATGGGGAAAAGGCCGATTCACTGTCACGAGACTAGTCGTGTTCAACTAGGAACGTTGCAGTCTCCACGAGAGAGTAGGTATTGATGATATGACCGTTCTTGAGTATTCGCTATTCATCGTTATTCAAGTATTTATTATTCATCGAGCTAAAGAGGTGCGGACGATGTCTACCCTTGATGACGCCTTTTCGCTTGCTCGGAATTAAAGGTTTCCGAGTCTTTCTGCGAATAGAGCGACCTCATTCGATCGGCACCAAAGCGATCGCGGTCTGCTGGGACGTCTTCATCAAAGACAATGAAACATCTCACGTCAAACGATTGTCTCGGTGGAGCATTCGCATCGCCTACCACATTCAGTGCACAGTGCCAGAGATCGGAAGGATGCGATACGTCCCGGTCGTACTGGCGAAAGAGCAGCAGCTCGTCCTGTTCCATGTTGGGAAAGGTGTACCACCGACTGCGTAAAAAGTCGAGTACCCCATCTGGGAAGGCTTTAGAGCCAGTATATCTGGTTGCGAAGAGAGCCAGCGGGTAGCGTTCAATCGGAAACGAACCGATGTTGCGCCATGCGTTGACAATGGCGAACCGCCCGCCTTTTTTGAGTGCTTGATTCAATTCATCACGAGGAAAAAGACCTGTATCGATACGATTCTTTTCAATAAGATTTACAACCCCCTCAATGTCTGGGTAAGCGCCAATATCTGCATCGATATGCGTCGATAATGCAATGCTGGATGACGGTGAAATGGACGAATCGTCCGGTCTAGACGGCAACAGATCCTCTCCTCGAAGCATCGGATTAAAGAATATGACATGAGATATCATGGATCCTTTAAAATTGTCTCGAATGATATGCTCGAGCTCGGGAAGATAGGTAGCTCGTACATGCGAAACATTACTCCATTCGGTTGTCTTTGTTGGTGCGTGTACAAGTGTGAACCCGGTCGATTCCATCGTCGCTGCTTTTTTCGTCTCTGAAAAATCATCGAGCACTCCATACCTGGCGTCCAGCACGGGCTCTTCCTTTGAAGCTGCACCAAAGTAGTGTCGACTTTCTCCCACACCCACACGTCCCATTCCATAGTGCGCCTCGATGTATTCGTTGGCCGCTGAATAGTCTATCTTTGTTCGGCACCATGGCTCAACCGAAAATCCACTTGTTTTTTGTGGGCTCAAGGCTAATGCACAAGTCATACATAAGGAAGACAACACCAGAATCCACGGACGCTTCCTGTTGGCTGGCATGGTGACAGTCTGGTGTAATCTTCAACTCTTTCCTTATCAGTGTGTATCCCTAGAGGTGCTATAGCGGCTCTCGAGTCGATCGTCGTTGTTTTTGGCGTTGTTATGATATCGTTGCAAGGATGCACAAGGAAACCCGGCGAAGATCTGATGACAGGGGTGTCGTGAAAGACCAAAGTAGTCTACAAAGTACGACGGTACCGTACTGTAGGCTACGACGTGGATAGAGGCTTCTTTCGTCGTTGCACTACGACTACAATCGAGAATGCAGAATGAAGAATACCTCGGAAGAATGAAGAATGCCGGTAGAGAAAGGGGATACTGTACGACAAGGAAACAACAACAAAACGAAACGACGTCAGTCACGAATTGATTTCAATCAATCGATCGATCCCCTACGGTACTGGTACTGCTGGTACCGTACCTGGTACCGGTACCGGTATCCAACGGTTCGATTTCTCTCGCATGGCTCTTGTTCAGGCTGAGTTCAGCACGCGGCTCCTATCCTGGGGGACTCTTCTTGTCCCGTGTGGAAATCTTGCTGCCGTCGCCAGAGGACCCAAATTAGTCTAGCCGACACTAGCTACCGGTAGCGAGTGGCATAGCCGCTATGCAGCTGTAATCGAAGCTAGTAGATATAGCTTTAGTGCCGTGTTCCTTCTTCTCAAGTAGTCTTAGTAGCTAAAGCACTTAGTTAGTCTCCCCGTATCAAAATGACAGATTGTTGTACAAGATGAAAAGCATCTAATTGGTTATTCTATACTGTGGCTGAATGCACCCCTGGTCGCATATATATGCTATACTGTGTGCGTGGGTTGACACGGGTCCACTCATCCCCCAGAGCGGACGCTGTCTTTTGTCGATTTGGTGGCTTGAGACAATGCACACCTCAGTAGTGATACTGCCCCGTTGGCGTCACCTTGGCAAGCTTTCGGTAGCACCGTTCACGAGGCGGCGTAAAGTCAACGTCGCCTCGAGTACGCTTGCTGCACACTCGAGCCGTCAAAGGACTATTGTTCATTTCTCGCATCATGCGCAAGCTAGAGGCCTTGGAGAAAACGGTGCGAAGCTCTTCGGCGCGCTGAGCGACGACGTGCTTGACCTGCTGTCCATTGTGCTGCAAGTCCATTAGTGGAGAGCTCTGAAGAGTTTGGATAATACGATTCACTTGACGCGAAAAAAGCAGAATCTCGTCTTCCGTCTTTAGCGGCATGCGAGCAATCAGGTACTCTTGCATGGCATCGCCCATGCATCCGTTGCTGTCAACTAATCCCGCAGCAATGGCAACGATTCCGAAACCTATCTGTCCCGGTGCAAACATGAATGGCACGTCAGAAAAGACAATTGCTCGTTGCCAAATATCAAAGGCGATGTCAAGGTACTCGTCGGCTTGTTCTTCCGCGTCAAAAGTACCGCGAGGAGAAGCGTAGCCATCGCGGCTGTAACTTTCGGACGGATTGCGACCGTCGTCCAAGTCAAGCATCAGTGCACCCTTTCCTTCCACCGCCAAGAATGTGGAGAGATCCGTGGCAAGGACGCGGATAGCAGTGTCCGGGTGGTGCACACGAAACTGGTAGTTGATACCTTCCATCAAGAATCGTTCTCCCTCTTCAATTTCGGAAACGGAAACTCGGCAGAGCTCATTCCGGCAAAGAGGAGCACTCTGCACCTTCAAGTGCACAACAGCAGTGGCGTGCGACAAGAGTCCGATCTGTTATAATATGAGAGAGAGTCACAAAAAATGAGAGGATGCGGGAATTGACCTTTTTTTCAAAACGCTGTCGTGTAAAACGCGAATTTTGTGGCACTTAGAGAGAGCCTTCACCACAAATCGTAAACACCCCGCCAGAGTATGGCGAAACCTATCTCGTTCCCGCAAAAACTTTAAAGCAGGTGTCCAGCAACGTATAGAGCATACAAGAAAAGCGACCCGGAAGCACAAGCCTTCCAAGACTCTCAACAAGAAATCTGCGTCCGGGAAACATGACCATGGGACTTGACTTGCTCGGAACTTACATCAATCTTTTCCTCTTCGGCCTTGGCGGCAAAAAAGGCACAGGCGGCTGCCATCTTGCGAGGGTTAAACTCGAGAATCGAGTTGGAAAAGTAGAACCGACGAAAGAACACGATAGCTGTCGATAGGACCGTTTCGCTGGTACAGAGCTCCGACAAAATGGCAGTTGGACCGACCAGAGCCTGAATCTGGTGGGCATGGAAACGAACCAAGGTTTCCTTATCGTTTGGACAAAGGCCTGGGAGAGTGATAGGCATATAGACATCGTTGTTATCACTTTCGGTCCAGCGAGAGTGGAAGCCAGAGGCAAACTTTCGCGGCCTCAGCTTGTCATCAGCGGGAGAAGAAGCGTGCGCTGCAGCCTTCACCCGGCAAGCAGTAAGAGAGCCTTCATCAAAAATCCATGATCGGGCTTGGGTGGAGCGATCAAAGTCCATCGTGCAGGTTGGAGAAGGTATCGTGTCGAAAGAGGGCGACGCGATGGATTGTGAGCTATCAGTTAAGAACTGATGATGATGCGGGAGCTTTTTGGACGGCCGATTTTCCCGCGAGACGAAAGCCAAGACACGTTCCCTTTATTTGTCAAAAATGGCGGGAAGGTCGATAATTTCTCCAGAATTGTATGTTTTTATGTCCAGTCAAGGCACGACACGACACGAACGAGCTGTGGGCGAGATTCTTCCCACAAGCCACAAGCCAGAAGTGATAGTCCCACGTGGCGGCGCTTGACTGGCGATGGGAGCTAGCTTTCCAACAAACAGTCGTCGCAAGACTATTCAAACCAAGACTGTGAGAACGGGACTATTCCAAGACCATTTGAATTTTTCAAACGCCTATACTGTGTGTGCGTCCGACTTGTGGTGAGCTTATGCCGCCAACTACTACTACTACTACTACTAAGTACCGCTGCTACTGAAGACCTAATATCGTGGCATAGGTATGAACTTGGCCTTTTCGCCAAACTCTCTACTTGTAGTAGCTACCAGTAGTCGTTTTAATCTATCAGCTCGCATTTGTAATCCCTCATCTTCAGTTCGTGATCTTATTGTTCCATTGCAACCAAATCTACAAGACCTACGAGCTACGAGCTACGGGCTACAGGCGAGGAGGTCGTAGTAGCAGTTCGGTAGTAGTATTAGAGAGATAAGCTAGCTTCTTGACCACTCAGTTTTTTAGAAGCATAGACCTCCTATCCTCCTCCTCGTTGCTTGCCGAAGACAGCGTACCGGCTACGCAGGCACACCTTATTTTACTGTGATCATACACGAGCTCCTTTGTAGCCCAGATTTGGCGTTCTCCTGTGGTTCATAAAAGCAACGTGAGACTAAACTATGAGCTGTGTACGTCGAACGGTAGGCTACTATTATCTCCTCGGTGCGCCAAACACACCATTGGATGATTCGATACGCGGTTACCCCAGTATTACGGAGTATGCAATATATTTCGCAGTTCGATCCGAAGAGCCAATCACATATCACCTTCTCTTTTTTTGTCGCGCGTACAATCGTGGCCATTTTTCTTCGCCCGAACGAGTGGAAGATGGCGAGTCCAACCTTGAATTTCAAATCCAAGACCGAGGGCGTCAACCTGGGGATTGAGAGGAGACGATACAGGGGGCGTCCGCATACAGAAGAGACGCAGTTTAGATTTATGGGGAGCCAAAGGAATCGTTTACTCGAAACTGCTCCAGAAGGATACCTGGAATCGCCTCCACGTGCAACATCGATATCTCCTATATTCGTCTTCCTTCTCGCGGTTCTAAGTTTTCCAGCTACAACAGCGTTCCGTTTACCAGCTCACCAATCAAGGCCTTCGCTTAGTAGTCGAGCGACGATACCTTCGTTACTTCTCAACCTTGATGTCCCAGAAAGTACACTGAACGAGGATGTGCTCATCGACACAAAATCCCAAGCACCCAATACGGAGTCAGAGAGACCCCTTAATGGTCAGGTCCCGTCCATTTCCAATCAGACGAACATTAATGAGTACTTTTCCAACCCTGGAGATGGATCCGCTCCAGTTTGTCGCGTCGTCAGTCTTGCTGATGGAAAACTACCAACTTCTCCGTCAGTCTTGCCAGCCCAGCTCTTTCAACCTCCCTACCTTCTCCGCAAGCTAGATGATGTGTATCACGCCATGGCTCACGACGAGACGCGACGCCTCAAGTACATGGAGCCAGAGTCTAGTCTTACGAACGTCTCCGAGCACAACTCCACCGAAGAAGAGGAGCTTGTTTCGGTCCTGAAAACATCACTGGAAGACGCTGGCTTTGAACTATTAGGGCGACGTGATCTCGAACTCTGCGACGCGCTTAACGCTGGATATCTACTGAGGCTTTCCATTCTTCCGGACACTTCCGAGCTGGACCCTATTATCGCCCGTGACTTCTATCCCGAGAGGTTGGAAACGAGTTTTGAAGCGGAGGAAGGCCAACAAGAACCCGAAGAGTTACTCTTTGACGGACGAGTTTTGATCTTTTGGCGAGGCTATTCGAAAGAGATTAGTCGGGGACGTCTCTTGTTACCCAAAATTGACTATCTACAAGCAAGTCTCGTGCAGCGATCTGCTGCTTGGGTAAAGGGACGACTCGACGTTCTAGAACGATATGTTGCCGTCAATACTGTTCTCGGCTATCGAAAAGCAGCCTCGGCCGTTGTGTTTTCGCTGAAGTATGCTATACAGCGCATCCCGAGCGAACGTATTTCCAAGACGCTACTCGAAAGGCTTGGTGAGCGCTCCTCAAATAACAGCGTTGGTATGGGCTCCGCAACAAAAACCCAGGGCAACATCTTCAAGCTCTCTCGCTATGGTGGATCAAAGACACGTTTTGTGGGCTCGCCCAACCCAATGGATCAATTGACGCCATTCGTAATCTGCGAGGAAGCATTCGACGATGGTTCGTCTACTAAAGAGCTATTGGAGAGAGTTGATCGCACCATGTATGACTGCTTGAATCGAGGGGAGATTATGTGTCCATTCGATGCCAAGCTAAACCGTACCAGCGGTGAGGAAGCTCCCACCATGCAGCTATTAGAGCGCGTGACGATTAGCAACCTCATTGATCTCTTCTCGCAAGACGGTCGGGGAAAGCTTTTGAAAACGATCATCTCCAAAAGCCAGCTGGTTGAACCGACGTACAAAGAAGTTGTTGTCGTTTGGCGTCCTCTGCCCAAGGAGCCGAAACAGCCGAAGCAGCCGAAATTTCCTTCGTTTTTATATGATTTAGCAGACATGTTTGACATCGAAGGGCTTCCTGAGATCCCCTCGCCACTACCGAAGCCGACCCCTGCTCAGATTCAGATTAGGGCCTTCAGTGGTGTGCCTATGGCAAACCTACTTGCTATAATGCCCAAAACCAAGCTTGTGTTTCGGCCGGCGGATGCTTTTGTCTTCGATCTCGTCAGTATCTTCAGTTTCCTTGTCATTTTTGGGTCGCTCAAGTTCGATAACCCCCGACTAGACCTTCTTGCCCTTGTATCCGTCTCTCTTTGGGCTATTCGAACGGTCCTCCGTTATTCCAACAAGTTGGCAAGGTACGATCTGCTCGTAAAAAAGTTCCTGACGCGATTGATTACCCACCGGAACGCCGGTGCTTTGAAGTATATTGCCACCGAAGCAGGCTCCCAACGAGCCACACGTGCAGCACTGGTGTACTCGTGGCTGTCTCGTCTCGGTAAAAACTCCAGCGATACCCACTATAGCCGCGCACAGCTTATAGAAGAGGGAAAGGAAGCGGTGAACGAGCTGATTCGACAAGACAGAAATATTCCAGTCGACATTGATGCATCCTTAAACGACTTGGAGGATCTCAGGTTGGTTTCCAGAAGAGACGACGGCGGTGTCGATGTTGTTCAAAACGAGTCAGAGCTTGACCTCAGCCTTCAGTCCGTTTGGAACGACGTCTTTTCCGGGGAACTGACTCTCAAAGCTCTCGTGGGGCGACGAAAGCGAACCTAAAAGTACTGTATTGTAAATCTAGGAATGTTTGTTTGATTAAATCAATTTAACTTTTAAATGCATCAATGCGATAACTTACGCATAGTAGTGAGGCGAGCTTACGACGTCTTCGAGCGACTCCAGCTGCTCTTGGGTGAACATGCTACGGTGCAACTCCCAGTTGTCAGACATGTGCGTCTTTTTGTAGTCTGCGCAGCACTTCTTCACCGTGTCACGCACTCCCAATGGTGCGTTTCTTTCGAAAGAGTGCTTAGAAATGGCAGCCAGCGCCACGGGAACGTAAGATGGTGTATCATAAGGCTGGGCCATCACGGACGCACAGAGAAAGAATACAGATGTTTGCTGGTTTCGTGCGCGGGTCTGTTCCTTCGCGAGTGATGCTTCTGCCTCCTGCTCCGTTGCTTCAGACTGGCTGTTATCGCCTTTTTTCTGCTTCTTCATCTTGCAGGGACCCGCTTTCAAAGCATGCGTCTTCACTCTTGTCGCAACGATCTTCACGGGAGAAGCTGCCAAGATACCTGTTAGTGCCGCCATTGCGGCAGAGGATACTTCTCTACGCTCGTCGGCCAACATTGCAGTCACAATAGCCATTGTTTTATCGGCGTGCTCTGTTGCGAACAGAAATTTGTGTGCACCCTGAAAGCCACGTAAGAAGTTGGCACAAGCGTGACGAACTTGCCAGCTTTCGTGAGTGTAGCTCTTGTCGATCACATCCAGAACTCTTGATATGTCGTCGTCTCGCCCGTATGATATGATGGCCGTTGTGCTGATCTCTGCAATCATGTAACGAAAGCTCTTGATTACATCCGCTTCGAGAGCTCGCTTGGCTGCCTTCTGATCTTGAGTGCTGGTATCGTCTATTTCATTTTCGACCGTTGATTTAAGCGCTTCAAAAATCAATGGTAATAAGGGGATAATGTACTCTGAGTACTCAAACTTGGCTTCACCGAGGTGGACGCAGTAGGAAACGAAACGTCGAGCAGTGCTGAGAGCATTGTATCTGTCGTTGAAAGACCATTCCTCGGTTTTCTCAAGAGACGCTAGCTTAGCAACCACAATCGAAGCAGGATCATCATTGCTTTGAATAGCTGGAGCACCTGTCAGACTTTGGCTGCTCATCCGAGTGTTGCCTCGCAATGTGCCAATCCGAACCCTTTTCCGGTGGCAGTAGCAAATCCTGAATAGGCAGCGCGAGATGTGGTCTCGGCAACTGTCGAAGGGATGGCCAAGCGCCAGGCTCAATCGGGGCAGAAGGCGGTTAGTCACCAGCTGCCATGTCTTTTCCAGCTCGCCTTCGGTCGAGCCTGGAGACACTGTACCAATGGATGTGCCGCTGGCCATCAAATGAGCATAATACCATGGAAGTTCTGTAGCGTCTGCATCCTTTTCGTCTACTTCGATTAGCACAGCAGAGAATAAATAGAGCCACTTGGACTGGGCAGTAAAGCCTTCAGCCCCGTGCGACGATCCATTACCCGCTTGTACATCTTTGGATTCTTCATTCTCCGCTTTCGCCGGCTGCCAAAGCGTGCTCTCGATCTTCTCTACCACCCAGGTGGTCAATGGAAAGAAATAATCAGGTGGGCTAAACTGGATGGCGTATCGGATAGCGTCAAAGTACGACCCAGACAGTGCAAATGGAATTTTACCCATGACATCTTCAAGATGCGTTAAGAAGACATTCGCCCAGGCATTCGAAGAGGCATTGCTGGCGCGACGGAAGTGGGCACCGCACACACCGGCGAAAATCTCTGCCGAAGTGACTTGCTGGTTCCGCTGATCTTCACTCGGCGGAGCACTAGCCATCTCTTTCGAGGAGGTGAGAAGGTATTCACTAGCAGTGGAAGCCTCGTCGTCGTCAAGGAGAGACAAAACGAGCTCAACCAGCTGTGCGTGTGAGACCTTGAAGGATCCAGAGCTCTGACTTGTTCGCTGAAAAGGAAACAACGTACGCGGAGCAATATTTCGAGTAGCATCACGAATAATATCCTCAACACCAGTGGCCCACTGTGCATCGTGCCCGCCGCCGACACTTGTATCCTCCTTGTGGTCGAAAGCCAGCGCTTGCCCGAATGCCTTACAGAAAGATGCCGTAACCATCTTTTCTCGTAGTATCGAAATATCGCTTTTGGGTCCAACGAAGCCGGCAAGCCTGCCAAGCAAGCCTAATGCGACTCGCTGCAGTGGTTGCCCTGTCTCGTTTTCAATAATACGAAAGCATGTCGTCCAAGGTCTAGCACACAACTCGGTGTGTTGCACGTCATTGCCATCTAACGTGCTCAATAGAAACCAACAACCAAGCAAAAGCTTCCTCCAGTGGACCTCCTTTCCTTCATTTGATTCGTTTGAGTTCGTATCTGCGCTCCCTTCAGAAAGGATATCAAGGGTGTACTTAAGGCACGCTTCGTGATTGTTCTGCGCCGCCAACGTAGGTCGGGGTTGAAAGTAAAGTTTGGAACGAAAAGGAGAAAAGATCGACTGAAGATAGTGCACCATTTTCTGCATCTCTTCCGGCGGCAGAAGTGATATCAAACGATCAGTTCCACACACGAGCATCGTGAACTTTAAGCGCATTTTCTCTGTGCCGAGGACATACTTGACAGCACGAGGGAGCGCAAGGATCGAGCAGACACCCTTCACTGCCTCTGCGAGTCGCTTGCGCTTTCCTTGTTGGTCAACTGTCTCAATGAGCGCGGTGCAGGAAGGGATACCAAACTTTCCATTCATATCTGCGTCATCTAGAGCAATGGCTGAAATGAGACGAGGCACTCGCAAACCAACCAGCCAACCAAACCGGGTAAGACCGTAATCCACAACACTGATTGCTGACGCTCTCACTTGGGTGTTTGAGTGACAGCAAAGAGCAAAGAGACCATCAACGATCCCTTCGTAACCGTCCAGTGGACGCGGGATAGCAGAACTTAGCATGAGTTCGACGTTGCTCATCATGTCAGAGAGATTGTCTTTAATATCGAACAAGACACACCGTGGAGAGGTACTCCCAAAACTCTCTCTCCGAAGGCGTTTCGGAACTTCAAAGCTAGCAAGACGCTGCAAGGAATCATGGAAAAGCTTAACTCGGGCAACCAAAAGACGGCGGGGAACTGTCTTCCCCGCGTCTTCGCCGTCCTTGTAAAGAATCGTATTTGTTTCACCATAGACACACGCCTTCTGAAGAGATTCGACCAGATAATCTGCTTGGGCACAGAGTGTGAAATCCGTTGCAAGCTGCTTCTGCGCCTTCCAGATGGTTCTGGCTTCCTGCGACCGGAAGGACGCACCGCGACGAGTAAGCAGCAGCAGGGCAATATCACTCGTTTCTTTGCAGACCTTACCGTCGGAGCATATCAATGGAAGCATCTTCCTGTAGGCATTACTCTCAGCAAGCTCCATGACGGAATCAGGGTAGAGCGTTTCTGTAGCGATGACAGAAGAGAGCACCACAATGAATGAACAGAGTCGTCCGCGCAGCTGCAGGAGAGAGACCCGAGTCTCGTCACTAACGGTATTCAGCAGACGCAAGTTGGCCTTTTCGTACGGGACACAATCATCATTCTGGGCACCCCCCTTCTCGTCGGTATAATCCAGCAGAAGCGTTGCCCCACCACGAATGCTGTATCGGATGACTCGGAGGCATCCTCGGAGTTCCTGGATATCCAAGGAGCTCAGCAGTCTGCTCTGGCCTTTACTTGATCTTTCACTAAGAGCATCAAGGCGTTTCGACACATGACTCTTAAAAAGATGACATGCAAACTCAATCGACGCACTGTTCGGTACGTGCCATTGCACGACGTCCCCAGTCAGCTGTGCGGACTTTCCAAGTAAAATAGATTCGGTGGATTCACCACTGAACGCTCTAGGCACAGTGTCGGAGGATACTGGGTACGATTCGCATAATGTCGCTAGCGTGTGGCGAAGCAGCTTGCAACCGGTCTTGAAAAGGTGCCGGTCGTCGGACGATAAAGCGAAATCAATCGCTCTCGAAATAGCATCTCGATGCTTCACCACTCCGTGGCTTGCAGCTCTGACCGCACCCGCCAAACAGCGGAGACGGTACATGACTGTCTTGGTAGAATGGCGTGGAAGATCATCCGTAAGCATTGGCATTAGCGCGTCGAGTCCAAGGCTGCGAAAACATCCCTCTTTATCCGACGCTCCGCGAGCCGCCCCGACCGCAAGGCAAAGAAGCGATGCGTCTTTGGCAGCCGTGGAAAGAGTTTCCTCCTCAATAAATCGAATCACCAAACGGACTGCAAGTGAATGCGTTTTGGAATCCATCGAGGCGAATACTTGCAATAGGCATTCCTTCAAGACGCGAGAGAAGTTACGTGCCTGATGAACATCCGCTGACGAATGCCGAGACGCGACACCAGAAGCCGTCTTGCCAGCCTTTTCGCGCTCGCCAGAGTTTCTGAGTAGACCAAAAACACGGTCCAAGAACTCCAGAACCCAGTCGCTCATAGCAGAAGATGCTTCTTCGAGAAGCAAGCGCTGCATTTCAGGGCTGCCATAATCAATGGAGACGCCCTGCTTCAATAATGACGCCGGCGACAACTGCTCGAGAGCACGGAGGTACTCTGGCGAACTCCGGGAAGCAGCAAGAGAGTCGAAAAGACTGGTTCCGAATCGCATGGTCCCATTGGCGCCAATCAACGGTCTTTCATCGTCAGCCTTCATGGACGGCCAACTCTCCGGAGGACCTCCCACTGGAACCCAGGACGACAAGTTGCGGTACAAAATAAGAGTACGAATTGTCTTGTTTTGGTCGTTGCTATCAATGCCAGCCAAACTCAAACGCAAGAGATTCGGAAGCCGCGCCAGCAAGATTGACGGATCACTTCGCAGCGCGGGCTGTATTAATCGCGTCAAAGCCGAGAGGGCTGCTGGAGCCTGGTGGCTGAGATTGACGGCCGAAATATCCAAGGCTCGCATGGCAAAGTCGACAAAGGATGGCGTCGCATGGACTGGATCAATCTGTACCAGGTAAAGCATGGCTGCTTCACCCGCACGACCCACGTGTCCATTCTTACTGTAGAGTGCCTGCTGGCAGAGTGGGAGCATGGCGTCCATTAACGCGACAACTTCGTGCGGTGGAATCGGTCGCAGGGCGGCACCGGGTTGCGCTTCCTGTAGAGCGGTCCGCAATTCTGGATGCGTCTTTTTCAAACACTCGAGAGCTGCAGTCGCACCAATGCGGCAGCACATTTCGTACGCAAAGTAGTGAAGAAAGGCTCCCAACGTAAAGGTCCAAGACCCGAGATTGCTGGGGTTAAAGTAGGGCGTCACAAAGTTCAAGAATCGAAGGATATCATTCGTTCCAGACGAAATCGTCCGCGTAGAATCCGCATGCGACGTATCTTCTTCCGGTGCACCCATTCCAAGACTTGTCACAAGCAACTTGGCCACCTTGGCGACAAAATCAATGCCTTCTTCGTACGACGATCCCGCCGCGGCAAATACCTTGAGTCTCGGCGGACACGACCTTGATCTCGGATTGGCAGCACGCGGAAACGACTTATCCATACCAACTCCGCCAATTGGAAGCTGCAACCAATACTGCGAATGCGTCAATAGGCGGCGTCGAATGACACCCCAGTCATAATCGTCGGGAGACACGTGCTTGCGAGCCCGACAAAACATGGCCAGCCACAAAAAGTCGTACTCGGGACAACGATCAATGTTGGTCCAACACTGCATCCACAGTGGCATCATTTCCAAGTAGTAAGCAGACGAACAACGCGAGGGATGAAACAGGTAGAGAAGAATGGTACCGCGGTAACAAGCGTGCGAATGCACGTGGTACGAGACATCCGTCTGGACCATGTCCCAAATCTCACGGGCCGTCTTGTCCAAGACGACGCTTGTTGTTGTTGTTGCTGTTTTGCCGTCGGTGGGAGGTCGAATGCCTTGATCGAAAAAGTGCCGCGCGTCGCGAATCAGCTGCACCGTGCGCTTCAAGACGGTACTCTGTCGGGTATTGGAATCCAACGGCGGCTTGGACTCCTTGCGTTCGTCCAAGTAGGGTGCGGTTCGAAGCAACATGCGCAAAAGCGCCTTCCAGTGCAAAATCAACAAATGCCGATCGGTAGTACTGGTACTGATACTGGTACCTGTCGAGGTCGTCTTGGCTGGATAGAGGGCCGCGTTGGATACCGACCGGAGGGGACCCTTGTTGGACAGTAGATTGACCAATATCGTCAATAGAACTTCTCGCGCGGGTGTCGGCAAGGCAAAGGTCTGGTCCAACTCATCGTCTAGTTCCGCCGGTGTCTTTGCGTCCGTGGCGTAGTCAAACTCGGCATTGTCGGCTGGCTTTGCGTATAGGTAACCGACATTGTCGTAGTGCAAGGCAGCCTCCTTGACACCCGTCTCGGTAGTATTAGTAGTGTCGTACGTGACAGTCGCCGACACTAGCTTTAGCAGGTGCAATACCATGTCGCAGAGTTCCAACTGTGTAATGCCATTGTGCTTTAATCCTTCCAATCCGTGCAACTGTGCCTGCAAGCGAATGCACTTTTTAATGACGCCACCCAGCGTCTCCTTGTCGGGCGATGCAATCGCGTGGGGATTGTCATTCGACGGCACCTCTTGTGACCCTTCTTGATCGTCATATGCGTTGATCAGTTCGTCGTCGTCGTCGAGCAAGTCATCTTCTTCTTCGTCCACGAGTTGCATGGGATCGTCCCCTGTCGCGTCAGTAGGAGTAGTAGTAGTAGTAGTAGCTGCAGTAGTAGTAGTCGAGACAAACTGATGCGGCTGCAGTTGAATGGAACGAGCCAACTGAACAATCTGTCTGGCTTTCTTGTGGGCAAACCGCGTGACAAATGGAACACCGTCCTCGTCCAAGTGATGCGGGGGCAAGTTGGAGTGAAAAGCGTGGGGAATACCCAACGGCACGGCATTCATTGGCGTACTAGTAGCAGCGTCCTCCATGGTAGCGTCCGCCACGGGCATGGTGCAAGTACTGTAGCACTGAAACTAGTGTACTTGTACTAGTGTACTGGTACTAGTGTACTTGTACTAGTGTACTTGTACTAGTGTACTGGTACTAGTGTACTTGTACTGCAGTCGAGTTGAGTTACAGAGGAGATCCAATGTAATCCGAATGAATGGAGCGTTGCAATGCCTGTTCGCGAGCTCTCGGCAAGTGGCACACGAGCCAACAGTTGGCGTTCCGTGTCTCTTTTTTTTTTCTTTTCTTCTCTGGTCGCAATGAACTCTTGACGATTCAATGCGTCTTTTTCGCCTTCACCAGTTGCCAGCTAGCTATCTATCTATCTATCTACCTACTGTAGTGTGCCTTTCGTTCCAACAACAGCAACAGC
>Ga0307981_1000977_pt1 | contig 27184 bp, 28 predicted proteins | sample OrgLakmetagen987_FD_201849 | JGI IMG/M metagenome (GOLD analysis project Ga0307981, IMG submission 201849) | Saline water microbial communities from Organic Lake, Antarctica - #987 | ecosystem: Environmental > Aquatic > Non-marine Saline and Alkaline > Saline | place: Antarctica: Organic Lake... | reverse complement strand
CACCTCGACCCGGTTCAACGCACTCGCTGACCTCTACGGTCGGCACATGATCGACCAGCAGACCGAACCGGATCCCGACCGCCTGAAGCTGTTCTCGTTCGGTGTGTTCAGCCAGTTGAGCGGAGCCGTGACGGCGGGGATGATCCACCTCGGGGATCGACTCGGCCTCTTCGTGGGCATGGCGGAGCTGGGTGGTCCGGTCACCACGCAACAACTCGCCGATCACGTCGGCCTCGATGAGCGATGGGTGCGCGAGTGGGCCCACAACCAGGCGGCAGCTCGAATCATCGACGCCGACACCACAGTGACTCCCGAACGGTTCTCGCTGTCGCCCGAAGCCGTCGCCGTGCTCGCGTCGCCCGATCACGTCGCATACGGCATGGGCATGTTCCACCGCTTCCCGCAGACGATGACCGCGCTCGAACACATGCCCGAGACCTTCCGCACGGGTATCGGACACGATTACGACAGCCACGGCTGTGAAGGTGCGATCGGTATCGAGAAGAGCTTCGAACCGTGGATGCGCCACCATCTGATCGACACGGTGCTGCCCGCGCTCGACGGGGTGGTCGAGCGCCTCGATGCTGGCGCCACGGTCATCGACATCGGATGCGGCGCCGGGGGAGCGGTCCTGATGATGGCCGAACGGTTCCCGAACTCGACCTTCGTCGGCTACGACATCTCCGAGCACGCACTCGTGCGAGCGAACAAACGGCTGGTCGAGTCGGGGGTGTCGAACGCTCGCTTCGTCGACCCTCGCGACGAGGCGATGCCGACCGGAGGGTCGTGTGACCTCGTGACGACGTTCGACTGCATCCACGACATGACGCACCCTCAGGAGATGATGTCGTCGATCAGGGAGGCCGTCGCCGATGACGGGACGTGGCTGCTCGTGGACATCAAGGGTCGGTCGTCCTTCGCCGAGAACGTGGAGAAGAATCCGATGGCACCGTTGATGTACGGCATCAGCGTCCTGTCGTGCCTGAGCTCGGCGATGTCCGAACCCGGTGGCGCCGGGCTGGGCACCCTCGGGCTGCCGGCGGAGAAGGCCGAGCAGATGGCACACACGGCGGGCTTCTCACAGTTCCGCAAGATGGACATCGATCACAGCACCAACAGCTTCTACGAAGTCCGGGTCTGAGCCGATGGCCCGCCTCTCGATGTTGAGTCGGTCGATCGACGGACACGTCGCGATCGTCACGGGCGCAGCGAGCGGGATGGGTCGCGCCACGGCGCATCTCTTCGCCGACGAGGGCGCGCGGGTCGTGGTCGCCGATCTCGGGGCCGATGGCGTCGACGCCGTGGTCGATGAAATTCGCGCCGTCTACGGTGACGATGCTGCACTCGGTGTCGTCACCGACGTCGCCGAGACGTCACAGCTCGCCGAACTCGTCGACGCAACCGTGGCGTGGGCCGGCCGGCTCGACATCGTCGTCAACAACGCCGGCGTCTCGGTGCCGACGTCGCCGTTCCAGGACGACACCGAGTTCGAGACTGCGTGGACCCACACACTCGACGTCAACCTCACGGCACACGCTCGCCTCGTCCACCATGCGCTCCCGCATCTCCTCGATGCGCCGGCCCCGCGCATCGTCAACATCGCGTCGACCGAGGCGCTGGTCAGTACCGCCGGCCTCGCCGCCTACGCCGCGAGCAAGGCCGGCGTGATCGGTCTGACCCGTTCGCTGGCCGTCGAGTTGGCACGTCACCGGGTGACCGTGAACGCCGTCTGCCCGGGTCCGATCGACACCGCGATGACCGCTGGAATCGACGAAGACGCCAAGGAGAAGTACGCACGACGGCGTGTCCCGGCGCGTCGGTACGGCCTGCCCGAAGAGGTTGCACACATCACGCTCGCGTTGTGTCTGCCGTCGGCGAGCTACGTGAACGGCACCGCGATCCCCGTCGACGGTGGCATGTCGATCCGCCACACGTGACGCCGCCGCCGAGCGCCAGATGACGTGACGAGATCGGTCGGGCCCGATCCGGCACCGTCATCATTCGAACCGGGGCCCTCACCGACCACGCTCGGTGTAGCCGTCGAAGAGTCCGGTGAGGTCGGTCGGGTCGTGGCGGCCGACCACGAATGCTTCGAGCACGCCGAGACCCTCGTGGACGCCGACCGCACCCGACGTGGTCGCCCTGACCACCGTCTGGACGTGGACATGGTGCGGGGCCGTCATGTCCACGAGGGGCAGGTCCCATCGGTCGCCGCCGACCTCCAGTTCGCCTTTCCACACGCCGTGGGACCATTCCGGATGGGTGTATCCGAGCCCCAGCATGTGGAAGTCGAACAGCGGCTCGAGTGTGATCGTCGTCGACTCACCGGCATATGGCTGCATGTTGATTCGACAGGTTTCAGGGGCTCGGGTTCCGGGCCTCCAGGTGATGTCGTAGTCGACCGCACGGACTGCTTCCGGCGGTTCCAGGCCGTTGCTTCCGGTCGGCACGATGGTCACGAATCCCGACTCGTGCCAGCGGCGGCCGTCGAAGTGCTCGTTCACGTCGAAGTGGGTCGAGAAGCCCTCGAAGTTGAGTGGAGCCCACAGCCAGAAGAACTGTGGATCGGCAACCGGTGCGCCGACCGGTCCGCGTTCCCCGACCGTGCGAACACCCCACGAACGGTCTCGGGTGCCCAAGGCTTCGCCGGGATCGAGGTCCGTGATCTCGCCATCGATTTCGATCCAGCCCTCCCAGTTGCCGAACTGCGTCATGCGAGTGCTGTCCATGATCGTGCGCTGCCCGACCTGGTGGAAGAAGTGGGGCTCCTCGATGGGTGCCGAGCGTCGTACGAACGTGAGGTCGCAGCGCAGGCCGTGTTCGGGCGCATCGACGGCCACCCGCAGCGCAGAGAGCGGCTCGATGACCTCGACCTCGATCGGTCCGACCACGTTCGCCTCGGCGCGATCCGACGGTGCCCGCCGTGATGCGTGCACGTTGATCTGGCGGGCGTCGGCGGTGCCACCGTCGACGACGACGCTGAAGGCGGCGTCGGCGACGTGCCGATTCGGATACAGACCCATGGCGGCAGCAAAGAACAGTCGGGTGTCTCGGGTGTATCCGTTGAAGAAATACCGGTCGTAGTGGTTGAGGTCGCTCGACGCCGTCCGAGCGATCGGGTGTGACGTCTGATGGAGGGGAAAGTCGTCGTACGAGCTCAGCACAGCAGCGACGGTAGTCGTACTATGTCAGGTGATGTCGCTTCAGCGTTACCGCACACTCGCCATCGTCACCACCGTGGGAATCTGCGTCCTCGTGGTGGCGGGTGGAGCGGTCCGCTTGACCGGGAGCGGGCTGGGTTGCGACGACTGGCCCAACTGCAACGACGAACGGTTCATCGACGTGTCGACGGGTCACGCGGCAATCGAACAGCTGAACCGGTTGCTCAGCGGCCTCATCGCGGTGCCGACGTTGCTGCTCACGATCGTCGGGTTCCGTGCGGCTGCTCGTGGAACCGGCCTTCGTTGGCCCGCTGTCGGGGTGCTCGTGACCGTGCTCGCGAATGGGGTCGTCGGCGGGATGGCCGTGATCGGCGATCTCCATCCGGCCCTCGTGCAGTCTCATTTTCTTCTCGCGATGGTGTCGATCGCCTTCGGACTCATTGCGGTCAGGGTCGGTCGGGGACAGCCGATCGCGTGGCGCAGCGTCTCTCTGCCTGATCGAACCGTGCAGCTGTCGGGTGCGCTGATCGTGCTCACGGCGGCGGCGCTCGCCACCGGCACGGTGGTGACGGGTACCGGACCGCATGCGGGCGAGGAAGACGTGCGTCGGTTCGGTTTCGACATCTCGAATGTCGCGCAGATCCACAGCGTCACCGTCATCGTGGCGGTTGCCGTGGCGGTCGCGCTCGCGCTGTGGGTCGGGCGGCGTCGAGAGCTGGCGCCGCTCCAGGCACCGATGTCGTCGTGGCTGTTCGTCGGTCTCCTGCAGGGTGGCTTGGGCTACGCCCAGTACTTCACCGGTGTTCCCGAACTCCTGGTGGGCGTGCACATTCTCGGTGCGACCGTCATGTGGGTGTTGACCGTGAGGTTGGGGCTTGCGGTGATCGACACGGTGCAATCGACCGAGTCGGATCGACGAAACGCAATGGACACAGAGCGTTTGGTTGTGTAGTCGAACGCATCGTCTAGAGTCTCCGCTCGTGCCATCCTCGAAGTCTGCAAACGGGCGATTCATCGGGCTTCGCATCGTCGTCGCCGCGTTGATCACCGTGTTCGGTGTCTCGGCGTTCGGTGTGTCGGCGAATGCCCAAGACGACGGCGGAGGAGGCGACGCCGACTCGACCGAGAGCATCGGCGGAACCATCCGCGCCCGAGACGACGCCGGCGACCGGATCGGCCTCGAAGCGGTGTCGTTCACCGTGTTCGACGAATCCGGCAACGAGGTCGGTTCTGGCGTGTCGAATGCCGACGGCGACTGGCGTGTGCCATTGGCCAGCTCGGGGATCTATTCCGTCGAACTCGACGTGTCCACGCTCGGCGAGGGCCTGTCGCTGCGTAACCCTGACAGCAACCCGCTGACCGAGATCGAGGTGCAGCCGAACACCGACAAGAACGTCATCTTCCCGCTCGGCGATCGCCAAGTTGCCGAGGACAGCACCGTCAAGTGGATCCAGCTGACCGTCGACGGCATCAAGCTCGGGCTGATCATCGCGATGTGTTCCATCGGGCTCTCGCTGATCTTCGGAACCACGGGCCTCACCAACTTCGCCCACGGCGAATCGGTCACCTTCGGCGCGATGATCGCCTTCATGTTCCACATGGTCTACGGAGCGGCCGCTGACTTCGAGTTCTTCGGTCTCTTCAACGTCTGGAGCAACGGACGATTGTTCGGCGTCCCCGGGACCAACTCGTTGATCTTCGCCGGACTCGTCGCAGTGATCCTGTCGGGAATCTCGGGTTGGCTCTTCAACGAGTTCGTCTGGAAGCGGCTGCGTAACCGTGGCGCCAGCCTGATCAGTGCGCTGGTGGTGTCCATCGGGCTCTCGATCTTCTTCCGCTACATCTTCTTGTTCCAGTTCCAGGGTCGTGCTCGCTTCTACCGCGACTTCCAGATCCAATCGACGATCGACTTCCGGTTCTTCACCCTGGCACCGAAGGACCTCTTCATCATCGTGTTCTCCATCGCCGTGCTGGTCTGCGTCGGCCTCGCACTGCAGACGACCCGGGCGGGCAAGGCCATGCGTGCCGTCGCCGACAACCGTGACCTCGCCGAGTCGTCCGGGATCGACGTGGAATCGGTCATCAAGTGGGTGTGGATCGCCGGCTCGGCACTCGCCGGCCTCGGTGGTGTGTTGTTCGGGATGACCGAGAACATCAACTGGGAGATGGGCTTCCGCCTGTTGTTGCTGATGTTCGCCGGTGTCACGCTCGGCGGCTTGGGAACTGCCTACGGCGCGCTGTTCGGCAGCCTGCTCGCAGGCATCTTCATCCAGCTGATCACCTGGCCCGAATGGTTCCCGAGCGACATGAAGAACGTGGGCGCGCTCGCCGCCCTGGTGATCATCCTGCTCGTACGCCCCCAAGGACTCCTCGGCCGGTCCGAGCGGATCGGATAAGGAGACATCATGGATTGGGGATCAATCATCGAGGCCACGTTCCGTGGGCTCATCGGCGAACAGTTCATCTACTTCGGTTTGGCCGCGATCGGGCTCAACCTGCACTTCGGCTACACCGGACTGCTGAACTTCGGCCAGGCCGCGTTCATGGCCGCCGGCGCCTACGGCCTCGCCATCATCGTCGCCACCATCGGACCGATGGTGAACGACGACGAGGGAATCTTCCAGTGGTCGATCGGCGAGGGGTGGTTGTTCATCATCGGCCTCGCGTTCGGCGTGATCATCGTGCCGGTCGTGTTGGCGGTGCTGATGGGTTTCCCGACGCTCAGACTGCGCGCCGACTACCTCGCGATCGTCACGATCGCTGTGGCCGAGATCATCCGGATCACGCTGCGTTCGCCGCAGTTCGACAAGGTCACCGGTTCGTCGGACGGGCTCACGGGGTTCTCCGGGACCTTCAACGATCTCAGCCCGTTCGACAGGGGCGGTCGCTACTTCTTCAACCTGTTCAGCGGCAACCAGATGTTCCTGGTTCTCGTCGGCTGGACGATTCTGGCCCTGTCGGCGGTCCTGTGTTGGCTGATCATCCGGAGTCCGTGGGGGCGTGTTCTCAAAGCGATCCGCGAGGACGAGGATGCAGCTCGGGCGCTCGGCAAGAACGTCTTCAACTACAAGATGCAGGCGCTGGTCCTCGGTGGAATGTTCGGCGCGATGGGTGGCATGTTGCGAGCGATCGGTTTCTCGAACGCTCAGCCGGACAACTTCATCACCGACGTGACCTTCTTCGTGTGGGTCGCGCTGATCCTGGGCGGCGCTGGCAAGGTGTTCGCCCCGGTCATCGGCGCGGCGTTGCTCTGGGCGGTACTCAGTTTCACCGACGTGTTCCTCCGCGAGGTCGAGCGGACCGACGCGCTCGGGATCACCGACGACGTCCTCAGCGGCCCACAGGTCGGCCAGTTCCGATTCATGCTGATGGGCCTGGGCCTCGCCCTGCTCGCGGCGTTCAGACCGCAGGGAATCTTCGGGAACAAGGAAGAGATGGCGCTTGATGACCGATAAACACGGCAAGGAATGGACGTCCGACCTGGACGCCCAACTGCAGGACGAGCTGATCCCGTCAGCGGGCCCGAAGGGCTCCCCGGCGCCGGACCCCGACGCCGTTGCGGAGATCATCGCTGTCGAAGGGGTCGATCCGGAGAAGGCTCGGGCCGCACTCGCCGACGTGGAGCGAGTTCCCGGGGCGAAGAAGCCCGATCCGATTCTCGTCGCAAGCAAGGTCGTTCGCCGTTTCGGCGGGCTCACGGCGGTCGACGTCGATCACGTGGAGGTCCAGCGCGGAGTGATCACGGCGTTGATCGGTCCGAACGGTGCTGGGAAGACCACGTTGTTCAATCTGTTGACCAACTTCGATACACCGGACACGGGTACTCGGACCTTCGACGGACACCCCATCGACAAGGTGCCGGCGCACAAGATCGCCAACTACGGGATGGTCCGCACCTTCCAGCTCACCAAGGCGCTGTCGAAGATGACCGTCATCGAGAACATGAAGCTCGGAGCAACCGACCAGAAGGGCGAGTCGCTGCTGGCTTCGGTCTTCCCGTTCCTGTGGAGCAAGCAGGAAAAGGAGATCGAGCAGCGAGCTGACGAACTCCTGGTGCACTTCAAGATGAGCCACATGCGTGACCAGTTCGCCGGCACGTTGTCCGGTGGACAACGCAAGCTGCTCGAGATGGCTCGGTCGCTGATGGTCGAACCGAAGATGGTGATGCTCGACGAACCGATGGCGGGTGTCAACCCTGCGCTCACGCAATCGCTGCTCGGCCACGTGACCGGCCTGCGCGATCAAGGGATGAGCGTGCTGTTCGTCGAGCACGACATGGACATGGTGCAAGAGATCAGTGACTGGGTGATCGTGATGGCAGAGGGTCGGATCATCGCCGAGGGGCCGCCGGCCACGATCGGGCAGAACGAGGCAGTCGTCGATGCCTACCTGGGCTCGAGTCACGACTCCGCGCTGAACCTCGACGACATCTGAACGACCGGACGATTGCGAGCATCACGTGACTGACAACAACGACTTCGAGGGGCCACTACTGGTCGCCGACAGCCTCACGGCGGGGTACCTCCCCGGCGTCAGCATTCTCAACGACTGCAGCCTCACGCTCGAGCAGGGCGAGCTGGTCGCCATCATCGGGCCGAACGGGGCGGGCAAGTCGACGCTGGTGAAGTCGATGTTCGGCCTCGTGAACGTCACCGACGGTCAGGTTCGACTGCGTGGTGAGGACATCACCAACCTCAAGGCTCACTCGTTGGTGGAGCGTGGCATCGGCTATGTGCCACAGAACAACAACGTCTTCCCGGCCCTGACCATCCTCGAGAACCTCGAGATGGGCGCGTTCCTCGAACCGAAGGCCTTCAAGGAGCGCTACGAGGTCGTCGGGGACATGTTCCCTCGCCTGGTGGAGCGCAAGAATCAGCGCGCCGGAGCGTTGTCTGGCGGCGAGCGCCAGATGCTGGCCATGGGCCGTGCGCTGATGATGGACCCGTCGGTGCTGTTGTTGGACGAGCCGTCTGCCGGACTGTCGCCAGCGTTGCAGGACGAGGTGTTCATCCGGTGCTACAAGATCAACAAGGCGGGCGTCTCGATCGTGATGGTCGAACAGAACGCCAGCCGATGCCTCCAGATCTGTGACCGCGGGTACGTGCTCGACCAAGGCGCCAACGCATACACCGGAACCGGTTCCGAGCTGTTGAAGGACCCGAAGGTCATCGAGCTCTACCTGGGCACCCTGGTCAAAGACCACCAGGACTGACCTCGGTCGATTCGCCACCTCGGGTCGAGCCCGTTCGGGCTCGCATCGGCATCCAACCGAGGCATGCGAGCAGCGTTCCGCAGGCGACGAAAATGCTGGGCAGACCGATCCAATCGCTCGACAGAGCCGCGGCCAATGGGCCAGCGATGTTGCCGATCGCAAGAGCGACGAGCACCACCGTGAACCCGGCAGCCGGCTCCTCGTGGTGGACACGGAGGCTTTCGCAGCCATGGACGCGCTCGCTGTCATGATTCACGCGCCGTGGAGCGCCGCGGATCCCAGAGCGCTCGCGGCATGATCGGGCGTCATCCCGACGATCACGAGAGAGACGTCGATCAAGAGCACGATGACGAACAGCACCGACGAGAGCCCCCACTTGTCGACCATGTCGCCGTTCGCCAACCCCACGAGCCCAGCTGAGCCGAGCACGATGAACATCACCGGACCGGCCGCTACCCACTGCCGACATCGTCCGGTCGCGTCGATCGGAACCCACACGATGTTGCGTCAAAGCGTTGTACGGTGCCCACGTCAGACCAGCGCTCGAAGCCGCTGTAGCAACTGCTCCTGCGACAGCGGGACCTGTCGGGCACACCACCTGTGCCGAGCTGGAAACATGGCGCCGTGCGGGATCCGGGTGTCAGTCGGTCGAGGCACGGACATGGTGGTCCGATGGGCAGTCCCGTGTCGAGTGGAGAGCAGGAGGAATCCGATGACCCCGCCCACCAGACCGAAGATCATCGAGGCGTTGCTCGATCGTCACGGGAGGACCTTCGCGTCCGAGGCCCGGATCCGGCTCGCTCGCAACACACCCGCTACGACGAGAGCACCTCGACCATGTTGGGCGACACTGTCGACATCCTGCAGGAGCGCTACGGAGGTGACCTCCGCAAGCTGCGTGACGATGCCGATCGAGACCCCGACGAGATCGTCGCCAACGCGAGGTGAACGGAGCTCGTCAACCGGCCGGCGTGAGTCGGTACCTGACCGGCAGATGCTTCAGTCCGACCACGAACGCCGAGTGGATTCGTTCGGGTTCGCCGATTCCTTCGATCGTCTGGAGTCGGCTGATCAATTCGAGCCACAGCGCTCGCTGTGATCGTTTCGCGAGGTTGGCACCGAGGCAGTAGTGCTCCCCGACGCCGAAGCCGAGGTGACGGTTCTTCGCACGGTCGATCCTGAAGCTGAACGGATCCTCGAAGACGTCCTCATCCCGATTCGCCGATGCGTAGAACATCACGACGCTGTCGCCTGCGGCGATCCGTTGTCCGCCGATCTCGGTATCCGCAGCCGCTGTCCGCTTCATGTAGTTGACCGGGGACGTCCACCGAGTGAGTTCGTCGACCGCCTGGTCGATGAGGCCGGGATCGTGCTGCAACTTCGCCAGTTCCTCCGGGTGCTCGAGAAAGGCCTGCATCCCGCCGACGAGCGCGTTCTTGGTGGTGTCGTGGCCGGCGCTGAAGATGATCAGGTAGTAACCGATGGTCTCCATCGGGCCCATCGGTTCACCATCGACCATTCCGTTGGCGAGAACGGTCGCCAGGTCGTCGCGAGGGCAACGTCGACGATCTTGAACGATCGTGTCGAACATGGTGTAGAGCTCCATGCCGAGTTCCATGATCGCCTGCTGGCGATCTTCGCCCTCGCGCTGCAGTTCAGGGTCGTCGAGTTCGTGGATCGCTCGCGGTGTGAAGACACGACTTGCGACCTTGCGCACTGCATAGTGCTCGGGCGGATCCATTCCGATCACGACGCGCATCGATCCGAATGCACTCGTCTCCAACGCCTCCTGTTGTGCGGCGGTCAGGACCGTGATTCCCGGTTCGGAGAGGAAGCGCTCGGGGTTGGTGGAGATCTCGAAGATGTCCGCGTATCTCGTGACCGCCCAGAACGGTTCGAAACCGGGCGGCTCGCAGTAGTGGAGGCACTCCTCGACTTCTTGGATTCGAGCGGAGCGCTGATCGTACACCACCCCCCGTCATCCCCATTCCCATCGTCTCGACACGGAGGGATGTGGCAAGCGTGCCGACAGCCGGCACGCGAAAGGGCCCGGGAGCCGAAGCCCCCGGGCCCTTGCCGGTTTTCAGTTGTTCAGTGTTCGTGTGATCCGAGGATCAGAGGTCGATCGAGCCCTCGACCGAACCGTCGACGAAGATCTCGCCGAGCTCGTCGAATTCCAGGATGAGGATGGAAGCCTGGGTGGGCTCGCCCTCGTCACGGAACTCGAGCGGTCCGGAGACACCGTCGTAGTCGATGTCTTCGCCCGCTTCGACGAGTGCGAGGCAGTCGACGAAGGTGGTGCACTTCTCGCCGCCACGGGTGACGTCGTTGATCTCGGTGGCGAAGACAGGAGCCTCAGAGGTTCCGGCGATCGTCGCTGCGAGCGCCATCACGACGATGGCGTCGTAGGTCTCGGCCGAGTACGAGAAGTCGATGAGTTCCGGGTCGACCTCGAGGAGGGCGTCACGGAAGTCAGCGAAGTCGGCCTCGACGTCGACACCGGGAAGGGTGCCGCGCATGCCGGTGAGGACCGTCGGGTCGTCGAACGCGCCGGCGAGGGCGTTGCCCATGTTGCCGTCGGTGCCGTAGATCGACTTCTCGGCCGGGCCTGCACCGTTCTCGATGAGTCCGGTGAGGATCTTCGACGTCTCGTCGAAGCCGATGATCACGATGGCATCGGAGTCAGCCGAAACGGCTGCCTGGACGATGTCGTCGAAGTTCTCGGCCTTCGGGTCGTAGATGTTCTCGAGGTCGACCACGCCGCCCTGAGCTTCGAACGGGCCCTTGGTGAACTCGAGGAGTCCGGTTCCGTAGGAGTCGTTCAGCACCAGGAAGGTCGCCGACTGGTTGCCGTCGGCGATCATGATGTCGGCGAGTGCCGCGCCCTGGATCACGTCGGACGGGGCTGTACGGAAGTACAGGTCGTTGTCGGCGTAGTCGGTGAAGGTCGGCGAGGTGTTGGCGGGCGAGAAGTGGATCACGCCGGCCTGGGTGATCTTGTCGATCACGGTCAGCGACACCCCGGAGCTGGCAGCACCGATGAATGCGTCGACGTCCTCGGCGAGGAGGCGGTCGACCGTGGCGTTGGCCACGTCACCGTTGTCGCCGGAGTCGCCGGGCAGGTACGTAACGTCCTGGCCGAGCACGCCGCCGGCTTCGTTGATCTCCTTGACAGCAAGGTTCACGCCAGCGATTTCGGGCGGGCCGAGGAATGCCAGGTTGCCCGTCTCGGGCAGGAGTCCGCCGACGACGAGTGGGTCTGCGGAGCTGTCAGCGGCTTCTTCTTCGGCCGGCTCTTCAGCGGCTTCTTCTTCAGCTTCTTCTTCGGCCGGCTCTTCAGCGGCTTCTTCTTCGGCCGGCTCTTCAGCGGCTTCTTCTTCGGCCGGCTCTTCAGCGGCTTCTTCTTCGGCGGCTTCGGTGTCGTCGGGTGCCTCGGTGGGCTCCGCTTCATCGCTGCCACAAGCGGCAGCGGTGAGCGAAAGACCGACGAGCAGTGCGCCAACGCGCTTCAGGCGTGCTTTCTGCATGTGTTTTTCTCCCCCTGTGTTTTGAGCGGACGGAATTGTCCACAAAGTTCAGGAAACGCAAGTTTAGGCCTGGAACGGCGTTCGGGCCACGTACTACTGTTTCCGCATCGTGACATCGAGCGAAACTCTTTCCCTGCTCGACGGGCTCGCGACGACCCGCGCCATCCGGCGATACACCGACGAACCCGTTGCACAGAGCGACCTACGCACGATTCTCTGGCATGCCGGTCGAGCTCCGTCGGGGTCGAACCGGCAGCCCTTTCGATTTCTCACGTTGACCGACGGCCCGAACGCCGTGGCCGCCAAATCGTTGCTGGGAGACGCGTTTCGGAGCGGTTGGAACGCGAAGCGCGAGGCGGATGGCTATCGCCCGAGTCGGTTCGCCGATTCGATGCAGCACTACGTCGATCACTTCGAACAGGTCCCGGTCGTGGTGCTCGTGTGCCTCGATCGATATCGCCCACCGAATCCGATGGAAGGCGCATCGGTGTACCCGGCGTGCCAGAACCTGTTGCTGGCGGCCCGTGCACTGGGGTACGGCGGTGCGCTCACGATGTGGCATCTCGGTGTCGAGGACGAACTGCGAGAACTCCTCGACATTCCAGCCCATGTCGCGTTGTCGGCCTGTATCACGCTCGGGGTTCCGCAGGGTCGGCACGGCCCGCTGAAGCGCAAGCCGCTCGCCGACATCACGTTCGATGACGCATGGGGACGTCCGGCGGTCTGGGCCGACGAAGCGTGAGCGATCCCTTCGTCGTGCTCGGGCTCGGTCGCGGCGCAACCGCCGACGACGTGCGGGCGGCTCGTCGTGAGCTCGCCCGTCGTCATCATCCCGATGCGGGGGGAGACGCTGCGGTGATGCAGAGCGTGAATGCTGCTGCCGGTCACGCGTTGCGGCTGCTCGCTGACGGCGCTGTTGGTGACGACGGTGCGTCGACGTCGCCCAGCGATGCGCCGGCTCCGACCGATGACGCGGGCGCGGACTGGGTTCCCGAGCAGCGAGACGTGCCGTCGTTCACCGTCGAGGCGCTGCCGGTCGAGACCTTCGAAGCGCTTCTGGTCGCATGCGCCGAGCTCGGCGACGTGGAGGACGACGACCCTCCGTACGAGCTCCGGACGCGGCTCGCGCCGCCGCTCGCGTGCTGGTGTCAGCTCGATGTCGTGCCCGATGCGGGCTCGTCGACCGTGTCGGTGTCGATCGCTCCGCTCGACGACGCTCCGATCCCGATGATCGTCGACGTACGCAACGCGTGGATCACCGCGCTCAACGGTCTCGACTGGTCGAGCTTCTAGCCGGGTCGGGGAGCAGCAGCCTTCGTGAGCCGGTCGCGGATCGCATGGCCGAGGCCGCTGGCGGGTGGGAGGACGGCGACGAGCACATCGATGCCGTCCAGGTCTGCATTGCGCATCTCGGCGTAGAGCGTTCGGGCGAATCGCGCGAGGTCGGCGCCGCCATCGAGTATCCGACTGTTCGCAGTGGTGTCGGCGATGCGTTCTGCGTCGTGTGGATCGTCTGCCAGGAGGATCTCGCACCTCGGTGCATAGTGGGAGCTGAGCATCCCGCTCGCACGCGATGGGCCACTGGCGTCGCCGATGTCGCCGTCGAGGAGGACTCGGATCTGTTCGTTCGTGACCGCCCCGGCTCGGAGGATCTGGACGGGTTCGACCGAGGTGTCCACGATCGTGCTCTCCACGCCGACCGGACACGGTCCGCCGTCGACCACCACGTCCCGATCGGGATCGAGCCGGTCGCCGATGTCGGCCAGGACGTGATCGACCGTGGTGGGACTCACGGATCCGAAGCGATTCGCCGACGGCGCGGCGAGTGGAACGCCGGCGAGGCGGATGAGCTCGCGAGCCATCGGGTGAGCGGGAACGCGCAGCCCGATCGTGTCGAGGCCCCCGGCGACCTCTGCAGGAAGATCCGGCGACCGAGGGACGATCAGCGTCAGCGGTCCGGGCCAGGCAGAAGCGGCGAGATGGCGTGCGACCGGGGAGGCACCGGGCGCCCATCGGTCGAGGTCCTCGACGTCGGCGAGGTGGACGATCAGTGGATGGTTCTCGGGCCGGCCCTTGACCGAGAAGATGCGAGCAATGGCGCTCGGGTTGGTCGCGTCGGCGGCGAGTCCGTACACCGTTTCGGTCGGCATGGCGACGAGCCCGCCGGCACGGAGCGCAGCTGCGGCCTGTTCGAGGTCGGCTCGTACCAGCCGTCGGGTCACGAGAGGGCGCCGACGAATTCCAGTGTGGCGTCGAAGAATCCGAACGACTCGGTGGTCGCGAAGTGGTCGGTGCGGGGCAACGTGAGGCATCGACCGTCGGGGAACGCAGCAGCGAGTTCGTCGGCGGGGTGGGCGAAGTCCTGTTCCCCGATGACCACCAGGACCGGGCAGGTCACGGTGCTGAGGGTCTCGGCGCCGAGCGGAGTTCCGGGAGGTCGGCGCATCACGGCGAGCAACGCGGCGAGGTCGTTTCCGGGCTGTTGCGCGTATTGGGCGAAAAGACGCGCCGACTGGTCGAGCGATGATGGCTCGGCTCCGTCGATCAGTGCCTGGAGACCGTCGGCGATGGCAGCGGCACCGGAGTGGTCGCGGTCGAACACATTGCGTCCGATCCCGGCGAGGACCAGCCGGTCGAAACGTTCGGGGTGGGCGACGGCGGTGCGGAGCAGCGTGAGTGCTCCCAGCGAGAACCCGATCGCCGACACCGGACTGTCGGGGAGCGCGTCGACGACGCGCTCGGTCAGGTCGGCGTAGGACGCGGTGTCGTGTGGTTTGGGAGCCGATCCGTGCCCGAGCAGGTCCACGCCGATCACTGTCTTCCCGCCGTCCTCGAGGAGCGCGGTGAATCCGCTGCTCTGCCACGTCGTCTCGAACGAGCCACCCCAACCGTGCACCAGCATCACGTGATCCATCCCGAGGATCGTAGGACGCAATAGCATCGACGCTCCATGCGCATGCTGCACTCCGATCCGGGCCACGACTTGACGTACAACGACGTCTTCATGGTGCCGAGCCTCTCCGACGTCGCCTCCCGGATGGATGTCGACCTCACCACCCCTGACGCCATCGGGACGACCATCCCCGTCGTCGTGTCGAACATGACCGCCGTCGCGGGTCGCCGCATGGCCGAGACGGTCGCGAGGCGCGGCGGTGTGGCGATCCTGCCCCAGGACATCCCGCTCGACGTCGTCAGCGGCGTGATCGCCAGCGTCAAGTCGTGTCACACGGTGTTCGAGACGCCGATCACGCTCGAATCCGATGCGACGATCGGGGAGGCACTGTCGCTGATCAACAAGCGGTCGCACGGCGCGGTCGTGGTGATCGAGAACGGTCGGCCCGTCGGCGTGTTCGTCGGCAAGGACGGCGACGGCTTCGACCGGTTCACACAGCTCAAGAACGTGATGTCGTCGTCGCTGCAACTGCTCGGCCCCGACGTCGATGCCGCTGCGGCACACGCGCACCTGGGAGAGAAGCGGCTACACGTCGCCCCGGTCGTCGACGCCGACGAACGACTCCTCGGCGTGGTCACCCGCAAGGGGGCGCTGCGCTCGACCATCTATCGCCCCGCGGTCGACGCCGACGGGCGGCTCCTCGTGGGTGTGGCGGTCGGGATCAACGGTGACCCTGCGGATCGAGCCGGACGTCTGGTCCGGATGGGCGCCGATGTCCTGGTGATCGACACCGCCCACGGCCATCAGACCCGCACGCTGCGAGCCATCGAAGCGGTTCGTGCGGCCCTGCCCGAGACGAAGATCGTGGCCGGCAACGTCGTCACACCCGAGGGCACGCGGCACCTGATCGAGGCCGGCGCCGACGTGGTGAAGGTGGGCGTGGGCCCGGGTGCGATGTGCACGACTCGGATGATGACCGGCGTCGGTCGTCCCCAGTTCTCGGCGGTCGTGGAGTGTGCCGCCGAAGCTCGACGGGTCGGCGGCCAGATCTGGGCCGACGGCGGGGTCAAGTTCCCACGCGACGTCGCCCTCGCACTCGCCGGTGGTGCTGCCAACGTCATGCTCGGCTCGTGGCTCGCCGGAACCCACGAATCGGCGGCCGACGTTCGAGTCGACACCGACGGGCGGATCTACAAGGAGAGTTTCGGGATGGCATCGAATCGGGCCGTGAAGAACCGAACCAAAGACGACTCGGAATTCGACCGGGCCCGCAAAGAACTGTTCGAAGAGGGCATCAGCACGTCACGGATGTACCTCGATCCCGACCGGCCCGGCGTCGAGGACATCATCGACCAGATCATCGCGGGGCTCCGGTCGTCGTGCACGTACGCCGGCGCCGTGTCGATCCCAGAGTTCCACGAGCGTGCCGTCGTCGGTGTGCAGGCTGCGTCGGGATACGACGAGGGCCGACCCCAGCAGGTGTCCTGGTGAACGAAGCGAACTCCGACGTGCGGATCATCGCGATCGACGGACCTGCTGGAGCCGGGAAGTCGACGGTCGGGCGTGCACTGGCCGCCGAACTGGGCGTCGGATACCTCGACACGGGTGCGATGTATCGGGGGGTCACGTTCGCCGTGTTGCGACGGGGCGTGGACCCGAACGACCTCGACGCGGTCGGGGAGGTCGCTCGAACGATCGACCTCCAGATCGAGGACATCGGCGGTTCGACCCGACTGACCGTCGATGGGTTGGATGCCACCGCCGAGGTGCGTGGCCGAGCAGTGACCGGCAGCGTGAGCGCCGTGGCGGCCAACAGTGTGGTCCGGACCGAGATGGTCGAACGCCAGCGACGGTGGGTTGCCGAACGCGGTGGCGCCGTGATCGAGGGCCGCGACATCGGTTCGGTCGTGTTTCCCGACGCCGATCTCAAACTCTTCGTGACCGCCTCGGCCCGCATTCGCGCCGAACGACGAGTTGCCGAGATCGGTGGCGACGTCGACGAGGTCGAAGCATCGATCATCGACCGTGACCGCAAGGATTCGTCGCGCTCCGACAGCCCGTTGGTCGAGGCCTCGGGCGCCACGGTCGTCGACACCACCGGAATGTCGATCGTCGAGGTCGTCGCCCGGATCACGTCGATGTTGGCGGCGCGATGAACGATCGTAAGCTCACCAAACCGGGAAGCGACACCCGCTGGAACCGTCTGCTGTACGGCTTCTTTCGACAGATCATCGGTACCACGCTCAGGATCTACACGCGGGGCACGGTGCAGGGGAGGGAGAACCTGCCCGAGGGAGCCTTCGTGCTCACGCCGGTGCACCGCAGCTACATCGACACGCCGATCTCCACGTGGGTGCAGGTTCGCCGGATGCGATATCTCGGCAAGGATTCGATGTGGAAGTACGAGCGTCTCGGGAAGCTCTTCACGGCAATGGGTGCAATCCCCGTGCACCGCGGCTCGATCGACCGAGAGGCCATGAAGCGCTGCATCGACGTGCTCGCATCCGGCCAGCCGCTCGTGCTGTTCCCCGAAGGCGAACGCAAGGACGGCCCCGTGGTGCAGCCGCTGATGGACGGGGCTGCATTCCTTGCCGCCAAGGCCGGCGTGCCGCTGGTTCCCGTCGGGATCGGCGGCTCCGACCGGGCGATGCCGCGAGGCGCGAAGTTCGTGTTCCCGCGCAAGGTGGTCGTGCTGATCGGGGAGCCGGTGTTCGTCGAGACGAACGAAAAGGGTCGCGCCACGCGTGAGCATCTGGCCGCAGCAACGCAACGCCTGTACGCCGAGATCCAACGCCTCTACGACGAGGCGAAGGCCGCTGTCGGCTGACCGGATGGCGGTTGCATCGACGCGCTCGCCCTGCGGACGGATCGTCAGCCGGGGTCGTGGGCGACGAGATCTCGATAGACGGGCGACCAGCTGATCTCATCGATACGTGATGCGATCTCGTCGTCGGTCATCGCGTCGGCGAGGCCGTGGTCGACAGCGCATCGAGCGACGGCGAATGCGACGTCGAGCGCCACACGTCGGCTCTCGGTGATCGGTGGCAACAGACCTCCGCCGTGATGCTCGGCAGCGAGACGCCCGATCGCGGTGGCCGCTGCGGTGAGCATCTCGTCGGAGACCGCCCGTGCGGTGACCGCCACGACCGCGAGCCCCACCCCGGGAAAGACGTGCACGTTGTTCACCTGGGCGATCGGCAACGATCGGCCGTCGATCTCGACCGGGGCGAACGGACTCCCGGTTCCGATCAGGGCGGCGCCGTCGGTCCATGCGAGCACGTCGGCGGGGATCGCCTCGGCCCGTGGTGTCGGGTTCGACAGCGGGAGGACGATGGGGCGCTCGATCTGTGCCGCCTGGGCCCGGATGACCGCCTCGGTGAAGAGGCCGGGTTGCCCCGACACGCCGACGAGGGCGTGTGGCCCGACACGGCTGACCACGTCGAGCAATTCGATGACGCCGTCTGCGTCGTCGTCCCATTCGGCGATCTCGTCCCACGGACGAGCGAATCGCTGCTGGAACGAGGCCAGACCCTCCATCCGGTCGTGGAGGAGTCCATCGCGGTCGACCAGCCAGCAACGACGTACGGCCTCGTGCTCCGACAGCCCGGCTGCGACCATGGCGTGCACGGCCTGACCCGCGATTCCCGTGCCCGCGGATCCCGCACCCACCACGACGAGTCGCAACTCGTCGACCGGTGTTCCGGTTGTTCCGAGACCAGAGACGATCGCTGCGACACTGACCGCGGCGGTGCCTTGGATGTCATCGTTGAACGAGCAGATCCGATCGCGATGGCGCGAGAGGAGTCGGTTGGCATGGAGCTGCGCGAAGTCCTCCCACTGCAACAACACGTCGGGGAACTTCGTGGCGAGCGCGTCGACGAAGGCATCGACCAACTCGTCGTACTGCGCGCCGCGAACGCGTTGATGGCGCCAGCCGAGGTACAGCGGGTCCGACAGCAGGGAATCGTTGTCGGTGCCCACATCGAGCACCACCGGCAGCGTCCGGGAGGGATCGAGGCCGCCGCCGGCGGTGTACAGCGCGAGCTTGCCGACCGGAATGCCCATTCCGCCGATGCCGAGGTCCCCGAGGCCGAGCACCCGTTCCCCGTCGGTGACCACGACGACATCGATGTCGAGATCCCCGACCGCGTTGTCGAGCAACTCCGGCACCCGGTCGCGCTGGGGCCAGGAGAGGAACAGGCCGCGCTCGCGGCGATAGATGTTGGACCACTGTTGGCAGGCCAAGCCGACCGTCGGTGTGTAGACGATCGGCAACATCTCGCTCAGGTGCTGTTCGAGAAACGCATAGAACAGCACCGAGTTGCGATCCTGCAGCGCTCGCAGGAACACATGGCGGCCCATGTCGGTGCGTTTTGCGGAGTACTCCAGTGCGACGCGTCGCAGTTGGGTCTCGAGGTCTTCGACCACCGGCGGGAGCAACCCGTCGAGACCCAAGAGCCGACGCTCTTGCTCCGAGAAGGCGGTGCCCTTGTTCACGTACCGGTCCGCGAGGATCGCTCGTCCCTGTGTCGTCATCGTCGTCCACCGTACGTGATCGATCGCGGCGTGGCGCCTGCATCAGGTGACGGCGCCTCAGACGGGATTGGTCACGTGCCGAAGAACACCCGCAGTGCCGAGGACAAGTGGCCGGGATCGTCGACGCCGCACATCTCGCGGGCCGAGTGCATCGACAGCTGGGGAACGCCCACGTCGACGGTGTCGATCCCGAGCACGGTGGCGGTGATCGGGCCGATCGTGGAACCGCACGGCATGTTGTTGCGCGACACGAAGACCTGCCACGGCACCCCTGCGGTCTCGCAGGCCTGTTGGAAGAGCGAGGCGGTGATCGCACTCGTGGCATACCGCTGGTTGGCGTTCACCTTGATCGCCGGGCCCGCGTTCGCGTGGGGATGGTGATCGGGATCGTGGCGGTCGAGGTAGTTCGGGTGGACGGCGTGCGCGTTGTCGGCCGACACACACGCCGAACCTGCCAGTGCCGCGAGGTAGTCCGAACGCGAACCCCCTCGCGCGGTGACGAGCCGCTCGAGCACGGTGCCGAGGAACGGCCCTTGGGCGCCGGTGGTGCTCGACGACCCGACCTCCTCGTGATCGTTGAGGACGACCACGGCGACGTGATCCGACGGGGCGGACGCAGCGAGCGCGACGGTCGCCGCCCAGCAGGACAGTTGGTTGTCGAGGCGAGCCGACGCGAGCAATGACTGATCGGCTCCGACGACCGCGGCGCCTTGGGTGTCGTACAGGCACAGGTCCCACCAGGTGGGCGGGCCGTCGAGCCCCGCCTGTTCACCGATCCATGCCGCGAACTCGCCGTGCGAACCCGCGCCGACGCCCCACACGGGCGTCAGATGCTGCTGGCGGTCGAGTTTGAGCCCTTCCTCGTTCACGTTGCGATCGAGGTGGACGGCGAGCTGAGGGACCCGGGCGATCGGGTCGCGGACGTCGACCAGGACCGAGGACCCGTCGGGAGCGATGACACGTCCGGCGACCGCCAGGTCGCGGTCGAGCCACGTGTTGTTCAGGATTCCGCCGTACACCTCGACGCCGAGTTGTTTCCAACCGGCGGCGCTGGAGTCGGGGCGGGGTTTCACCCGGAGGCAGGGGGAGTCGGTGTGGGCGCCACCGATACGGAACCCGGTGGCGGGTCCTACGCCGTCGGGGATCACCCAGGCGATCAGCGCGCCGTCGCGTACGACGAAGCCGCGCGCCGGCACGTCGTCCCATGCGCCGTCGTCGATCACCCGGGTGAAGCCGTCGAGGCGGGCGATGGTCGAGTCGACGCAATGCCACGGTGAGGGTGAAGCGTCGAGGAAGTCGATCAGGTCGTTCATTGGTGGAGTCCCATCGGGAGGCCCGAACCACGGAGGTGGGCGGTTTCGTTGAGTGTGACGATCGTCCGGGGGCCCGACGAGGAGGCGATGACCCGGCTGATCGAGGTGTAGTTCGGATAGAAGAATCCACGCTGGTCGGCGTCGAGGCCCAACACGTTGGCGCAGAATGCGTTGATCACTCCACCGTGGCACACGATCGCCACACGGCCACCCCGATGCTCGCCGATGATGCGTTCGACCGCTGAGATCGTACGGCTCCGGAACTCGATGGCGTCTTCACCGGCATCCCACGTGCCGTCCACCATCGCCTGCCACCGGGGGTCGTTGGTCGCCCGGAGTTCCTCGACGGGCACGTATTCGGAGCTGTCGCGGTCGAATTCGGCGACGTCGGCTTCGATCCGAAGATCGAGTTCACGATCGGCCACCAGCGGCTCCGCGGTCTGGCGAGCCCGCTGGAGCGTGCTGGCGTAGACGGCGTCGAGTCGTTCATCGGCGAGGTACTTGCCGAGTCGTTCGGCCTGGGCGAGCCCGTCGGGTGCCAACTCGGGGTCGGCCGCTCCCGTGGCGACCTCCCGGCGCACCGGCAGGCCATGACGGATCAGCAAGAGTTCCATGCGCTGATAGACAATCAGACATGACGCGGCGAACAAAGATCGTGGCCACCGTCGGACCGGCGAGCCAGTCCGTTCCGGTGCTCCGCCAACTGATCGACGCCGGCCTCGACGTGGTTCGACTCAACCTGAGCCACGGCGAACTCGACGAGCACCTCGACAAACTCGCCAACGTGCGAGCCGCAGCAGCACAGGCTGGCCGGCCGATCGCCGTGCTCGCTGACCTTCCCGGGCCGAAGATCCGTTCGGGCCGTTTTCCCGAAGGCGGAGCTGCGCTGGTGCCGGGCGAACGAATTCGGCTGCTGCCCGGAGACCAGGGGAGCGACGCCGACACGATGTACGTCCAGTACGACACGTTGCTCGACGACCTGCGGGCCGGCGCCCGGGTCGTCCTCGGTGACGGTGCCATCTCGATGACCATCGACGAGGTGTCCGCTGATGGTGCGATGGCACGGATCGAGACCGGCGGGCGGGTGAACGGTCAGCCCGGCGTCAACCTGCAGTCGGACATGCTCCGACTCACCACGCCGACCGAAGAGGACCTGGTGCTCGCCGAGGCGATGGCCGAGGCAGGCGTCGAGTTCATGGCGGTGTCGTTCGTCCGCGAGGCCGTCGACGTCGAGAAGGTTCGCTCCGTCGTCGGAAACCGGGCGCAGCTCATCTCGAAGATCGAGACGCAAGCGTCCCTCGACAACCTCGAGGCGATCGTCGCTGTCTCCGATGCCGTCATGGTCGCCCGTGGCGACCTCGGAATCGACTGTCCGATCGACCAGGTGCCCCACATCCAGAAGAGGATCATCCGGCACTGCGTCGAGGTGGGGAAACCGGTCATCACGGCGACCCAGATGCTCGAGTCGATGATCACCGCGTCGTCGCCGACACGTGCCGAGGTGAGCGACGTCGCCAACGCCGTGTTCGACGGGACCGACGCGGTGATGCTCTCCGGCGAGACCGCGATCGGACATGATCCGGTCGGCGTCGTGACGACGATGGCCAGGATCGCCGAACGCGCCGAGTCGACCACCAGTTTCCGGGCCTGGGCCGAGAAGCTCACGGCGATGCAGCGCCGGAGCGGCGCCCCATCGGGCGAGGACAAGATCATGATGGCGCTGTCGCATGCCGCGTCCCAGGCGGCCATCGATGCCGACGTGTCGGCGATCCTGTGTTGCACGCGCAGCGGGCGAACCGCGCGAGCCATGGCCCGCTATCGACCCGATGCCGCGCTCGTCGGGCTCTCACCCGACCCGAAGATGGTTCGCACGCTCGCACTCACGTGGGGTGTCCAGGCCATCCAGGTCGACATGTACGGCTCCACCGACGAAATCGTGTGGCATGCCGTCGAGATCGCCTTGAAGGCGGGGCACGTGAAGCACGGCGACACCGTGCTGGTGCTCGCTGGAGCGCCGGACGACGGTCGACGGGACGGCAGGGCCGGCAGCCACTCGATCGTGGCGACGGACGTCCTCAGGCTCGTTCGCGTCGACTGAGTGCGAAGGCCCCGACGGAGAGCAGGGCGCCAGCACACGACAGGACGAGCGTCCCGGCGATCCCGTAGGCAGTGAAGAGCGCTCCGCTCGCGATGGTCGCCGTGCCACGTGCGACGGTTCCCACGCCGCTCGACACGGCGATGGTGGTGCCACGCGCCTCGGGCATCGCCTCGGTCACCAGCGACAGCGACGTGACGAAGCCGAATTCGAATCCGCAGAGGAACAGCAGGATCCCGGCCACGCCGATCCACAGCGAGTCGTCGGCGAATGCCATCACGCCGAGCCCGGTGAGGAGCACGACGATGCCGAGCATCGTGCCCCGAAGTTTTCCGAGGCGGTCGGCGAGCCCCGCCGAGGCGGTCGACCCGAGGAGTTCCAGGGCGCCGAATCCCATCGCCACCGCTCCGAGACCGCCGGTGGAGACGCCGAATGCGTCGTCGAGCCACGCGCCCGACACGGCGAAGACCGACAAGCCGCTCACGGCGAGTCCCGCCGACCCGGCCACCACCGCCCAGGCGCGAGCATCGAGGCTCCGGATTCCGGATCGAGGTGTCGAGGCCACGTCGACGGCTGGACCGTGCGCAAGCTCGGGGGCATCGAGGATGGTTGGCGTCGACGGCGGCGCGGGGTCGTCGTGCGACGTCCAGATCATCGCGGCTGCAGCAGTCGCCGCCACCGCGAGCAACACGTAGGGGCCCCGCCAGCCGAACAGCGCGATCAAGCCGGCGATGATCGGCGCTCCGACCAGGAGTGCCAGAGCCCATGACGTCTCGTACAAACCGATCGCCCGAGCCCGCTGCGCATAGGGGACCCGATGGCTGATGTGGGAGTGGCCGGCGACGGTGCAGTTGGACACCCCGATCACCACGACGACGAAGCCGACAGCGAACGAGAACGTGGTCCCGACGAGCGCGATCAGCGACGCGACGGCGATCGCCACGAGCGCGATCGACATCACGATCCGTTCTCGGCCGCGGTCGAGGAAACGGCCCACGGCGACCGTCGACAGTCCGGCCATCTCTCCGGCACCCAGCACCGTGGTCATCTGTGCGGTGCTGGCTCCGAACGCCTTCTCGAGGACCGGGAGGAAGGGCGGCGCCCAGCGCAGGGCGGTGTTCGCGACGGCCTTGGCCGCCGTCAAGCGGGCGAGGTTCACCCGGCGGTGTCGTCGGTGCGCGGATCGCTCACGGTGATCGTGAAGGTGCCGAAGAAGGTGCACTCGGTGTCGCCGACCGAGATGTCGGTCCCGACGCGTCGGTAGTCGGCGCGCACGTCGTCGGCGCACTCCTGCAGCGACACGCGTTGGCTCCAGGCCCCGAAGGCGAGGAGGGCCAGCAACGCGGCGACGGCGACCTTCTGGATGATCGTCTTCAGGATCCAGGCCGATGCGACCGACGCAACGGCGAATGCGGCCACCAGGGCGATCGCGATGTTCTTCGCATCGGAGAGTGACAGAGCCAGCATCGCGGTGAGGCTACTGCTCGGCCTACGATCCCAGCGTGAGCAACCAACCGATCAACTTCTCGAGCGGCATTCCCACCACGGTGCTGCCCGCTCCGTCCGCCGTCGATGCCGAACGGCTCAGCGATGCACTGGCTCTGGAAGGTGAAGCCCGACGCGCTGCGGTCGCCGCTGCGGTGGCGGCGTCGCCGAAGTTCCTCGCAGGGTGGGCCGCGCTCGGTGATCTGGGCCGAGACACCATGGAGCGCTACGCCGCGTACCGGGTCGGCTATCACCGTGGGCTCGATGCACTTCGTGCCAACGGCTGGCGAGGATCGGGTTACGTCCGATGGGCGGAGCCGACGAATCACGGGTTCCTCCGAGCGATGCGTGGCCTCGCGCGGATGGCTGCCGAGATCGGCGAAACCGACGAGGCCGAGCGGTGCGAGCAATTCCTGCTGCAGCTCGATCCGTCCGGGATCCCGAGCGACTGACGTGCAGATCGCCGCTGCCGTCCTCGCGGGAGGCCGAAGTCGACGGATGGGCCGTGACAAGGCGCTGGTCGAAGTCGACGGCGTCGCGATGGCCGATCGGGTGATCGCCGCCGTGGGTGGTGCCGGTATCGAGTCGGTGGTCGTGTACGGCGGCGACACCGACGCACTGGCGGACCTGTCGGCGCCCGTGGTGGCCGATGCCTACCCGGGGGAAGGCCCGATGGGTGGAGTCCTGGGTGCGTTGCAACACTTCGACGGCATCGCCACCCACGTTCTCGTGTTGGCATGCGACCTCGCCCGCATCGACGCCGGCACTTTGCGCTCGCTGATCGATGAAGCGACGGGCGACGCTCACTCGAGTGTCTGGGTCGCTGCGACCGAGCGACTCGAGCCGATGTGTGCGCTGTGGGCGATGTCGGCAGTCGGCCAGATCGAGGCCGCCTTCGCCGGCGGGGAGCGCACGGCACACCGGGTGATCGGCGGATTGCCCCATGTCGCGGTCACCGTCGCCGATGACGCGTTGCAGAACATCAACACTCCGGACGACATCGCTCGGTAGCGTCGCTGAACGTGTCCATCGAAGAGATATCTGTTCACGACCTTCACGCGCTCGGATCGGACGTGACCCTCATCGATGTTCGCGAAGTCCACGAGTGGGAGGAAGCCCGGGTCCCCCACGCACGCCATGTGGTGCTGTCGACCGTCCCCGAGCGCCTCGCCAGCTTCGACGGCGATCCGACCTACGTGATCTGCAAGGTCGGTGGCCGCAGCAGGGGAGCGTGTGATTTCGCGGCGGCGCATGGCCACTCGGTCGTCAACGTCGCCGGCGGAATCCTGGCATGGCTCGAAGCGGGCTTCGAGATCGAGAGCGGCGCGGATGTCTGAGCAACGCCCTCCACACATCGGCTTCGGTTGGATCGACGATCAAGAGGGCCTCGAGGAACTCGTCGACGAACTCGTCGAGATGGACCGGTACGCGCTCGACACCGAGTTCCACCGCGAGCGCACGTATTTCCCTAAGCTCGCCCTGATCCAGATCGCTTGGTGGCCCGAGGGAACCCTCGACAAGCAGGAACTCGTGCTCATCGACCCGCTCGGCGTCGATGTGTCGGTGCTCGGTCGTCTGTTCGACACCGACGCACTGTGCGTCATCCATGCGGCCCAGCAGGACCTCGACGTGCTCACGCACTCGGTGGGATCGGTGCCGCGACGGATGTTCGACACCCAGATCGCGGGCGGATTCGTCGGCTACGGGACGCCGTCACTGGTGTCGTTGTTGCAGGGCGAGGTCGGGATCTCCCCGGCAAAGGGTGATCGACTGACCGATTGGCTGAGTCGGCCACTCACCGACAGTCAGTGCCAGTACGCGGCAGCCGACGTGGAATACCTCCTCGACGTGCACGACAAGTTGTTGGTCAAACTCGACGAGATGGGCCGACGCGCCTGGGCCGAGGACGCGTGCGAGGAACTTCGGACACGCCCGGTGAGCGGGTCGATGCCGCAAGACGCATGGATGCGGCTGAAGGACGCTCGCGGTCTGCGGCCGAAGGGTCGGGCCGTCGCCCAGGCGGTCGCGGCATGGCGTGAAGAACGCGCGATGCGCGTCGACATTCCGGTCCGCCAAGTGCTGCCCGACCTGGCGATTCTCGGCGTGTCCCAGCGGGTGCCGTCGAACGCGAAGGAACTCAAGCAGGCGCGGGGCATCGATGACCGCCACACTAAGGGTGGCATCGCCGACGAGCTGCTCGCAGCGGTCGAGATCGGGCGAAATGCAACGCCTCCCTCGGCTCCGAAGTCGCCCGACGACCTCGACCGGAACCTGCGTCCGGCGATCACGCTGGTCTCGGCATGGGTGGCCCAGATGGCCAGAGACGACAAGATCGACACCACGCTGCTCGCAACCAAGTCGGACATCGTCGCGCTACTTCGTGACGACGACGATGCGCGACTCGCCTCGGGCTGGCGTGCCGATCTGCTCGGTCAGGGCATCAAGGACCTCGTGTCGGGCCGGGCCGGGTTGACCTTCGACCCGCAGGGTCGGCTGGCGTTGTACCCGGTCGCACCGACCGACTGACCGGCGATTTCGTCACGAGAGATCAGGCGGCGTTGATGGTTCGCCGAAGCTTCGCCCACAGCTTGTCGAACACTTCCGCGGGATCGGTGGCGCGGCTGCCGTAGCTGTGGACCGGGCGACGCTCGCCCACCGCTTGGTTGAGGATCACGCGAGCGGGGACCGACGGCTTCCAGATCGTGGCCCGCCCGACGATCCGACGGAGTTCGTCGATGCGTCGTGCTGCCTCGGCCGAGATCGCGGGGACCCGGTTGAGGATCACGCCGGACAGCTCGAGGTCGGGATTGTGGGTGTCCCACACCTCGTCGATCGCATCGGCCACTCCGCCGATGCCGCGCAATCCCAGCGCCGACGGTTCGACCACGATCAGTGCGTGGCGCGCCGCGGTGAGTGCATTTGTCGTCAGATTTCCCAACGATGGCGGGCAGTCGATGAGGAT
>Ga0307981_1000976_pt1 | contig 27194 bp, 23 predicted proteins | sample OrgLakmetagen987_FD_201849 | JGI IMG/M metagenome (GOLD analysis project Ga0307981, IMG submission 201849) | Saline water microbial communities from Organic Lake, Antarctica - #987 | ecosystem: Environmental > Aquatic > Non-marine Saline and Alkaline > Saline | place: Antarctica: Organic Lake... | reverse complement strand
AACAGGTCCCGACCGACTCGTCTTTGCCTGTTCTGAATAAGCTGAATGATCCGAATGTAAGTGAGAAGGAAATCTTCAAGTATCTGCTTCATCCGGAATACGGCCTGCGTGTTGTGGCGGCCCGTGCGCTGGTCAATCGTGGTTTTGACCATCTAATAACTCCGCTACTGAAGTCGGGTGACCCACGCCTTCGAGAAGCCGGACTATTAACCATAACCGGCATGTTTAAAGGCAGGGCTTTCCCGGATGACAAATTAACACCCGAGATATTTGATCTGGTCGGCAGTATGGTGGACGATCCAAATGAATCCTGGTGGGTCGCAATGTATGCAATCGAAGCGCTGCGCCGTGCCGAGTCTGAACGAATTGCCGAGCATCGTGATCGCCTCATGCAATTTCTGAACTACGATAGTGATTGGATACAGAAAGAGGCGATCATCACACTTTGTAGGATCGCCACAGAACGGGATCACTACAAAGTCGTTCTTCCGGCAATCATTGATACAGCAACATCGTTTACGGTCGATTCGTCATCCTACCAATCAACCAGAGCCATTAAGGATATCATCAAATCGGCAAATCAAGACGTAAAAGCCTTCGCTGATCCCTATCTGAAACGAGCCTACGCAAGTATACCATCAGAACTTGTCGAACCCAACACCGGCGCGGTAATGAGTCGGGGGGCCAAGACCGTGCGTTCTCGCTTGGGAAGTATCGTTGAAGAACTCCCCGGCGGAGAGGAGTTCGTCCGCCGAATTCCCAAGACGACTCTACAATCTTACAAAAGCGGCAGGGCTTCGGACATGTATCAATATGATGGCTTCAAACCCAATGATGAGCTAATTGGCACCTGGCACTGGGCGGTATGGCCAAATCCGAATAATCCGAACGAAGTTGATGACAAAATCAACAGCTGGCTCAAACCCCGACTCGGAAAAGGTTCTATCGATATCGGCGAGAGGCCCAAGGACACACTGGTCATCCAACCGGACGGCAAAACCTCAAAGTCCCGTTTTTACAGTAATTATTACTGGTCGGGCGACATGCTGATCGGCAACAACGCCGGCCAGGCAGTTAGGATGTTTCTAAAAAGCTACAGCGGGGTCGATTTCCTAATTATCGAGAAAGGCGGTTTCGGTGGCGGTCCGGATGATGAAGGAACCGAAACCGTTCCTAATGATTGGCACTGCGGATACCATGTTTACATACGAAAACCTCAGTAGAGCCATGCTTTCTGGGTAGTGCTTTCTCCGAGAAATAATATGGAAGTTCCTATTTGCCGACAGGCTGAGTGTTGGGGCTGACCTTCAGTTTATAATCGAAGCATTTTGCCACAGTGCGACGGCTTGTCTGGAGACTGCGCCCTACCCAGGGATCGCCTTATAATGGTAGGGCGCAGTCTCTCCTGGCTTGAGCGTGGTCGAAGGCAGACAAGCCGTTGTGGCCTAGCCGATTCTTCAACTCATGCAGCTACTTCCACAGGAATCTACGAATAGCCAAAAAAAAGCTCTCGGCGACTTATAAAAAGTCACCGAGAGCTGCGCTTAAATTAATTACTTCTTATCGACCCAGCGGCTTATGTTGACGACCGACCACTTTTCTTTGTTACCGCCGATGCTGGTGGTTACGGTTGCACCGTCAGTCTTACCCAGTAGTGCCTGAGCCAGTGGTGTTTTGTAGGACAAGACGTTATTTTTAGGATCACTGTCCCATGCGCCAAGAATGGAGTATGTATGCGTTTTATTGGTAGAACCTTCTTTCACCTTAACGATACTACCTATGCCAACGTTTTCTTCAGTCACATCGGTGAAGTCAGTGACGCGGGCACGGGATAGATCCACTTCAAGCTCACTCTTACGGGAGAGCAAAATATCCTGATCCTGACGAGCCATCTTGTATTCTGAATTCTCCTTCAAGTCACCGTGATCACGGGCAGTAGCAATAGCTTCCTTATTTTCAGGAATTTTGTTATGAATCAGTTCTTCATACTCCTTCTTGGCAGCATTGAAGCTCTTCTGAGAGACAATAAGTGCCTCTTCTTCACTGGCGCTAGCTACCTCTCCGTCGAGTAGGCTCTGCACGGATGGGAACTGTTTAATGAACCGGGCCAAAAGCGACTTTTTCGTCAAATCTCCAAAACCTTGGTTTAACAAAAGGGTTTGCGCGAGATCCTGGGCCGTTTCAACGTCGGCTTGGGACAGTAGATCCGGAATCAGATCTTTGTCATCACTGAGCAAATCAGCAAGTGGGATACGACGCGTACTGGCATTTTGTAGTGCCTCGTAGTCAATCGCATAGAACATAGCCGCCAACAGGCGAGGCGTCACCAGTGGTCCGATAATACCGGAATACTTTTTCGAAGCACGGTTCTTAACGACCCAAAAGAGTAAAGGACCTTTGACCGTTTGTTCTTTCAGCCAGCGATCGAGGCAATAGCTGATGCGTTCCTCCATCTCATTATCCAGCATGAAATTGATGCATTCACTTGTGAACTTACCGCTGGAATTACGCAAAAGATCTTCGACCATTTGCTTCCACTTTTCAGGATATGTGCGGCTGATCAGGTCAATGTAGCGTTTGTAGTATTGCGCGGGCAGATCATTGGCCAGTTTCGAGTAATCGTTTGTTGAATCGAGAATCGACGCAGAAGAGGGCTCCAGAGTTTCCACATCTTCGTGCAGATCTCTGGCCAGATTGTTACGAACCCATACTCCATGCAGACGGTCCGCCTGACTGAGGCTCCGTGCATTCGCAATCGCATCCGTCAATTCAGCAAGAATCTGCGGCAGCTCCTCGCGGATAACTGAGATGTTTTCAGAAAGTGCGTAGAGCTTTTCGCCCAACTCGATTTTCTGTTTAGGATTTTTTGTGCCGTTGAACTGCTCTAGGATCTCATCCTCTGGCTTGACCGGCTTATCGCGGTAGATGTAAGGATCTGTTTTCTTCAGTGGAACTCCAACTCGGGGGTCCTTGGCTAATACCTTCTTCGTGGCCGTCCACCACTTTTTATACTTAATGGGCCCGATGACGCGCGAAAGAGAACGTTCAAGCTCTGACGTCGTCATCGCCTGATTTTCTGTCGCTTTGAGTATTTCGCAGATTAAGTCAGCAGGCTGCTTCTTAATCATTTCGTTGATAAGGTCCGGCTCAGTGCGTGAGCGCACCAGAATGTCGTCCGGAAGGAGGATATCGAGTTTGTCGACACAGAAAGCAGGCGCCATTGCGTGGCCCTGCTTGCCGTCTTCGAAGTCGATGATAAGACGATCTTGCGATTCGTCATAATCGACAATTTTCCCAAAACCCCACGAGCGATGTAGGCAGTAGTTGCCGGGCACCATGGTTTCGAGCGTCGCACGATGCGAAGCTAGTTTCGGGTTTTTCTCAATGAGTGCGTCTATAGCCGCTGAATTCATAATTAGTTGCTTATTTTATTCGTAAACGATCTACCATGTATAGTTCTTAGACCGATGAGAAGTATTAAGTTTAATTTATCTGAAAAGTCTGCAAATGCATGGGATGCAGCTGTTATGCTGGTTGAGGCCTACTTTACACGCAATTTAAAGGCGGATCAGGTGCTAAACCTTCTCCCTGATAACTTTTCAGGTCAACGAAGAGCGAGCTGCCAATCTCTTTTCCTTGGCGCATTAAGGCACGGGCATCGGAGTCAATCTGCCTTCAAGCCACTACTTCGAAAGTCTCCAAAGCCTACAGTGGAAGCTATCTTACTTGTGGCAGGCTACGAGTTTTATTCAGAACCGGAGGAGAGGCATCCAAAAATAGTTCACCACGCGGTGGAACGTAGCGGAAAACTGGTCAATCGATTCGAAAAAGGCTTCCTGAATGCCATTCTAAGAAAACTACCAGCTGCAATCGCATCTATTGATGAAGCAACGACACCCGCAGATTTCCACAGTCATCCGGATTGGCTGGTCAAGCGTTGGTTGAATGAGTTTGGGGATGAACGCACGCATGCCTTATTGCGCTGGAATCAAAAAATTCCCGGTAATACAATTCGCATTTACGATGAGAACGAACAGATCCCGGATTTCCTGAGCCCCACGCAATGGACGGGCTTCTACGCTATTTCCAAGTCGGCAAATTGGCAGGAGCAAATTGTGCCCCTACTACAAGCGCGCAAGGCGTATGTCAAAGACCCTTCAACGCGACTGGCTCCTACCCTACTCGCTCCGAAGCCAGGCATGGACGTTCTTGATCTTTGTGCTGCACCCGGCGGAAAAAGCTTCGATCTAGCGAATCACATGCAACACTCGGGTCGCCTAGTATCCGCCGACCTTCCGGGAAATCGAATTGTCCGGTTAAAAGAAAACTTGGAACTCCTCGCACAATCCGGGATCAAGTCCCGGATCGTCGAAGCCGACCTACTTGAACTGAGCCCGGGTGTGTTTTTAGCGCAGGACCTACCCGATGCCTATGACGCGGTTTTGCTCGACGCCCCGTGCTCAAATACCGGTGTTATTCAGCGACGAACTGATGTAAAATGGCGCTTACGGCCAAAGGATATTAAACTATGTGCGCAGCTGCAGTTTGAACTACTCAACGCATCTGCCAAATTTGTTAAAGCAGGCGGCAAGCTAACCTACAGCACGTGCAGTATTGAAAAGCAGGAAAATCAGGACGTAGTTGAACGCTTCCTTGATTCAGAGTCAGGGACTGACTTCACGTTAATCGAATCTGAGATAAGCTATCCTTGGGAAACCGGCCACGATGGCGCGGGTGCGTTTTTATTCGCACGCAACACTGGCTGAATTAGTTGGGCTAGTGGGACTAGTTGAAAGACCTGCCGCAACCGCAGGTGCTGCTCGCATTCGGGTTTCTCACATCAAACCCTTTGCCGGACAACCCATCATCAAAATGAACCTCGCTCCCATCCAAGTATTCATGACTGGTCGAGTCTATTAAAAACTCTACGCCTTGGCTTTCCTGTAACAAATCATCAGGCTTCTGGTCGTCAAACGACATGCCGTATTCAAAACCTGAGCAACCTCCAGCTTCAACGAATATGCGCAAGAGCTGCCCAGAGGTGGCTTTTTCAGCTTGTAGCTTCTTGATTTCACTGGCGGCACTTTCTGTCAAAATTATCATAAACAGAACAAAAACAACGAATACGCTGACTGTCAAACAAGGGGAAACAAAGGAAAGGGTACGTAAAGATGGTAGGCGCAGCATTTTCCATGCACATTTTAAAATAACTTGCGAAATTTTTGTGCCTACGTTTGTATTTTAAGTATGGTAGCGATGAAGCACATTTTTGACGAACTACATATTGAAATTCTACGCACGATTGCTGAAGGCGGCATGGGAGTGGTATATGAAGCTCACCAAAAAGGCATAGGCGGGTTCGAAAAGCGTGTCGCGATTAAACTAATCCGTGAAGAATACTCAAAAATCGACGAGTTCAGGAATAACTTCATCGGTGAGGCGCGCCTGGTAGCTGATTTAATTCACACAAATATTGTTCAAACTTACCACTTGGGAGAAATTAGCGGTCAATACTTTATGACGATGGAGTTCGTCGATGGAATTACCCTAGAGGAGTTTATCCAGCGGCACCAAAACACCAATCAACTCATACCGTCAGACCTCGCTGCGTTTATTATATCTAGAATTTGCCGAGGGTTGAACCATGCCCATCAGCGCTGCGATTCGAATGGGCGTAACCTCGGAATCGTCCACCGCGATGTGAATCCCCGCAACATCATGCTGGGAAACGAGGGCGATGTGAAACTGACTGATTTCGGCATAGCGAAAGCAATCGACCTCATGTATAGTGAGGAGGGAGAAGTCATTGCCGGCAAGGATGCCTACCTATCTCCAGAGCAAGCGCTTCGCGAGGTGACAGACGCACGGGCCGACCTGTTCTCTTGCGCGATCATTCTCTCAGAATTGCTACTAAGTAAAAATATCTTTGAAGCAGATGACGAGGAGCATACGCGCAAAAATATTTTAACTCTGGATATACCGGATTTCACAGAAATGCGTTCGGGCATTGACTCAAAGTTCAACGACATCCTGCAGCTTGGACTCAAGCGTAAACGAGAAGAACGTTATCAATCTGCCCAAAATATGCTGACTACTTTAGAGCGCTTCCTCTACGGCGATGGATACGGCCCAACGAATGAAAAGCTAGCTGTATACATGAAAGATCTGTTTGGCGATAATGGAGAGAGTGCCGCGCTTCGATGGTCGGATGGCACCACTCCGGGGCTCTAAAACAGGTTTGCCCCGTAGGCTGCCATTAATTACTGGTAATGCAAGAATTCCAGCAATCACAAAAACAGACCCACAGTCTGGTTTTAGCTCCGCAACTGCGGCATTCTTTAAAGATTTTACAGTCTCCAGCTGCAGAGCTGCGCACATCGATACTTCAGGAATTGGAAAACAATCCACTCCTTGAAGAACTTCCGTCCGAAAGCGCACTTTCTGTTGAAGAAAACACCGAATCACTTAACGAAAATGAGCCGGATGCGGATGAGGAGGTTAGCTTCGACGCTGACGATTTTTCTGTGCTTGAGCGGATGACTGAAGATATGCGCGAGCACTACGCGCAGGAGAACGGGGCCCAAAACTACACCACTGAAGATGAAGAACGCCGCGAGCACTTCATGAATTCGCTGACAGAAGGTGATTCACTACAGCACCACCTAATCAAGCAAGCTGAACTCACTGACTGTAGCGATGCGGAGCGCGATGCGCTTTTTTATCTTATAGGTTCTCTAAATGACAGCGGTTACCTTACAGAAACAGCATCCAACATTGCTCTCATATCACGCATCCCGTACTCTATTGTACAAGCTAGTATAGAAACGCTTAAAACCTTCGATCCACCGGGCATCGGCACCAGTGGTCTGCAGGATTGCCTTCAAACTCAGCTGCGTCTGAAAGGGAGAGGCGACTCGCTGGCACTGAAGATCTTAAGTGACCACTTTCAACTGCTCGTCCGCAGGCGTGTGCTCGACATCAAACGCAAAACGAATGCCAGCGCAGAAGAGGTTGAGCATGCATTAGAGGAAATTGGTTCGCTCGACCCAGCGCCAGGTCGTCGTTTCGCCGCAGACACCAACACAGTCATCGAGCCGGATGTTACAATTTATAAGGATGAATATGACACATGGCAGATTGTTCTGAACAACGACTACATCCCAAAACTCAGGATCAACTCTGCTTATAAAGACCTGCTCGCAAAAGGTACACTGAGTAAAAAAGATAAGAACTACCTACTTGAACAAATTCGTTCCGGTAAGTTTTTGATGAATTCAATCGAACAGCGTCAGCAGACGATCGAACGAATCTCAAACGAGATTCTTAAGATTCAAACAGATTTTTTTGAGGAAGGTGTCTCTAAGCTCCGCCCTCTTACCATGAACACCATTGCTGAAATTGTCGGCGTCCACGAAACGACTGTATCCAGGGCGATCGCAAATAAATACATTCGCACGCCCCATGGCGTATTTCCCTTCAAATACTTCTTTACTCCCGGATTCACCTCGGCAAATGGTGAATCTGTTTCAAATAAATCCATCAAGGACAGTATTGAACATATTATCAGTCAGGAAAATCCAGCAAAACCATTCTCTGATCAAAAAATAGTAAACCAGCTCAAAGAAAAGGATATCAAAATTGCACGGCGCACTGTGGCAAAATACAGAGAAGAGCTTGGCATTCTACCGACGAATCTGCGACGGAGATACGAATGACGAATTCTCTAGTAAACTTCCAACCAGTTCAGCTAGCTCATTGCCTCTAGAACTTTGGTTCCGATCGCATCGACTAGAACTTGCCCTTTATTAGTCAGGCACAGCCGCCCTTCCCGACTGTGAAGCATCTCTTCTTCTAATAGCCTATCCAAAAGCGCATCAAGCGATTGAAGGTTATCCGCTCTGGCGAATCGTTTCTTAAGATCATTCAAATCTATGCCCTCGTTCATTCGGAGGCCAAAGACAATACTGTCAGCAAACAACATAGGGTCATTCAGAGCGATGAGTTCATCTTTATCCGGCTGCCCCAAAGTCATTCCCTCGATCCATGCGTCGAGATTAGCAGGTCGCTGGTAACGCTCTCCAGCATACTGGCTAGCGGCCGATGGGCCACAGCCAATCCACTCCTGCATGCGCCAGGTATTTATGTTGTGAACGCACTCCATGCCAGGCTTTGCGAAATTTGAAATTTCATACTGAGCGTATCCGAGCTTCTCAAGCAAGGCCCACCCTTTTTGGTAAAACTCCAATTCACGCGACTCATCGATCCGTATTTTCCCCTGAGCCAGTTTAACATAGAGAGCGGTGTCTTCCTCAAAAGTTAAACAATAGGTCGAAATATGATCGGGGCCGAGATTTGCAGCTTCACGAATGTCTGCTTCCCATTGTTGTAAAGACTGGTTTGGAATCGCAAAAATAAGGTCAAGATTCGTCTGCGCAAAGCCTGCAGCCTGAATCCGCTCCCACGCGGTATAAATCTGCTTCGGATTATGAAGTCGGCCCAGAGATTCGAGTAGATCGGAGTCAAAACTCTGCACTCCCATCGAGATGCGTGTTACACCGAGATCTTTCAACACCATGAGCTTATCTGCCTTCACGGTCGATGGCGCCATTTCTATCGTCCACTCTTTCGGCGCTTGCCTCAAATGCTTCAGCATTGAGCGACCGAGTCGTTCCAAATCCTTGGCGGCGAGGAGCCCTGGCGTACCACCACCCCAGAAAACGGTATCGATCACTTGGCTTTGAGGGAGTCGTTGAAACTCTAGATCCATCGCCTCAAGATAGCGGTCTAAATCCCCCCGACGGGGTTTCTCTTGATAAAAGGCGCAGAAATCACAGGTCGATGCACAAAAGGGCACATGGCAGTACAAGCCTAATGAATTTAATGATCTCACCGATAACAAACGCGCTGGCAGTGTTACTTCAAATTTCCGTGAATGGAGTCATTGCAGCGATGTAGAAAAATCTCGTTGGTGAATCGCTAAAACTCCAGTCAGCACTTAACCGTTTAGGGTCCAGCCTTTTCGGTAAGGTTTCGTCAGATACTGATTCGCTTCAACGTTATTAGTTACAATGCCTTTATCACCATCATACTCCAGTTCGGTTCCGGCGCGGAAGGCTGCCAAGCCCAGGCACATGTTCTCAATCATGTTCGCACTGTATTCAAAGTTACAAGCCGTGTCCGAAGGGTTACCGCCCTTGCAGGCATCAATCCAATCTCTCTGAAAATTGCCCAAGTCCGCAGCCAGATCCTCTTCCGGTCGCGGTTTGTAGTATGACATATTACCGGACTTACCATCAGGTATAATAAGACGCTTCGTGAAATCAGTGATCACGAATCCCTTGTCTCCCTTAAACATAACACCGTGCCCGATTTTGTTTAAGTCGATCCATCTGAGCGGTGATTTAGGCATCGCGCCACCTTGAAACCATGTGCAGCGAATTTGATCGCGCCAGTCATTGGCAGGCAGCATTAAACTAGTCGTCAGATTTACAGGCGTTACGTCAGGGTTGAATGCATCGGGTGAGCTAGATTTAATCTTCGTAGGCAGTCCTGCGTCGATGACATTCCACGCAATATCCATGGTATGGCTACCCATATCGCCCATTTGGCCGATGCCAAAATCCCAATACATATTCCATTGTAGGCAATTTGCGCCTGGACGCCCTGAAACATACTCAGGATTAAAGGGGTGCTCAGGCGACGGCCCGAGCCAAAGATCCCAATTTAAAGTAGATGGAACGTCGTGGCCGCCGGGAAGGTAACCGGGCTTTGGTATTTGTCGGTTACCCCATGCGTAGACCTCCTTGAGGTCTCCGATCACGCCATCGTGAATGCACTCACGTAAGCGATTAAAATTTGGCGTCGCGTGACGCTGCATGCCGACCTGGGTCGCAAGTTTATCCTTCTTGGTTAGATAGGTATTGCGAACTGTTCGGGCTTCGTGGGCGGTAATCGCTAGTGGTTTCTCCATATAAACATGGAGATCGCGATTGAGTGCCCAGTTCGCAATAAATGCATGCGTGTGATCCGCAGTGCAGCAGAGCACAGCATCCAATCCGGGATGATCGAGGCACTTCCTCCAATCTTCGTATACCTTCGCCTGCGGGAACTCTTTGGCAGCATAGGGAATATTGAGCTGATTCACATCACAGATTGCGACGACATTTTCCGTCTTTAGCGTTCTGTAGTGGGCTCTAGCTCGGCCATACGCTCCGATAAGAGCAATGTTCAGTCGGTGATTCGGGCGGTTTTGACCAAATAGAGTGCCCGTCGGCAAGATCATGAGACCCGCGCCGGTCGTTGCACCTGCTTTGAGGAAGTTACGTCGTTGAATAGAATTTTTCATGTCAGTGAATTGTTAGTTTTTGCTGCTCTAATTGCATGTAAATAATAGATGCGTATTAAAAGTGAAACGTCTAGTAGAGTCCAGCCCTAGAACGCCTGCGAATACGCAATAATCCGCCAATCATCGTCCAGGCATCGCGCAACGGGTGGACTTTGCCGCCAGGCACCTCTGACCAAGGTATGCGTAGCTCCTCAAGTTGATATCCTGCCTTTCCGAGAGCCAGCAAGAGTTCTACATCAAAAATAAAACCGCGCTCTTTAAGTTTTTCTGCGATGTGACGATAACCCTTCGCAGGAACTACTTTGGCGCCACACTGCGTATCTTCGAAGCGGATTCCCGTGAGTAAATGCACCAAAGTCGAAAAAATGTAAAAGGAGATCAATCGGCCCAATGGCCGATGCAACGGAGTTTCTTCAGAATGATGTCGGACCCCGACACAGCCCGCTTCAGGCCCTAATGCAATGGCTTTTTCCATTAGGCGAACCATCGAGTCTGCACTGACTGCACCGTCGCAGTCGACAAAGGCGAGCCATGTAGCTTCAGGGCAGGCATCCCATGCAGAATAAACCGCACCACCTTTACAGGACCGCTGATCAAAGAACATGGCTTCAACCGACGGGTAGCTTTGCTTGAAAGATTCGACGAGTGCTTTCACTCTTGCCTTTTCGACATCAGAGGATCCGTCGTCGGCCACAATCCATCGCACCGGCAGATTGGATGCTTGTAGTACTGCGGCCAATTTGGGGCCAAACTTCGCCAATCGAGCCGAATCATTCCAAACGGGCATGACGAGGACGATAAACTGGTCAGGATAATTCACTTCGCCAATCTTGCTTACGCCTAAAGCAGACATCAAGGCAAAGCGTGATTGCAGGACTTGAATATCTCGGTTCCAATATTCTGTGATGTTACAACGCTGCTTAATATATGCTGGCTGGATTGCCGTTATGGCTGTCGCACTATGGCTCCGTGTCCATGACCTGGCTGATCGGCCTATTCATTTCGACGAGGCTACAGGCGCTCTTATTTTCGCGGAATACATAGAAATCGATGACTACCGATTTGACCCGACTCATTTTCACGGGCCGCTACTCTCGCTCTCCACCACCCCTATCGCAAAGGGCTTTGGCCAGAGCAGTTGGCAAGAGCTCAGCGTATCTATGCTGCGAACCGGGCCCGTGATCGCGGGTCTCCTCATGGTGCTAACTCCTCTACTCTGGCTCAGAACGATCGGCCCGCGATCCACGTTGGCTGCCGCTGCCCTACTCGCCAGCTCGCCCCTATTGGTTTATTATAACCGCATGTATATCCATGAGTCCTGGCTGGCACTATACGGGATGCTAACGGCGGCGGCTATTTACTACGTGATCACCAGGCCCACGATCCTAAGATCGATACTTGCTGGCCTGGCGGCAGGTCTGATGTTTGCCACCAAGGAAACTGTAGCGATCTCTTTAATGAGTTGGACAGCAGCTGGATTCGCCTGCTGGTTGCTCATGAAAAACTATAGGTGCAAAAGCGGGGCTGCTCCCGAATTGAAGGCCTACCTACTGCCTGCCATATGTTTTGCCGTAAGCTTACTCCTGACCGCATCGGTTTTTTACGGCGGTGGACTGATTGACGCCTTCCGGACCTACTTTGTCTACGAGACCACTGACGGTCACGACAAAGCTTTGGGTTATTATTTAAAAATGCTAGTTTTACCAAAGCATTCGCTTGGCATCTGGTGGAGCGAAGGCAGCGTTCTTTGTTTTGGTATCTTAACCTGCATATTTGCCGCGCTTAGAAAGAAGGGAGTCCCTTCTGTAGCCATCTGCTTTCTGGCAGTCGGTGCGGCCGTGCATGTATTGATTTACAGCGTCATTAGCTATAAGACGCCATGGTTAATGCTGCTACCATGGTCGCTCGCCTGCCTCCTTGCCGGCTGCGTATTCAGCGGTAAAGCATCTCACTGCAATTGTGTAGGTAAATCAGTTGTACTCTACGGTGGTTTTGGTCTTTGCCTGTTATTCCAAGGCAATCAAGCGATTCAGGCCAGCGGCAGGCTTTCAAATCATGCGGACAATCCCTATGCCTACGTCCCGACGAGCAAAAATATTACCCAATTGCCGGCTTGGCTGAATGAATTAGACGACCTTATTGGCGAAGAATCCCTTGAACCCATTGCTGTCATCGGCCAAAGCTACTGGCCTCTGCCCTGGTATTTGCGCGACTTTTATCCTATCGGATACTGGCCAAATGCCCCTGAGGAGATTACCAGTTACAATGTTATCATAGCCATGCCGGAAAACACTGCGGCTTGTAACCAGTTGCTGGCCGAGACGCACGTTCCGCTGCCGCGCACGCTGCGCAGCAACGTCCCGGTAACTCTCTACTTGAAAAACGACATTTGGAACGCTTGGACTGAACCCGAAAAATGAGCGACACACACACTTTTGAACACAAGGCGATGAAGACCACTTTCAAGCTTCGCCTGCAACACGACGATAAAAAGCACGCACAGAATGCGGCGATCAATGCGATCGAATTGGTCGACGAAATTGAGGGTAAGCTCAGTCGCTATCGCGGGGGCAGCGATGTTTGGCAAATCAATCACATGGAGGCTGACCAAACGTTGTTTATCAGTGAACTATGCTACGATTGTTTATGCCTGAGCCTGGAAGCCTACGCGGAAACCATGGGCCTGTTTGATGTCACACTGGGGCGCCAAATTGAGCACCGCAAACAGAAGGACGCAGGCGACGCTCCCGAGATAAGCGGGCAACTGGTTGTGGTTCCGGATCGACCTGCGGTGCATTGCAATGAACCGGGCCGTGAAATCGACCTCGGAGGAATCGGCAAAGGCTATGCTCTCGATAAAGTGAAGGAACTCCTCGAAGAATGGGAGATCAAGTCCGGCATTATTTCTGCCGGTGCCAGCACACACCTAGCTTTTGGCGACCAGAAATGGACGATGGGGCTAAGTGCTAAGAACGAAACACGCGATATTGTGATTAAAGCTCAGGCGCTCAGCGCCTCCGGGACAGGCATTCAGGACGAACACATCATTGCTCCGGACGGCAGTGCTGAAACATGCAAACATCCACGCATTTGGGCCGTGCACGAATCGGCTGCCTGGGCAGATGCCTGGTCGACCGCGGCAATGCTTATTCCAGAGGACGAACTGCCGAAAATCAGAAACAAATTAACAGAGCTTTTTGTAGAAAATCCTAAAGATGGCCGCGTGGTAGCGATTAAAGCTGAAGAATAAAGTTCTAGTGTCCTGCGAGAATGGCGTGCATTTAAATTCAGCGCGGCCCGGTTGGAAAATAAATGCGGCGCTTAAATACTTCTGCATGGGCGCGAAGGACATCATCGACATCAGCAAAACCAGTGCCTGCACCCAAGACCTGAGGGTCGTTAAACAGATTTAGTATTTCAAGGCCTTGATCTGAAATAACCTTAAGTGAAACCTCAGCAAATATCGGACCGACCTCTGTCGAGCCGTTACCGCCATACATGTAGTCTTGATCGATACTACCATCAAATGTGCTGTCATACTTGGCAAAGCCATTAATGATTTCGCTACCACCTTCGCTGGAGTTTAAAACAATCTCTTCCCCACTCGCTCTATCGACACCAATAATGTAGACTTTGAAGTCGATAATGTTACCCGCTAAGTAGTTTCCAGGTGACACAATTGCACTCGTATCCCAAAAATTCGGCAGACTCCCATTGTCATCGCCCAGCGAACTTTGCGGACTGGGATCGCCCGAACCTAAGAGGTTATCGAAGGTGTTTCGCGGGTTTTCCAGGCTTCTAAACAAAATGTAGGTTTCCTCCTCTGCACTCGCGGTGCTATATGGGACTGCTTTCGCCAAGCGATAACCTATACCGCAAACACTACCCAGGCCATCGCCAGGCCGATCCATAGCGGGGGAAAAAAGTTTTAAGCCTACGGTCTGGCCCACTTCTGGAGTGCCTACTTGTGAAGCAGTATCATCCCATTCCACCCTCAGCCACTGTTGGTCCTTATTGACAAACATAGCTGTTTCCAAATCTGCGGTTAGCAGCTCCATTGCCATACGAGCTTCAGCAGTGGCCGAGAGCTTCCCGACTGAGCGATTCCAGACCTTTAGCACCTCACCCGTAATCTGAATGACAAGGCCGACCATAACAACGGTGATCGCCGCAGCTACCATGATTTCAATCAAAGTGAAGGCGCTGCGACGCTGCCTGTAAGGTATTTTTTTCGATTCGATCATGGGCTAAATCTACCGCACAATTGCGAGGTTGAAAGTGAAGTCTGGCTCAGTCAGCGCCAATTCTACTAGATCCGTCGGCTCATCGAAACTGCTATTTGGTCCTGGAGGATCTTCTGCAAAGATTCGAGCTTCTAGAGCTAAATAACCTTCTGTGTAGTCTGCCAAATCCTGTGTTAGTGTATAAATTCCTCTTGTTACGTCTCTTGGATCAGATCTCAGCGCAGTCGGAGCAATTGGTGTCGCAGGGGAAGCGGAAAGCACGATGCGATAGACTGGTCCTGCAGCATTATCAAAGTCGCTCACGTAAGAATCTGCACCGAAATCGGTCCCGCTACCCTCGCCACTAAAGCCTACCTCTAATAAAACATCTATTGATGTATCGTTTCTATATTTTCGAAAAACAAACATAGTCGCGTATCCATCCCTTCTGATCGTGTTGTAAACCGTATCAAATTTTGACGATGAATTCGTTGCAATCTTGGGTGAGCTTTGGGCAAACGCAGTTACAGAATTCACAACGGAAGTAATTTCGTCGATCTTTTCAATTTCATCTATTGATTGAAGCATCGGAGCAAGCAGGCCGATCAGGGCCAAGACGGATACTAGGAAGACCCCCAAGGCAAGCACGACTTCAATTAGAGTAAAACCTCGATTTTTAGATTCTGTAAACATACAAGCTGAAGTGGTGGGTGTCCTTTTAATCAACGTCCTCATTGTTGTCTCCGAAGTTTGTGACTAAAGTGGTGCTACCGACACGGCGAAAAATCAATGCGGCTTTGAGGTTCACTAAAGTCGGGTCTTCAAAATTTACTTCGAGTGTGTCGCCTGAGCCGGGCCTCAGTATGCCTGCCCGGATCACCATCCAAGTATTGATAAAACTCGAGGAAACTGTGCCGTTGGAGTTAAATTCATAAAAGTAATATTCATCACCAGACCCTTCCTGCTGGGCGGACTGCCTCGGGTAGTCAATATCCATCGTCGCTGCCGCTTCGGGCCAGTTCGAATCTCCTATGGTTGCACTAGTTGTAGGATCAAAGTAAATGCCCACGGGCAGGTAAGTGCCTTGTGTCGTCGCCACCCACCCGCTTTCGTCAATACCATCTGTAGTTGGATCATCTGCTTGTAGATAAACGACTCCGAAGTAGCGAAGCCATTTTTCAGGGTCACCGGCAGGGTTATTCTCAGAATAGATGATCAGACGGGTCGTCGCACCCTTAAGAATCGCCTGCCCTCTCGCTCCCTGCGCAATACTTGAAACAATTCGCTGAGCAGAGCTCAGCTTAACACCGTCACCTCCACCACCGCCGCCGACAAAAAGGAGGGATGTCCCTATCAAAATGATACTGACTACAACGAGTAGTTCTATGAGCGTAAATGCTCTCTTGCGGTTGTAAATGGTGACCATAGACGAAAAAATAATAGATTATTCCCACAGCCCATAACCGGGACTGCCGTAAGCATCAGGTTCGACCCAAATAGTAACATTGGCACGAATCGAGTTCGCAGGTGCTTCAGGCTCCGTGCCGGTGATGACAGGTAAGATCAAGCCATTACCATCACCATCGATCAAAACGTGAATGTTTGGGTTGTTAAAGCGATCCACAAGTTGAGTTCGGTCTACGGTATCGTTATCGTTATCATAGTAATACTCGGACTCGCTAAATTCGGTAAATCGTAAGCTGCGGCGGTTGCCGTTGATGGTCACCGGATCACCACTAGCATCACGCCCCGAAAGTGTTTCGATGAATTCCCTGCTAAAGGGCTCCGTGGATAAATCGAGAGTTGTATCTGTATTTCCGTTAACGAAAGGGTAAAAGTTATACTCGCTTTTAAATAACTGTATTGAATTAACGTAGTTATTGAGCTGAATTCTGGAGGCCGCAATTTTACTTTTTTCGCGAACCACTCCAACTGTAGGGATCAAGATACTTGCTAGAATACCAATAATGGCAATGACCATAAGTAGCTCAATTAAGGTAAAACCGTGTGCTTTGTTTGTTCTCATTTTTACTATTAGTTGAATAATCAGCTACTGTTACAACTCATACTTCGGGTAGGGCAGCATACACTCAAACTTCGAGTCAGCGTAACCAAAAATCTCATAAAATTTTGTCAAATGCAGGGGTTAGGGTTAATAAAGGCGTGTTAAACATATAAGACAATACAACAGTGCCTTATTCGCACTCTTTTGTCAATACCCTGCAAGTCCATAAAAAGAAGGGAACTAGATCGATTCAGCGCATAAATGAAGGTCCAAAACAACGGGACGATGGTCGCTGACATATGAGCGTATGACCTCGCAGCGTTCCACGCAAAATTCTCTTGGGAGAAAGAAGAAGTCCAATCCATGGATGGGCATTAATGAAGGGAATGTTCGCGCTTCAGGCTCTGGCATAAGCTTGTAGTGGAGTTTCCCCAGTAAATAACCAAATAAGTGTTGAACCGCGTCAGCTCGCTTGCGTTGCTTTGCATTAAAATCCCCGCAAATTATAGGCGACAGGTGTCGTTTATTATCTTCCGTGAAGTGTTTAGCATCGAGGAATTCAATGAGCTTTTTCACTTGTTGAATTCGTCGAATGCGAGATCGGTAATCCAAATGAAGGTTAATTACAGGTAATACACCGAAAGGCGTATCAAGCTCCACGTGTGCGAATCCTTTTTCCCCTAGAGATGCTCGGCCAAAAGCCTGGCGCTCTGCATGTCGAATCGAAAATTTGCTCAGGAAGCCATTTCCGTAGGCCAATGGCAGCTTTCCAACTCTACGGTTGTGGATACCTAGATAGGACTGTGGATAGCCTGCCGCCTCTTGTAGTGAATCCAGCAGGTGTATCCTCTGATTCCAGTGTGAATCTTCATCGACTTCTTGCATGGCGACCACATCTGCATCGACCTTGCGTAGTAAATGAGCGATTCGACTCAGATTCCTCTCGATAGACTTAGCGCTGTGAAAACCCTGATAAAATGAAAGGCCTCTGCCGTGCGCGATGTTCAGCGTCATTAAACGCAAGCTGTGTACCTGAGGCATGCTTAACAAATCTTGTGTCAACCGGAGAAAAGCGCAGATACCAATTCGGATAGCTTAGAGGCTGCCGCTCTACTCCTCTATGAGTCCTTAACCGACTTGGAATAATGCGAGACTGACTTAAAGAGCACGTCGGCAAATGAAGCGATCGTAACCAGCACTAATTGCAATTCTACATTTGAAAAGACGACGATGTCTCCCTCGCGGAAGATCTTCTGCTTGTCGACCAGCTTACCTTTGATCTGCCCGTCCTCGCTGCCGCGAGTAAGCACCTTCAAGGCCTTCAACTCGACAACCAGTTCGCCGTTTGCATCAAGTTGAGGTTCTTTGACCATGGCGCCCTGCTGCATGAGTGCCTGAAGGCAAAAACCGAGAGAGGTGATGCTGTCCTCCAATTCACACATTATGCCATAATCCCCCTCCAACTTATTAAATTTTTGATCGAGCGGTGCCGCGACAAAAGCTTGCTGAGCCTCCTGTGCCACCTTCTGCGCTTCCGGGCTCACTTGACTGCTTGCATTCGTCGCCTTGACAAGTGCGAGGAAGAAGTGGGCATTATTCATCGCCGTCACAGTCAGGTTCATGCAGTCGCCAATGACCTGACGCAGGAGCAAATCTCTGGCGTAGGCCTGCATTTGCTCAAAATTCTGATGCGCCTTGGCTGCCGGCATAATTTTTGGCGCCTGCACAAACGCATCGTAATCCTCTTCAGCGACTCGCTCTCTGGCGGCGAGGTTGAATGCCAGCATGTCAAAGTGCCGTTGTAATCCTGTCATAAATTGCTGTGCAATTTGCTGAAGGTTAACTTGTTGCGGCTTGGCGCCGCCGTGACCTGCTTGCGATGAATCGTCCATAATTAGTTGATTGGAAGCTACAGCAACAGATTTACCAGTCTGCGACAATACCAGATTCCATATTGATACTGCCCACACTGCGTCGACTCAGATCGATACCTCAAGCATGCTGCCGCACCAGCTCGTCAGCTCGTCAGCTCGTCAGCCGCTATGATGTTTGCTACGCCGCGTTAGCCGAGTCGCCCTCCGAATCATCATCAGCAGCTTTCTTCGTCTCAGCCCCTCCCATTTCAAGCTTTGGCTTCCCCCGGCCTTCTACCACCGCACGATTGATCGTAACCTTAACTACATTCTCAATTTGCGGCAATTCATACATCACATCGAGCATGATGCGTTCCATGATAGACCTCAGCGCACGGGCACCGGTTTTCAAAGCAATAGCCTTCTCTGCGATCGCAGCGATGGCGTCCCGGGTAAAGTGAAGCTTCGCACCTTCCATGGAGAAGAGCTTGGAATACTGCTTAATCAAAGAATTCTTTGTGTTACGCATGATATATTCGAGGTCTGAGCGGGTCAGCTCATTCAGCACCGCTACCATAGGTAGCCGTCCGATAAATTCCGGGATCATTCCAAATTGAACCAGATCCTCAGGCTGGGTCTCACGCAGCAACTCACTGACCTGCACTTCACTCTGGTGCATATTGTGTTTCGTATCAAAGCCCATTGCCTTCGAGCCAATGCGGTTTTGAACAATCTTATCGAGGTCAACGAATGCACCTCCGCAGATGAATAGAATATTTGAAGTATCAAGCTGGATGTATTCCTGATTCGGGTGCTTGCGTCCACCTTGTGGTGGAACGTTGCACACTGTCCCTTCGAGGATTTTCAACAGCGCTTGTTGCACACCCTCACCGGATACGTCACGCGTTATTGAAACATTATCGGTCTTGCGTCCGATCTTATCAATCTCATCAACGTAGATAATGCCGCACTCTGCTTTTTTAACGTCGTTGTCTGCGGATTGAAGCAGGCGTAGCACGATATTTTCCACGTCTTCGCCCACGTAGCCCGCCTCCGTCAAAGTGGTGGCATCAGCAATAGCAAAGGGAACATCGAGCATCTTAGCCATTGTGCGGGCCAGTAAAGTCTTCCCACTGCCGGTCGGGCCCAGTAGTAAAATATTACTTTTCTCGATCTGCACGTCTGAGAAGTCGTCACCCGTATCTTTAAAGCCGGAAGATGAATCATGGGGCGCATCTGAACGCAAACGCTTGTAGTGGTTATAAACGGCAACCGCCAAAGCCTTTTTAGCATACTCCTGTCCGATAACGTGTTCGTCAAGACGAGCAGTAATTTCAGCTGGCTTAAGAAGATTGAAACGTTTCTCCTCAGTCTTATTTTTACTGTTCTTCGCAGAAGACGCTGCCGCATCTTCATTGTCCAATAGTTCGCGGTCAATAATCGTCTTGCATACCGATACACAGGCATCGCAGATGTGGACGCCCGCAGGCCCTGCGATCATCTTGCGAACTTCATTTTGCGCTTTGCCGCAAAATGAGCAAAAAGTCATGCGTGTGGATTTAGCCATAGTTTAATTGTAAAGGTTGTCAGTTAGTCGACCGTTTGATCCGTGTTGTAATGACTTACATCATTCGGACAAGCCGCCCAAGACTCAATATCGAATTGGTGACGGATTAACCGCCCTTGTCACTCTCGATGACCTTATCAACGATGCCGTATTCCAAGGCATCTTGTGCAGTCAGGTAAAAATCGCGATCCGAGTCAGATGCAATTTCTTCAGCTGTCTTGTTCGTGTGGCTGGCAATCAACTCATTCATCCGTTTCCGCCACCGCAAAATCTCGCGCGCGGCAATGGAGATGTCTGATGTCTGGCCAGTCGCGCCGCCAGTAGGCTGATGCATCATGACCCGGCTGTTTGGCAGCGCGTAACGCTTGCCTTTCGTGCCAGCGGCAAGAAGTAGCGTGGCCATGCTGGCTGCTTGACCGACACAGTAGGTGACAATGTCACACTTCAGGAAGTTCATTGTATCATAAATCGCCATACCGTCGGTCACGCTGCCACCGGGCGAATTAATATAGAGACTGATGTCCTTCTTTGGATCCTCCATTTGGAGAAAGAGCATCTGCGCGATCACAGCATTGGCCACGAAATCGTTGATCGGTGTGCCAATGAAAATGATTCGGTCGCGTAGCAGCCGGCTATAGATATCCCATGCGCGCTCGGTGCGACCCTCGCGTTCATAGACTGTTGGTAATGGAACGTAACTCACGGTTTGTATAGATAGAGAGGCCTAAGCGAATATCAACTGCTTTTACCAATTCGACGAAAAAGGGTTATTTCTCGCCGGTCGCGACTACAGGCTCAACAATCTCACGCTCGGCCTTATCAGCCAAAAGATCCATGGCTTTACCGAGAATAATATCGCTACGCATGCGGTTGATCCGGCTTTGATCCTTTTGGAGCTCTTTGACCAGCTTTTCCGGTTTCTCGCCTGAACGTTGGGCTTCCATCATGATCATGCGGCTGAAGTCGTCCTGTTCAGCCTTCAGCTTTTCCTTCTCCGCGATCTTGCTGAGGATGAGACGGGACTTTAAGCGATCGTGGGCGGCCTTGCTTGCGCCGTCATGGAGTTGTTCCTTGTGCTTTTCAAACTCCTCCTCGGAAACACCTTGCTGTAGATTGCGCTGCATGAATTCACGAAGCACGTCTTCAGTCTCGCTTTCGACACCACTCTCAGGAATCGGGAAATCAACGGCCTTCAAAAGCGCTTCAGTAATCTGCTGGCGCTCCGCATTAGCATTTTGCTGCTTCTTTTGATTCTCGATGTTTTCGGCGATGCTCTTGCGAAGATCTTCTTCCGACTCAACGCCCAAGCTTTTGAGTAATTCCTCGTTCAGCTCAGGAAGCTTCTTCTCGCGAACTTCCTCTGCCTTCACGCTGTAGGTCGCCGTCTTGCCCGCGAGAGCTTCGGGCTTAAAGTCTTCAGGGAATTCCATGGTGACTTCTTTTTCATCGCCAGCGCTCATGCCAACCAGACCATCAACCACGGCGCGCACGCCGGGTGCATCTTCAGAGCCAGCTTCTTCCCATGTTACTTTCTGGGTACCAAACATCGGAGCATCCGGCACCATATCAGCGACCAATTCGTCGCCGATCTTGCCCTCGTAGGAACAGCGCACGTAGTCGCCCTTCTCTGCCGCCTTCTCAACCACATCATATTCGGCGCGCTGATTGAGGATTTGCGTGAGCATTTTCTCGATGTCCTCATCGCTAGCCTCGGTCGGCTCATTCGTTACCTTGAGTCCCTCGTATTCCGGAAGTTCGAAGCTAGGCACCACGTCCACGGTGAATGTGATTGACGTATCTGCGCCGGATGAAATTTCGCCTTCATCAAGATCGACGATGTTGAAGACCTCAAAATCAGCCCCTCCCACTCCTTCCTGGTGTGCTTGCGAGATGATGCGCTGCTTGAGCTCTTGTTTGATGTCCTTCGCGAAACGGCTGCGCACCATGTTCTCGGGTGCCTTGCCTGGGCGGAAGCCTGGGATCTTAACCTGACCCTGGAAGTCCTTGATCAGCTTGTTTTCCTGCTCGGCCACCTCTTCTGCAGAGATGCTTACGCTAATTGTTTTGCGGGTTTCGTTGATATCTTTGACGTCGGTTTTCACAATACTTGTATAATGTTAAATTTCGCGGGGAAGTCCCCAGTTGGCAGAAAAGCGGTGGAATAAAGGTGAAAGGCTTTTTGCGGTCAATGCCTATTGCGCGGTATTTTACTACTGCTTCAGTCTTAATTAAGTAGCTCTGCCGCGTGTGCGAGCGCTGAGTCTGACTTTCGGTCACCGAGCATGCGGGCAACTTCGCTCAAGCGGGCCTCCCGATCCTCATGGATCGGGGCAATCTCGACAGTAGTCGAGGTATCGTCCTGCGACTTGGTGACGACAAAATGATTCTGCGCGAGCGAGGCGACTTGGGGCAGGTGCGTCACACAGAGCACCTGATGCTTGTCGGCCAATCTCACTAGTTCAGCTCCCACGGCACGTCCGACCTCACCGCCCACGTTGGCATCCACCTCGTCGAAAACGAGAAGCGGGGTTGCATCTGCCTCGGCGAGCACCGTTTTGAGCGCCAGCATAACGCGAGCAGTCTCCCCGCTGGAAGCTATTTTATTGAGTGGCAGCAAATCCTGTCCTGCGTTAGGCGAAAAGACGAATCGGCAATGGCTGTTCCCCTGCTCGTGCAAGTCCTTACCGGTGATCACCTCGATTTCCAGTAATGCTTTCTTGAAGCCGAGCGCCTGTAGTAGATCCGCCACCTTCCTACCTAAGGTTTTGGCTCCTTTCTCTCGGGCTTTAGTCAACTTCGTCGAGGTTTTAAAGAGCCCCTGCTCCATTGCTGCAGCGGCCTCGCGCTTCGACTTCAATGTGCCTTCGACATCGCCCTGAATCGCGATCTTGTTGGCCAACTCCTCTCGTCTAGCGAGCACTGACTCGACACTGCCGCCATATTTCCTGCGTAGTTCCTGCCAAAGGTTCATACGCGTGTCCACCGCCTCCACTTCTGCGGGGTCAAAATCAAAGTCTCCGCAGAGCTTCTCGACCTCGCCGCTCAAATCCTGCAACTCGATCTGCAAGCTACGCGCCCGCTCTAGGAGTGGAGCCGATCCCGGATCCAGCTCGACCAAAACTTCCATACGGCCAACTACAGCCATGAGTTGATCATTCACGCTCTGCTCGCCCACCATTCCTGTCGCGCACTCAGAGGCAATCGACACCAATTCCTGGGCACTCGACATTCGCGTATAGTCGCGCTCCAGGCCTTCGATAGACTCTTCGCTCACCTCGACTCCGTCGATTTTCGCAATCTGCTTCCGAACAAAATCTAGCTCATCCTCATCAAGACGCTCGCCCGTTTCGAGTTCATCAATTTCCTTCAGAGCTTCGCGCCATACACGATAGCTCGCAGTATAGCTCTCCAATGCCTTCGAATTACCCGCATAGGCATCGAGCATCTCTAACTGGCGTTTTTCCTTAAAAAGTTTCTGCGGTTCGCCCGGGCCGTGAAAATCGATCCAGGACTCCCCTAGCGACTGCAATTGAGCGAGCGTCGCCATGCTACCGTTAATCTGGACGCGTGGCATCTTTGTGCGATGAATGCTCCTTGCCAGAAGCAGCACGCCATCCTCACAGACTGGCAAACCAGCCTCATCCAAGATTGCATCGATTTCAGCCGCATCTTCAAAATAAAGCGCAGCCTCAACCTCCAGATGATCCTGCCCTTGCCGAATAAGCGTCTTATCAGTGCGAGCGCCAGAGAGCAGGCTCAGCGCTCCAAGGAGCACACTTTTACCTGCACCTGTTTCACCTGTGACCGAAGTGAAGCCCGACTCGAATTCGAGCCTGACCTCATCCAACAGTGCTAGATTTTTGATGCGAATGTATTGGAGCATTGATTCAGTCGATAGCTAAAGGATTATAGGTCTTGAGTTGTCCGAAGCGAGAAAAGTCGCGATCCGCAGTCCAGAGTTCGGTGATCCCGTTTTCGAGACAAATTGCAGCGATACGAGTATCATGAATCATAGGGCCACGGATATTGCCTTTTAGTGCGAGCCGTTTTAAGGTGTCAAAATAGTGGAAGCCCTCTCCTGTTGCGATACAGTTAGGGCTTTCGAGCCAACTTTCGATGGCATCGAGCGCTAGGTTTATTGGACTGGGTGGATCATAAATCCGCGCGTGCGTCGTTACGGAAATAAACTCATGCACGCAGGGCCAGGGGATAGTCCAGCGGACACCTTTCTCGGCTAACTGGCACAAGGCCCGCTTCGCACTTTCATGACATTCCGCATCACTGCGATGTGCGTAGACAAGTAGATTGGTATCGATGGCAATCATTCTGGATTCTGTCCTCTTGCTACTGACTCCTCAAATGAGGATCACCCGCCATGCCCCTCGTAGGCAGCTTCTCGAATCGAATGCCAAGAGGCATCTTTGAACTCTGGCCTTAGGCCCTTACCACCGAATACAACAGGTTGAATCGGCTTGGCTAACCTTTGACGACGCTCTTCCATTGCTTTGACAAGCCCTTCTTCGACCATACGCCGCAAGGTGACTTTCTGCTCCCGAGCAAGCTGCTTCGCTTGCGTTAGCAAATTGTCAGAAATTTCAATGGTCGTCTTCATACACAAGTAGTTAAAACCATACTGCAACATTGTCAAGTATGGGTATATGGGTATGCGTTGATCGTGTTCGTATATTCCCACACACTACAGAGCGTTTCCTGTCAAAAACTGCAGAACCAATGTCAGGGGAAAAATGCTGACGATAAAAGTTAAGATCAGACATAGAAAAGTCTTAATAAAGGAAATGCGTAAAGCGACCGAGAGCGTCGAAAGCAAAACCACGAGACCATAAATTAAAATGACAAAGAAAACTGGAAACATCTGTTGTGGATCCGACTGAAACGATGAAATTAAGACGAGCAGTGCACCGGGCAGCACTGCCCATGGTAAAAGCCCCCAGCCCAAGCTCGTGCGAACCTCCACAACTTTCGCCTCTCCACCGAGCCATCTACCGAAATTCCGCAGCAACCAGCTGAAGAAAAACAAACCGACTATTCCGAGTATCCCCCCAAACAAAAGCAGGCCTATATTCGGAGTCTCTTGGGCAGAATAAGCAGGCCACACTTGCACCAATCCAAACAGCGCAGCAGCCAGCATGGCGACCGCCCCGCCCTTAGCGTCTGCAATTAGACCTTGCAAGGTCTGCCCTGGCTTATACCAGAGCGTAATCAAAGGATTCGGACTGCTCGTTTCTGTCATATCTCGACAGGAGGCAAAACCCTTCTAAGACGACTAGCAAGTCTGCGTCCGCAAATTTTCCATATGCTCACTTTTTCACAAATCAGTAAAGGCTTCGGCCAAAAGACGCTTTTTAGCGATATTTCCTTTCGTCTGCAACGGGGTGAGCGTGTCGGACTCGTCGGCCCGAACGGCGCAGGCAAGACCACGCTTTTTAACATCGTGCTCGGCCTCAGCGAGCCGGACAACGGCGAGATTGAGATGGAGCGCGACCTCCGGGTCGGCTACCTCCCCCAGGAAAGTGCCCCTGCCGGCGATGAAACCGTCACCGAACTCGCCACTTCGATTACGCCGGAAATCACTAAGATTTATAAAACGCTTCGCGAGTTCCCTGATCCAAATTCTTCTGAACGCCTCTCCGCCATTGAGCGTTTCGTCGAACTCGACGGCTATACACTGGAAGCCCGAACCAAGCGAATTCTCGCTGGGCTCGCCTTCCGTTCTGAAGACTGCGACATGCCAGCCCGTGAGCTAAGCGGAGGCTGGATCATGCGGGCACACCTCGCCCGCCTTCTAGTAATGGAGCCGGACCTTCTCATGCTCGATGAGCCGACGAATCACCTGGATCTTGAGACGCTTGGCTGGTTCCAGAATCAACTCAAGCGCTACCCGGGAGCCATCCTCACGATCTCGCACGACCGCGAATTCCTGAACGCCATCTGCGACGGCATCGCCGAGATCGCGCATGGCAAGCTCCACCGCTACACCGGCAACTACGAGTACTACCTCAAAGAAAAGGCCGAGCGTGAAGCCCAACATCTTGCCGCCTACAACAACCAACAGCGCGAGATCGCCCACCTTGAAGATTTCGTTCGCCGTTTCCGCGCCAAGGCCAGCAAGGCTAGCCAAGCTCAGGCTCGCATGAAGCAGTTGGAAAAGATGGAGCGTATCGCCGCCCCCCTCAGCGCCGCTGACACGATCCACTTCACATTCCCGCAGCCCGACCGAAGCGGCCAGCGTGTCGCCACTCTGGATAAAGTCGATCAAGCCTACGGCGACCATCAGGTTTACACCGGCATCGATCTAAAGGTGGAAAAAGGCCAACGTATCGTCCTCGTCGGGCCAAACGGCGCGGGCAAATCGACTTTATTGAAAATCCTCGCCGAGCAAGTGCCTATTCAGGCAGGCACATGCGAACTAGGACTCAACGTCAGTGTAGGTTATTTCTCGCAGCAGCGCGTCGAGGTTCTCGACATGGAAGCCACGGTGCTCGACGAAGCGATGCAGCGGGTCAAAAGCGGCATCAATGAACAAGGCGTGCGCAGCATTCTCGGCACGTTCCTCTTCCGAGGTGATGATGTCTTTAAGAAAGTTAAAGTATTAAGTGGTGGAGAAAAGAGCCGCCTTGCCTTGGTCAAGCTTCTCCTCTCACCACCCAATTTCCTACTCCTCGACGAGCCTACGACGCACCTCGACATGCCCAGTATCGACGCACTCATCAGCGCGATAAAGAACTACACTGGCACCCTCATCTTCGTCAGCCACGACGTGCACTTCATTCGCGCTATCGCGGAGGAAACTATCCAGATCCAAGCGGGCAGCATTACCCGCTTCACTGGCGACTACGATTACTACCTGCGTAAATCAGGAACCGCCTCCGAACAGGAAGGACTCGTAGCCGGACTCAAAAATGCCCGCCCCGACGGCAGGCCATCGACAGAAGGTTCCCATAAAAAGATTAGCGCAAAAGATCGTCGACGCCTTGCCGCCGAGGAGCGCAAGAACGCCAACTCTGGCCGCAAGAAAATCGAACGTCGCGTCAGCGAGCTAGAGAAAGACATTCTAAAACTCGAAGAGCAACAGGCAGAGCTCTCGAAACAACTCGAAGACCCCTCCAGTTACTCCGATCCCGAAGCGGCCAAGCAACTTAACCAACAGGCCGCGAGATTAGCCAAATACCTCGAGGAAAAG
>Ga0307981_1000974_pt1 | contig 27228 bp, 20 predicted proteins | sample OrgLakmetagen987_FD_201849 | JGI IMG/M metagenome (GOLD analysis project Ga0307981, IMG submission 201849) | Saline water microbial communities from Organic Lake, Antarctica - #987 | ecosystem: Environmental > Aquatic > Non-marine Saline and Alkaline > Saline | place: Antarctica: Organic Lake... | reverse complement strand
CTGGTCGCTGGCTGTTGTTACGACCAGTGACCAGTCTGTCTCCACGTAAAAAATGCTTTCTTGGTGTCGCAATTAACACAACAAAAAGGCTCTCTTAACCTATGGGTACGGTGTAGAGAAAGATGACTTATGAAAAATATCATGTTTAAAATTTGTGATTGTGGATGACGTTATTTTGTTTGCATCAGTACATCTGGTACAGAAGTATAGCTAGCTAGGTAATAGGTTGATGATATCTTTCTGTTTTATTGCTTGGCTTGCGCTAATATCCTGTCATTTTTTCATTTGTGTGTACGCTAACTGTAGTTTGGAAGGAAATTATTATAAAATATCATCACCATGTCACATCCTTCTTGTTTGCTTGACGAGTTGCTGCTGTTGAGGATCTAGAAGTTTTAATTCTTTGCTTTTGAACTTTTCTCGCTCTTTGCACCTTTCTCACTCTTTAAACCCTTTGATTTTGAACTTTTCTCGCTCTTTGCACCTTTCTCACTCTTCAAACCCTTTGATTTTGAACTTTTCTTGCTCTTTGTCCCTTTACCACTCTTGACACCCTTGGATCCCTTCGACGATTTTGCATTCTTGGCTTTTCTCATTTTTGGCTTCTTAAGCTCTGCGCCATTGAATAACTTGACCAGGCAGGGCAGCGCGGATGTACCATGGTCAGTATTCAATGTGTACTTGATGGGTACTCCTTCAGGAATATTTTCAATTACAACGAGGTTATCAGCAGTACTGTGGCATAAGTCAATATCATAATCAGCATTCACAACAATGTCAGTCAAATCTTGATCTTTTAAGGCTTCGCATAGCTTGTCGTTGACACCAATAGTAGCGGTAGCACAAGGGTTGTCATCATTCTCGTTGAGCGCATTCGAGAATAAATCGAACATGGCATCAGAGAAGAAACTCTGCAAATTGATGACTTCTCCATGGTTCTCAAGGAGGTAATTGAGGTCACCTCGAGGAATCTCATCGTCGGTAAATAATTCCAACCACAAGCTTCTATTTCCTGCAAGCGCATCCTGACCCTGCATGAAGTTAGCCACGCCAGGCCTAGTGCTTGAAAGAGGCAGCCCGGAAAGAGCACCATTCAATAAACTATCAGGTGTCGCCTTGCCCAACCTCACGGAACGAAGTAATCCCATAACTGTCCACGACGAAGTCTTGATTGGGGCTCCACCAGCAAATACGTACTGGGGCTTGATACCTAACTTCTCAAAAGCATCTGCAGCAGCAATGCTACTGTATCCGCCTTCGGAATATCCATAAAAGAAAATTTCGTCATTCATCTCAGTCCTTCCACCACTCTCCTCCTCAATCATTCTCTTTACATTGTGGTAAATGGGCAACATAGCAGTTCCTACAGAGACCCTAATCAAAGGAGATGGTACCAATGTTGACGAGTCGCCATATCCCGTCATATCAAACCCCATAGCAACAAGCCCGTATGATGCCGCCAAAAGGTTGAATACTATCAATGAAGGATCAGTATTGAGGAGAATACTATCAGAATGACTTCTAGAAAGAGGTCTGAAATAAGCCCATGTCTGGAGTTTGCTTGCATCTATGATAGATGTGGATCCATCATCGTTAATGTTAACTGGTAGAAAGACGTATCCCGAATGAGTCACGTCATAACCATAAGCACTGGGGTCACAGTATGGGTCCAGCATATCAAGATCTTCTGATTGACAGGATGCGCATACCTTTCTCATTTCAACGTCGAACTCTAGCTTAGGGAAAAAGTTTTCAATGATATCCCCAGCTTCTTCCAGGCCTGATGCATTCATGTTTGCAAACGTATCATAAGAGAGAGCAGCGAGCATATCAGCAGTGATGATGTTCATGGTCTGTCCGCATGCTACTTGCATGAGATCTCTATGTTGGCTGAGGTCACTAGCAACAATGATTTTTTTGAGCTCATCCAAGTCATCGATAGCGTATGGATGCTTCTTCGTTTTATCTCCAATATATTTCGTGGAAGTGGAAAACATGTTTCCTTCATCTTCTAAAATTGTTCCACGCGTTGACTTAGAAGTCGTGGATTCGTAATCTTGTGCATTAGTTGATGCAAGAAGAGCAGCAGTGGCAACGAGACGAAATATAATGGAGCTCTGGAATCCCATCTTAATGTGTTTAGTAGCAGATTTAAAGTACTCAACCAACCGAACTCAACCGAATCGAATATCTTGATTGAAATAAAATGGAGCAAATAGACGCAACGTGTTTTTTATGGATCTCCAATCTACAGCTTCTCATTTCTAGCTGCGAGAAGGCATTTGCACAGATTTGCACAATGACCGGTGTCAATAAATAATGTTCAAATGCGTCGCGGGAATGTTTACACACGACTCCTCGGGAATTAGCTCAGTGTTGTCCGAGGTTGTCCGTCACAAATCACAAAATGCAAAATGTTTGTCATTGATGAAGTGATCCAAAAGAGCAAAATGTCACGGGACATGTCTTGGACGATCATGTTCAATGGATTGAATTCCTCCCCAGTAACTCATTCTATTGCGATGTGCAGTTTCTAAAATCGGGGGCTTTTGCTGTGGACGGATTAAAGCAAGCCGAGGCGCTTCCTGAACCCAATAGCGCCTCTATCCATTCCCCTCCGTACTTATCCATTGCGTTTTTTATATCACCACTATCCTCGGCATTTACAGAGAGACAACTGTTTCCTATTGAAACGTGCAGTGCATGAGCACAAGTGTGAATAGGGTCGAGACCATAAACACTGACTCCGTTGATGAAATTTCCCCATGCAATTGACATTGTAAGCCGACTCCACCATTCATCTCTATTGACTACCATTCCAAGTAACCAAAATGAATAGTAGTGATGTAAATGAAAATGAGGATGAAATAAAGGTGGTAAAACAAAGAACATCACCAAGAAAGTGATCTCAACAAGTCTTCTGATATGGCTCGAGTCTCGTATAGAATTGCGAACGTGTAAGAAAACTATAGTTCCAATCGCTCCGAAAATAATCACAGCAAACACGGCCAGTTGCCAGCTAATATGGTTGATGAATTATCATGAGGTGGGTTGGAAAACATGTTATTTCCCAATTATCCAAACGGTGCAATTTAAACTTACGGCCACGAGCAAGAAATGTTGTAGAAAGTAATAGAATTGCGTAGGAACCAGACATTTGTAGATGCACTTGTAAAGATGGAAGAAATCAGGACTGGAAGGATGAACAGTAGCCTATCAACGCCTTTCTTCTTCCCAATCCTACCAACAATCGCAAATGTCACAGAGTATAACATGACATTTCCAAAATCGTAGTAGAAGAAGTCAGTGAGACTGTAGTATCCATCGTTTTCCCATTTGAGACTTCGCACGATCAAGTGATTGATGACAATCAAAAGGGTGGTCACGATGAGGAACTTCAATATTCTTACAGCCTCGGTGGATTCAATCACATGAAACCTTCCAATATGTGTTATTTCATCCGGTATGGCATTTGCAGAAACGAACCTGATAAAATTCTCCAAACATCGCCTGCAACTGGATTTCTCTAGGATCTCATCTTCATTTCTCGCGAGAATCTCATCTATGATTGCAGACTGGATGTCTCCTGATTCGGCAGTTGGATTGGTGGAAGCGGCTATCTCATCGGGCTGCAAAATGAATTCTTTAGGTGTATTTTCATATGGATCTCTTCTTGTTGTCTGCACACTCTCAATATCCAGACAATCGTGATCAATTGTTGTTGGAAATGAGCTTATGTCTCTATTCGTCATTGAATTTCAAAGCGCAAACTTTCAAATATTGGTCCTTGCAGTGTTCGTTTCACTGGATGTGAGATATAGATATCATATGTCACGGTGGTTGAAGATTGAAGAACCAGTGATCATTTTTACTGCATATGATACCTAATAGCTAGTAGCTAGAAGAGCAGAGAGTATTCGTGCAGTGGGGAGTGGTACTTACAATAGTGCGCGCATGTCGCATGTTGTCACAACGTGTTAGGATAGCTAAGTTAGAATTAATTAGTTAGTTTTTAGTAGACATTGTTCAATTTGAATTTTGTACTCACAATGCTAATTACTGTACTTACAAGCTCTTACAAGAAGTGCGCAAATTGGTGAACAGGCTTTACTTTCTTCAGCCTTCAGCGAGCTGCTAGCTACATTTTGTTATCAGGTGCAACACTCTTGCGTTGATCAGCATTGTGTTCATGTGAATTAATTCATTCCCAACCGTCTTCTCAGCTTTTTTCCTCTATCATCATCTTCCGCACATTTCGAATCAACGCTGGTATCACCAATCCTTCGATTAACCAACCAATTACAACAGACCGTATCTATCAGATTACACAAAGTGTGTTTCATCTTCCGCACATTTCGAATCAACGCTGGTATCACCACTCCTTCGATAAACTAACCAATTACAACAGACCGTATCTATCGGATTATGCAAACTGTGTTCCCATGTTGCAAACAACAATAATGTCTCGTCGTATGTTACTTTCTCGAATGTTTGCCCTCCTATCTTCAAACCGTCACATAATTGCTTCTTGTGTAGTCCATAATCCATAGTCTCTTGGTCTTCAAAAAGCATTCCCCTATCATATCCTCTTCTAGTATTAGGATCGGCGGAGATACGTCAGTTGGTCGTAGATATAAGCTACATGTTCATCTTCTACAAAGTGAGTGCGACGAGAATTAACAGAAATATTGTCATGGTAATAAAATGTGTGAGATCCAAGTTTATTATTTAATTTCAAATTCGAAATAAAAGGTAAAGGACGTGAAGCACATTATTCATCATTCTACCAAAAATGTCAAGATTAAATGCTTCAATCAAACTCGTAGTGTTCGTAGGGAATACGCTCTTCCTTTTACTTTCACTGGTCGTTATAATCGTAGCGAGCCTTATTACTTCTGATAAATTTGCTGCCCTCAACATCCTCAGATCATTCAAAAGGGTTGCAGTATTTACGCTCGTGCTTGGTGTTGCTGCTTTGATCGTTACGATCTATGGATGCTGTGGAAGTTTGAACCAGACAGTCCGAAAAGGTTGTATGGCTGGACGGCGAGCTCTTTGTGTGCATCAAGTTTATATCATTGTCATACTGATTGCTAGCACAATTCAGGCAAACGAGCTGGAAAGGAGAGCAGAAAGTTTCCTGGTTGTTCTTGAAAATGAAGATCAATTTGTATCCTATGATGCCTTTGAAGCGAAGCTCGACAAGCATTTCAATACTATATACTTTGAAAACATGTGCACCATGAATGATGATTCTACTACGAATGTACGGCAGGATCGTTTCTTCGTGGATTGGATAGATGAGAATTGCCCTTCAAAGATGGGAACTGAGAATTGTTTAAATGGGTGTGAGTTCCCTTGCCCAGATCAACGTCTCTGCATCGGTCAAGGATTGACCGACTATTGTGCATACCATCAGTGTCGAAGTGAAACGCTGCATGAAGTCGAGAATCTCCTTCGTCCAACAATTACCTTCCTTCGTATCATATCTTTATTTTGTTTAATCATGTTAGTCGCAACTTGCTTGCTGATCTGTTATAATCCTCGAGACGATATTGAAGTGGAATTGCTCAAAACTGGTGTGATGACAGAAGAGGATGTCAATATGATTCGTAAGCTCAAATCTAGTTCAGGAAGGAACTTCAGCTATCAGAAAGGTACGAGGACTTCAATCAATCTCGACACACTTCACGAGGAAGTGGATCGAAGTAGTGACGTCAATAAAAGGGCAAATGGAAGTGCTTTTGGAAAGACCTTCAAAAGGGCTAATGGCGGGAGAGTCTATCCTATTTGAAGGTCTATGACCAATGCCGCAAGTATGTGGTCACTCGATCGTACAATCGTTCAGTTATGTAAACTAACGCTCCTTTTAATTGTGTTCATGTGCACCATTCCTCATTAGTGCCTTGTCAGTCCTTGGGAGGGCATTTGGTTCTATCTCCAAAGCGCCACGGGGGACGACAATCGTTTTACTTGGATCGTAAGATGTAATGATGGAGTGCCGCATTAATTTCCTGCACATGGTATCACGAATGCTTTATATTACGAAACCAATCGTCATTTGAACACCAATATTTGTCTCTTCATCAAGCAGCGAAGGGAAAAGCCAAAGCAGAATTAAAGAACTTTAGAACGGCCTCAATGATTTCTCTTTTTTCGTACTCAAATGGATCCAAACCGTATATTTTACATCGGTGTGTTAAAGCATTACCGAATCTTATTTATTTGTGATACGCTTTATTTTTTTGGAGAAGCAGTAGATACAGGCATTTTAATTGTCAAGTATCGTTCCAGCTTCCAGCTATGAGCTACGGCGCTGGCACCTCGCAATCTATTCTTCCCTATGCCATGCGTTGATGCTTCTATCATGCGTTTCAATTGAGATTTCTCACTCCCTCTCGTATCATATTATGTTAATTCAGTTTGTTTTATCACGCGACGGCGAGGCCAGAGGCCAGAGGCCAGGCTAGAATCTAGAATAGTGAATAGTAATATTTTTGGCGAAGAAATCCTCCTACTCTTCTCTTTTAGGGTTAGGGAAAAAGAAAAGAGGGAGAGGGGCACAAGGCACAAGGCACAACAAGCAAAAAATAACAACAAATAATAATCAATATCTAACAATACCCAACGCATTAGCAACGCATGTTTGACCAATGCGAACTTTACCGATATCATATTATAAAGAATGAGATTAACATTGATACACAGAGTATTGTTGGTTGCAATCTTCGCGTGGTTCGTATTATTTTTCAACCAAATAAGTATACTCACCAAACTAGTTCGGTCGCACCAAATCTTCGATGAAACTAACAATGCTGCTGCTTCTGATTTGAAAGATGAATTGATGCAACAACAACGAGAAAAAAAGGAACTTAAGAATTTTTATTCTGGGCTAATATTAGAGACACAGAAATCTTTGCATACAAATATTCATACAGACAGTCAAAGTCAAGGCCACAGTAGTAGTAATGTGAAAGACATTGCACATACAAGCATACGCGTGCCGATACCAGACTATTACAATGACAATAAATCCACCACTAGACATCCTACACCATCTCCACCTAAAAAGAAAGTAGATTGTGGATGTCCTCATGTATGCGATAAGCAAGCACTTAATAAACGAACGGCTAAACTCGTTTGCAAAAAGAGGATTGAGTTTCTCATGGAAAAATATAATGACACGGAAAAAAAAGCATGTGCTGCCGCTTCCGAAACGACTCCATTTGCAGATACACATCTACCATGTGAAATGGAATGCCATCCAGAATATTGCAAGGATATGACAGAAAAGCCAAAGATAGAAATATCTAGATTGGAGATTCCAAATCCCATGTATGAGAGATATGAGGGGGTTGTCATTGTTTCCAAAGTCTTGCATGCTTTTGATATGCCGATTTTGAAACAAATGTTTTGTTTATTGAGTGCAGCGTATAATCGACATGTAAACTATGATTTAGTAGTTTTTACGACTATGCCCTGGACGCAAGAAGAGATACAAGAATTGCAAGCATCGGTTGCTCCTGCAAAATTGACAGTGGCGTTGGAAGGACCGTCGCTGGAGGAACATTTGGAAAGTATGAGCTTGAAGGAAAGAGAGTTTCTGGAGAAAAGGTGTAACGTTACTGAGGGTGAAAAGTTGACCTGGTTTCATCATTGTTCAGAAAAGGATTCGCATCTGTACAATAATTTGGGATATTCATGGCAATCTGAATTCCGAGCCTATCATATTTGGAATCATGAAGCCTTGAAAGATTATAAATACATGTTTTGGATTGATTCAGAGTAAGTTTAGCCTGTTTTGGTTAGGTCTGTGGTGGCAGCAAATATCTTTCCATACGCTTGCATTTCGGCATTTTACCAACTAGCTTTTTGACACGCAATATTATTACAGTGCAATGGCAACGAAGTCCTTTAATGTAGATCCAATGAAAGTGTTCATAGAAAACGATTTGAATCTGATGTTCGACCATTTTCCTGGTGGACTGACAAGGATGAATGAAATTAAATTGAAGATGATGGATGCGTATGGCACAGCTATTTGTCGTGTATCTCTGAATCTGAATGGGACTTTGGAGGCTGATATTTGTGGACCAGATACTAATCCTAGCATCCGGCAAGTGTACGGCTTTCATCACATTACTCGGTTAGATATGTACAGGAATGAGACACATCAAAAGTTTCTAAAGTCCATGGTGAGCGATTATAAGTTTAGTCGACGGTGGGACGACCAATTGGCGGTCACGGTTCCGGCAGTGATTGAAGATTCGTCAAAAACATGGGACCATCGTGCCCATGGAGTTCATTTAGGATTGCATCATAATACTATGATTGATGGTAAGGAAAGGGGTGAGTACTATTCTTATTTAAACTGGTGGGCGAATGTGGGAAAGAAGAATTGGACAGTAGCTAGAGCCATGTGTGATGGTTTGGTAGTTGATTTGGGTTAATAAAACACTAGACGAGAGTTTTTTTCTCTTATTAATAAAGCCTCTCTATACTGAATATTGATTACTAATGGTGATATGTTATCAATTATTCATATAATGCTTTTTCCTGTCCTTAGTTTAGCCACGAAGCCACATTTTCGAGCACATTTTCAACACCCTTTTCCATGTCTCCAACCTTTATGCTGTCGTATGCTGCCTCGCAATCACCTTCATTTGGACGAGTTTCGAAAGTAGCGATGGTCTTTGGTGCCCCTATCTTTGGTTTTCTGGCCACGATCCAGTCTGTTGGATAAGCTCTATGCATCAGACAACCTGGGGCGGTTTCTTGAGGGGCTACTGATAGGTAAAACACTTTTTCGAATTCCTGTTGGAAAAACTCCTCTGTCTCGTCTGACTTATCTAGCAAATCCAATCTAGTATTGAGCAAAATTATCAAGGTGCCCATTCCAACATCGGCGCAGATTTGTTTAATCTTGACCAAATCTTTGGCTGTTGGAGCAACAAATATAGCAACTTCGCAGTCATCAGGGAGCTTGAATGGTCCGGAGCTTTCATCGCTGAATTCCTCATTCATCTTTGCTGCGAAACCCTGCTTCTTTTTCTTTTTTCCTCCAATGCTTCCCATTCCCTTAATAGCAGATTTTCTCTTCTTTCCACGAGAGACACTCATAATCCTACATGAAGCTGTCGGATCTCCCTTCCAACTAGCACCTGCCATATTTTGGAGCGCATCATCTGAAAACACGACAGAGATGTTGTCGCCGCCAACAGGCTGGAACATTTCAACAAATAATCTCGCGAGCTCACGATCTGAGGTTTCTAGCATAGCTTTTGTGACGCCACTGGCGTTGCTTTCTTCGTCTGCCATGGCAGAAGCTAGTTTACCACCTTTCTTTTTGTTCGAGGACGTTTTTTCTACACCGAATTTGGTGCCGACAGGAAATTCGACGTCCATTCTTGACAATTTACTTGCTAGTCCTTTTTGTACTGCAGCGCGGCATTTGGACACAGCCTCCTTTACATCGGCTGGCAATTGAGGATCAGACGGTTCATTATTGAACAAGTTGGAAATGTGCAAATTTGTGGATCTGCTGAAGGAAGGTTGTGGGATTTGGAAGGACGTGCATACTTTTGTTGATAGCAGAGCTGTTGTCAAGCAGTACAAGAGTCTCATTTTGAATGTATGCTGATAAATTAATTCAATGGTGAGTGGTGAGTCAGCTACAGTGGATCTGGTGAAGCCAAAGGAAAGGAAGTGTGAATTGTATGTATTGTTCTGTTCTGCGCTGTCTTTAGAGCTTGCGGTTGCAATTTGCAGTGGTTGATGAGTGATGAGTGATGAGAGGAGTGATGAGAGGAGTGATGTGAGAGGAGATTGCCCATTGCCGGACTAAAGATGTCAACAACATCATCATCTTCATGTTGGACGGAGGGAGGGGGGCTGAAGTCCTCCCCCTTCGTCCTATTGCCCATAGCTGAAGAAAAACCAATGACTTCAGCAAGGCCTCCACTGCCACTCCCACTGTCGTCCCCACATACCCAATGCAATATATATTTTACAATGCTGCAGAGCAAGGTATGATGAGGTATGATGATGTGATGAGTTTTAATTTTTGATTTTTGGAGCTGATCCTACTAGAAGAATTCAAAGCCTTGCTGGGACAACGAAAGGAATGATCCAAATATTAGATCATGCCTTCTTTGTGGCCTCACAATCTTGGTAAATATGTAATCTTTGCGATATTATGAATACCAATTCAGCTGTCATTGGCAGATCAGCCCACATGTCAATAAGCAAAGTAAATAAGCTAAAAAATATCCAACATTACCATCTCTTCAGTTGCGTGAACTTTTCTTAGCACTGACAATCCATCGCACGATATTGTAATGGTCAGCATTTTTTGCTATTTAATTTTGATGACAGACTTGTTAAGCATGCCGTGATAAGCGTGCCATAATAAGCATGCCATGATTCCTATCAAACCCCCTAATTCACGTCTATATGGGTCCTATACTTGTGGTGGTCCCAGAATGATATCTCCTCTTTCTATCCGGTGTGTTTCAACTGATGTTGTGATGATACATGCTGCTGCTCCAATATTCTCATATGGTATAAGTGTCGCTTACTGATATTACTGCACCGTTGTTTATCGATACAATAAGCTGATAAAATGACAATAGAAGTGAAGAAAATGCTAAACGGAAATATCAGTTAATCTTTGCCACCCATCTCAGATCGATCTTACATATTTACATCTCTAATAGTAGTCAAGTATCATTGAATGGTTGTAGCACGTCAAAGCCACAGTGGCAACTAAGTTAATTTATTTATTCCTTCCTTCTATTTCTTATAAAGATCAGCAATAATGGTCAGTTGTTGCCTTTTGTTCCATCATTCACAAATCCCTGCGCAAGAGTGCTGATAGAAGCAAGAAGGATAGTCTTAAAGAATGTTGTCCACAGGTTACTTCTTAACAGTGAGAGCAGGTTATCATCTAAGCAATTACCTCTTCCTTCCTGTCCAATAAAGGATGTGTGGTGACATAGTAGTCATGTAAACAATCTTCTTTCATGGCAAATTTGATTCCCTGCCCAAACACTGACTATTTTGAGAAGAGTTACCTTGAACAGGCGTGTTACTTGGTCAATTCTTAGATTTATACTCTGTCATCAGAATATCAACGCACAGCAAGCAGCACTTAGAAACTGGTTAGGACTGTTTTCGAACGAAGTGACAATCAGATACAGAAACTTCAAACATCTCCTTCGCAGCTATACTCTTGTGAGTTACATTTTACGGTAGGAATCCTATACTACAAAATGGTACATTTCCGAGGCAACTTTACCTTGCTACTTGATTGAAGGGAACGATTCAAAACTATTTATCATTAGTAAACAGGAAATCTTTCCATAATAATTATTATTAGCTTTATCACCAGTACAGTGAGAACTTTCACAGGCCGATACTATACCTTCTACATCTTCCTCAGCTACTATGGCGAGTATCCTTGTTCCTGTACCATCTCACCGTTGTCGGTGTCATCAAGACGGTTATTGCTGGTTGTAGAGATAGCTTGTGTTCCTCCTTCATATGCTCTGTTGATAGACATCATTGATGATGCAGCTGTAATATGTAGCCTTGCCTTCTCTTGCGTATCAACAGGAAGAAATGCAGTAAAGTCAGCAAGCAGATCAGGAGACTCTTCCTGAAGTATTAACTGCATTTGAGAAAAGACTTCATCAGATGAAAGACCTTGCTCGCTCCAATTGCATAGAAGATCTAGAAACATGTTGAGGTTATCATCATGGTTTGACGCGAGAAGAGTGGTCTTGACTCTTGTCACGTAGGTCGCACATTCACGAAAAGCATCCATATCGGAGGGGGAAATTTGTCTTTTCTCCGTTGAAGAACCCTCTTCTTCTTTTGAATAATGCCATGGCTTTTGTGAAGACGATGAGTTATTACTGCTTCTTGTGACGAAAGAGGAGGAGGGGTAGCCCGTAAAGACAGTAGTGTCGGTTGTGACTCCATTTTTTATTTTCGAATGAGCTGGAGGATTGGAATGAAGATGGATTCTTTCTTTTCCTGGCGCATCAACATAATTTGCGCTTGTAAATGGAGGACGAGGAGGAGGAGAGAGCGATGTATTTATACTAGTACTTGTTTTTGTTGATGCTCTGCTGGTTGCATTTGAGGTGTTGATCTGTTGTTTATTGCTTTTGTGTTTGTTGGCGCTGCATTCGTGATATTTTACGTGTTGTGCTTGCGCACAAGATTGTTTGTGTTTCTCTTGTTCCTTTGTTTGTTCCTCTACTTGAAGCTTGGTCTCGCCCTCTATCCCCACTTGTGGTTGTCGTCTTTCTACCCATTTCGCATTCTCCTCGCCAATATCAATATAGGAATTGCTGCGGTCTTCACGGATTGATGAAAGAGAAGAAGATAATGCACCGCTACTATTACCACCAGCATTCCTTTCGTTACTACTATCATTATCGCTGTCGCAATAATCGCCATGAAAAAAATCACCACGACTAGAAGTACTTTTCTCATCGTCAGCGTGATACATAGTAGTTTACGGGTGTGGGTTCCTCTGCTCTCTTCGATCTACAACAAGCGTAGACCCTCCCTGTTGACTATTCACCAGTTGATGGTGATGAGGTTTCCGTCAAATCTGTGAAGATCAACGTTCACATTCTGCCTCGTCACTCATCCTTCTTAATTCCTATAACTTCGTCTAATTGCTGGCGTATAAAAACATGATGCGCTATTTATGTTTTGTTCATGTGACGTGACGACGCAAAACATTTTAGAAAAATTCAGGTTCTTGTTGGATTGTTCAAAAAGTGATCGTGAATTGTAAATCGAAGCAACATCAAGTGCAGCACCCAATTCAACTTGTTTAAAATACAGAAGTGCTGGTAGCTTCTTTGGAGGATGAACAATGCGCTCATGATGAGGGGGAAAGACGCGGCGATAGATTTCTTGACATATGATCACGCCGGAGATATCCAGTGTTCATCATGTGGACACAGCATTGATTTTGCTGAACTATTGCAGTTGGCATAGACGAGTATATTTAGGAAGCCCAGCAGCAGTAGCATTGTTGATCTCGTATCTATATTATGGCCTGTACTCAGAATTACGAAATTATTATTTCGCTTGTGAGAGGATAGTGGCAATAAGGGTGGATAGAATATTATTTGCTGTCGGCGTGTATATAAATAAGAAGGCAATGCCCCCCCCCCCTACTTGTACTAACAACACTCGTCTCACCTTACTACTACTATTGTGGCTGTCGAAATGATTGCCGTGAAGGGTACTATTACAAGCAGAATTAGCTTTTTCGTCAGCATAATGCATTGCGTTTTTTGTGATTGATGATGTGTGTAATTCCGATCAACTGAGATGAGCGAAAATCTGATGATTCATAGCAGTTAGTGTTGATGGGTCTTCTGTCAAATATAGGAACAACAACATAAATTAAGATTCTCTAGTTATTCCTCTTTCTCGTTTGCTCTTTATTATCATTATTGTCTCCTTAATCCAATCCCGCACTTTTTGTAGCATTGACATGAACCGGATCGGCAATTTTGTGGTTTCGTCGTCTGTAGCCATTAGTGTGATGGCAGCGAAATATCTGCTTCCATTTAATCCTGTAAGAAGAGAGGAAAGGTATGGTGATGATGGGCAATTTGATTCATTCACGAATGTTGGGACATAATACGATACCAACATTATGTAGATACATTGGGACGATCTCTTTACCTGGCGGGCTCTGATACATCACTCCATTACAATGCAATGCAACTCAATGACTTATTGTTAAAGAGCTATGGTAAGGTTAAACAATCGCCGGGGCAGCTTTAATCGTGCGCCATGGCTGTGCATGTCTAGAAGACCGTCACATAGAATGGATACACCCGCGTCTTAATGAAATGAGGCTAGGGTGGGTTTTATGATCCGTGTGTTTCTGTCTGAAAATAATCTGTAAAAATGATGTGCTTGTTGTGTCATTGTCTCTCTGTACGCTTCCATTATGTCTTCCGCTTCATTTACCCATCTGGTCTTTTGCCCAAGTCGGAGCTTCTTTAGTATTGTGATCTATTGTGATGTCCCTTTTAAAGAAAATTACATGTTGCTGTGGTATGGTAGGAGTATATTGTGTGGTTTTCCTCTGAAGACATTTTCGATCTTATCGTTTAGTTCCTTATGCCTGTCTACATTGATTTCGCTTCTTTCATTGTTGTGTAGTGCGTCCTTTCGAACGAACCACATTTCCAAGAGACAGTCCTGTATTTCTATGATGGCCATAGCTGCCCATTTTTTGCTGTTTTCCGGCTGTTGATTTTCTTGAAGTAAGATGCTTCGCTGAGATGATTTATGTTATCCAGAATCCTCCAAGGAAGGCGCGTTGTCCTAGGTTAATTTGTTTCGTTGTTAATCGTTTATAGTCTGATCTCCATCCTTCATCGTATATTGGATCGCGTCGATGGCGGAGAGCTCCGACAATTTTTAGGATTGATTGTTGTAACTCACTTGAAGTTGTTTGTTTCAAGAAGTATTCCAGCTTTATCATTTGTGTGTTATATGATGTAGAGGCTGTTGTTGATGGGCAGGTGAAAATGTGATCTGTGTTCTCTGGGCTCCTATAGTGTGGGCATGCAGGTGACGTCGCATGCTTTCTTCTTACCATATTAATGCGTACTGATCCTATTCTGGCATTGTATTTTGCCATCCATACATTCTTCCATGTAGCATGCTGGCATGAGTTTATGTGATTTTTCAAAAACTTCCCAGCTGGTGCTTTGAGCTTGATCGTCACTCAAACTAAACATTGTTTTCCATCGTTGTTGCATTTCCTCTTTTGTAAATAGCTCGCGTAGAGTGCTTTCGATATTACCTGAAAGTAGTACACTGTTGTGTAATATTCTCCACGGTGCTCCTTTCAAGATGCTTTCGTCTGATATGTATCTATGTAGTTGTAGTTCTTCTTTAGCATTTTTGTCTACAAGAATATTTGCAACCGCCCAATTGTCAAGATCGTCTGTGTCTGATTTATCGTCTTGATGCCCTTTGACATGATGTGCTTCCCATGTGAAAGGTGAGTTGTGCATATGGTATCTCATCATTGATATTATGTCATAACATGCCCATCTTGGGCTTGGTCTTCTCCATCCGAATGTTGATTATTATCACATCCCATGGTACAGTGTCCTTTGCTGATGTTATATTTGTTGTAAAGGTGGTTTGTTACTCTTATTGCTGGCAAGATTCCACAGTGTTCGCCTCTCTAGGAGCTTTGATTTCGAGGGTCTCCTGGGATTGTATTGCTTCCTGTGATGGGTGTATCTGTTATTGTGTTGAATGCTGAGGATGAGCGTCGTGATGAATATGATCTATCGGAAACCACTCGTGCTGTCACGTTGGTGATGTCTTCAACAAATTCTTTTTCTGCTTCTGGTGTTATCGTGAGAGTTGGGAGTGTCCATCCTAGATTCTTCCAGTTTGTCAAGATGGGATCGCCGGTGCTCGTTGTTGTTCCTGTTGATTGTATCTGATGGAGCATGGGATGGCGTTATCCGGTTTCTGTATTGGGTGGCTTTTGCGGAATGGTCGTGTTCAGCTCTGTATCAATGGGGCTCCACTGAGTCCACTGGTCTCGTTCTTTCTGGTATACGGCTGTCTTTGTTTGGTTAGTGGACTAGGAGCTGTGTGCTATCACATCCTCTTTCCACTCTCTAGCTTCTTCTCCCTGCAGTCGAAGATTGGAGGGTGTGACTGTAAAAATCTTCCCCGACGTGCTTTTCCAGATTTTTATTTCCAACTTAAAAGGTGCTGGGATTCTGGGCCACCTGATGCTTCTTTGCTTGCTTTTGGATTTGTAGTAGTTGCTCTGCACTCTAATACGTTGCGGTCAATCTCTTTCAAGTCGGCGCAGAGGATATTGTTGAATATATGTACTTGTAGAAACATACGTACTTTGTTGAACATTGCGTCCTGATCTGATAGGTGGTCGGACACGGTAGCCATTAATGGTCTGTCATTATTTGTCATCGATAGTTGTGGTCCGTTTATATTCGAATTAATTGTCATATTTGTATCCCATGGTGACTGCAGTTTTATGCCGATCCATGTATTCTCTATTATCCAGGGTGTGTTTCTAACCTAAATTTGCAATGGATATCCTATTGTGCCTGCTTCAAGTGCCAAGTATTCAAGTGAGATTCTCATGAGCTGTCTGTCCTATAATGGTGTTTATGTGGCCATGCTGCAGTAACATTTGCACGTGGTCAATGGTTTGGTTGCCGAATGTGTCTAGTAATCCTAATCCTCCTTGTATGGACGGTGCCATTGCTAGCCTCGGTGGTGCACTGCTGACGACTCTAACTTTATTCAAACATTCAAACAGTATTTTGCGGAAGACTTTTGTACGTCGATGCATTGAGCTGTTATCATAGCTGTTGCTACTAGGGGATACCGTATACTTTTACCGATCGTTGTTGTGATCGCTGTTCTTGCCATGGACTTTGTCATTGAGCTTTTGCTCACATTTGACCCCTGGATCTTTTCGAGTAAAACCTCCTTCCTTTTCGTTTCATCTCCTGTTATTGCCTGCCAGACCCCAGAGTTAGTCGTGCTTCGCTGGGGTCGAGCTGCTTAAGTTCAATCGGATTTCCATCTGGATCAAGCATGAAAACCTTGTCGAGTGTTGAGGATGGTTCGAAGAATGATTTTCCATTTTTCCATTGGTGGTAGGTACGTCTTTGCCCAATCGCTCTTAGGTGGTTCGAGGGCGCCTCCTGGTGTTCGTATTAGGCATTCCCACATATCGAGGCTAAGCTGGATACGTTCCAAGAGGGCTTTCCATGACTCTTTGTGTACTGAGTTTTCTACCATGTCGCTTTCAATAACGAAGGAGAATGCCGACATATGGAATTTCTTAATCGAAATTGGTGAGAAGAACTAATGCCGGGCCAGAGGCTCGGTCCATATCCATTGCCTTGTCCGCATCCGTGTGGCATGCGCTCCCATTGTTCTCCTCCATAATATTCCTTTCAGTCACCATATACAGTTCTGATGTTGTGCTCCATTCCTATTATGTGTGATATACTGTAATTCAAGTCCTCTTTGTGATAATAGCTTTGCGAAAAGAGATAAATGAATAGTAGGAACTCCGTCGATATACTTATAATGACGAAATTGATAAATATGATGTCTACCCAAAGTTAAAAAAGAAACCATCTCCGATTTTGTACTGTTAGCCCTTACAGTCTTTGATATCAATCTCAAGGACATCCTTGTGATTGTTTGTGAATAGAAAAGACTTACAAGGCACTTCCAAACCCAGTCTCCCAAGATGCTCACTCTATCTAAGATATGTGAACTCTTGTGTCAAGGGATCGATTTTTAATACTACCTCTTGAAATTTGAGAATTGCCATAAATGGAAACCAATGTCGACACCCAGGAAATTCAAGACCAACGAGTTCACCTTGAGTACTCTTGTTGCGTTAGCTGAGATTGTATAAACAAATCTGTCTCAGGAAATTGGCGACCAAGAAGTTCGAAGGTATCGTTCGAGGGTCAATCTTGAGTACTCTTGTTACATTGGCTGATTTTAAATACCATGCTAGAAACTTCCTTTCTGTTCAATATTTTCAAACGCAGTCACCTCGTTAGTTACGCAGATTATCTTGAGTACGCTTGTGATACTAGATGGCAGTGCCAAGCAGGAACCTGTTGGACATTACTTTGTTCTATCTCTAATTGTTAAAAAATCTAGTTCCAATACTTGAAGAAATCTAAAGTACTCTTGACATGGTGGTCCACCTCTTTACGTGTTGAGGCATTCTGTATATGACTTTATTGCCAGGTGAACAAATACCACAAAGATGTTTATCCCACCCTTGCAAATTAGATTGATCTAATAAGGATAAGTGGATTATTGTCGCTGAACTTACAGTTTCTTCGCGACAGATACCTGATGATCACGTTGGCGCTGATCTTGTTAGTGTTGTGACAAGAACAGAAACAAAACTATAAAACAAAGGCAATGTCTCATCTTCAAATAGACCATTTTGCGGTGATTTACATGTTGGAGCCCCGGAATCTATGCTAGATTGATCTGTCGCACTTCACGCTTGTAGTATGTTCCTACCAACAGTTGCAATAGGTGATATACCGATATGAACTCAATGATGTTTGGTGTGGAAGTAAAGTAAGAAAGATACCAGAGGAGGTCGAAGAGTATGGCCCATTTTTGTCACACTTTCATCTTTTCTATCTTATTCATGATGTAAGAACCAATTCCACAAGATGTTGCAATGCCTATTCAGACTATGTGATGGTGCAAGGAGTAAACACCATGTGTTTGTCTTTGGCTTGTCCCCTACTCGCAGCAAATGAAGTCACCAGCAATCTTGGAGAAAGTACTCTCATTTGATAATACGAGATTCCAACAGATTCCAACGTTATTCCATTCCATTTTCCAAGACATCTCATGCATACCAGACAGCAGCAATAAGAATAATTTAATGTGTAAGAAATTGTTCTTGGCTGAATCAGCTGCTGCCAATTCTGGTGCATCCGCTATTGCAAAGTGACAATGCCTCTGATTGCCCACCAAAAGGATTTCCGAGCCCCCGACTGTCTAGCAACAGACGTCCAATTTATGTCGCCATGGGCTCCAACCTTCAATCCCGCAGATATAGTTTCCACGCTAATTTCCCCCGGTTCCTGTTCCACATTATACCAGGATCAGGTCCAGCATCATGACTAGCATCAGCTTCAGGAAGATTATTGGGTTCTACCTCTACTCTTAGTCGGCATCAGTGCTCCGGACACTCCATCCATGGTTGCACCATTATTTTATAGACCACACTCTATCCACCACATATTTGTGTAGATCAGGAGATTAGTGTCATATCCACGATTGACAACACTTTATGATCGAAGACTATGTTGTCAGCCCAATGTTTGCATTGGGTAAACCATAGTAAAAGCTCTATTATATATTGTATTCCATGCTATCACTGCTGCCTCTTCCTCGATGCCTTTATAAATACACATTGCAATATATTGAGGTTGGAGATTCTTCCCTTCTGCTTCACTTGTTCCGATTCTTGTAATTGGCCAAAAAGTCAATAGATGGCGTTCACCCATGCCCAATTGAATTGTACTTTAATTTCTTACGTCACATCATCATTGACCAACCTCTAGCTACTTGTGCTAGTGCGATTTTGAACCCTATTGGGCATCACAGAGAGCAGCACTGTGATCCATGAGGTACTATGATATGTTCCTGAAAGTTATATTTCTTTGTTGGAAAGAGAATTAGACTTCATCGAATCCAAATTTCCTCAACAACTCTATACAGACTACGTAGATACTACTTGCTTACTCATTAACTCTCTTACAATACTTTCAGTTTCTAAACGTAATCTATCGGTTTTGTATAGTGCATACGCTCACATGAAGTACATTGCGATAAATGTAAAGCATATTAATAACCAACAAACCTTTGTATCTATCTTTGCAGTGTTCAAAGAGTCATGATGGCAATATTGACTTTGACGAACTGGCACTTTCCGTGCGGTCGACCTTAAATTTTGTATAGAGGAGAAACCCAACAATTGAAATAAAAATGCCAGAGCCTGAAAGAGCAGTGATTGGTACAGAAAACATAATGGATGTGATCACGATTGCAAATAATCTTCTGATGCAATTCATGGCTGCGTGGTATACCACCGAGATCCGACTTAATATGTAGCTTGATGCGAGACTGCGAATTGTCAAATCAAGAAGGTATAATTAGTAAGAGCGAAGAGAATCGATGATTCAATAGATTTATATAATATAGACTTCACTTACTTGTAATGTGTAAATGCAAACCCATTTACAACGGTGAGGACGACAAACTTTTGTAGTTCCTCTCTCGATAAAAACCCGCCTGCACTGTCATGCAACCATAGTCGTACATATGCCGGTACCTCATAAAGGAATGGTATAATCATGACAATGAGGCCCATTTGATGCACTCTATATTGCAAGTTCAAGTCGTCCACCAACGCTTTACTACCGTTTGGCGAGCGTCGAAACAGTTTTTGATATAAGCCACGGAAGGAAAAACACAGGTTTGCACCCAACACGATCCCACAGGAACACACGGCACGTATCAAAGCTTTATTTCCTGGATCTGAAATAAAATCATCTACTCGAACACTTGCATCCTCATGTGCATTCCCAAGCGTTGAAACGACAACTCCCACGCAAATTCCTATCAAACTATAAACCTCTTTTGAGCTCATGCATTCTAATCCATACCAGACAGCTAGGCTTGCACTTGAAATGGGCTCTGACGCCTTGATAGTCTCCACGAAGCTAGCATCGGCACCTGCAAATGACAAGTTAGTCAACCAGAATCCAAGAGAGAAGAATGTAGCAGAAAGAAAAAGCTGGACATATCCCAAATAGTCTGAATTTGCCTTTCTTAATGATAACATTTTTCTAAATGGTATTGGGTAGGGAGGTACTCTATTCTTGCAAAATATCCACAAACGCAAGAAGAAGATACCAATCAATAATTGTTGTACAGTAATAAACAATGGAGTGATCCCTATATGTTCATAATCGGTGAGAATGATTTTCGTGGTGCTGATGCTCAAAACTCCAAGAATGTACCAGAGTATTACTGGGACAAGAATTTCTAAACATGAATTGTTAAATGACCATCTTCCCTTTTTCTGATGAATTGGTTTTCCTTTTGAATCTCTTTGTAGACTTGGCGACGCAGAAGAGCCGTTACTTTCGTTTCGTTCTTTTCTACCGATCTTTTGACTATTGGTTGAAGTCGTCATTCTTCGTCGAGTTGATATTGACTTTGATGCATCTCCAGTAGTCGATATTGATATTTCAACAGCACCTGTCTGCGCATTCATTTCCCGAGTGCCACTGTATGAAGGAGGTGCTAGACTTAGTTTTGGTGGATCTATTATTGCTGGTTTCTTTTGTTGTGAGCTATCATCATCAGCAGTTCTTCGTTTATAGAATGAATTGCTTGAGTAGGATGATGAATATGAAGAATAGGACTGGGAACTGTGATAGGACTGTGAACTGTGATATGACATTGTGGCATCTGCGAAGTGTAAATTTAAATCTCAGTGTGTAGCAGATAGCAGATGCTTCATTCGCATGGTGGTTGGTGGTTTGTGATCAAGTTTTGTTTTGTCGTTTGTCGTTTGTCGGATGATAGATGATAGCTGGATGTGCAATCGCAAGGAAACAAACCGTAAAAAGAGGCTATTTTAAAATTTAAGATATTTCATGAAGAGAAACACATTCGTGCGAGTAGGTACACTACACACACGTCCAAACCAATAGCAAGCAACCAGCAATTACGAATCATCAGTGCCGTTGATAAAATTTCATTGGTATTGTGCCGAGGTTGGAAACAGCACAAGCTTTTTTGACAGTCCGATCCATTTTTATCAGGAATTTCTTTTGATAACATCCGTAGATTTCTGAAGGAAGAATTAAAAGACTGTTGTTTGTTGAGAGATCACTTGTCGAGCCTAAGTCGAACATTCGACTTCATCGAGAATAAGCTGATCATTACTGCTTTCACTTGTAACTTCTTGAATGTTAAAAGCAACTGCCACATCAGTTTGATATAAAACAAGCGGAACACTACTCAATGCAGCGATTTCAGCTTCATGGTCTGAATTTCTTTGAGCCTTGAGAACATTTGTATAGTCCTCCCGCTTTTTGTTCATTTTATGATAATACAAATCATGAAAATCTCCCTCTCTTGCAGGATTATAAGTTAAAAAAACAGCTCTTCGTGAAAAAGGTGAAGCATTTGCAGAAGATCGATGAGGCACCCATCCATTGAATACTGCAAAATCACCGCCTTGACAGATTATGGGACTAAAGTCTAGCTCATTTGCAGCATGTATGGCACCAGCTCTTCCACCTGCATCAGGATCCCCACCTTCCTCTGGTTCAACTACATCAACATGATTCTCTTCTGTCCATGGCCCTTTACATACCTTGAGGCAGCCGTTTTTCTCAGTCATATCATCGATTGCAATCATGACAGTGACGAAAGTTGATGGACCATTATTCCCAAGAGCAATCCGTAACGACGGAGAATCAAGATGCGGTGCGAAACCAGATCCCCCAGGGGGTTTTAAATTTAGCTTTTCCTTGTAGAGAATCATCTCTTCTCCACAGATAGCTGAAACACACTTTGCAAGATATCCATAACAGAGCTCACGCCAACTTTCATGATCGTTTACAAAGTTCTCGAATCGAGTCAGTTCTCTCCTTTCGTGTATTCGTGTATATCCATTTGGAATGAATTCGATCTTTTCATAAGACTTATCAGAAGAATACTTCGAGCTTCCATGGACAAGTTCACCTGTTATTCTCCTCATGAGTTTTGACGGGATGGATGATTCTCGTGGGAACACACAAACTCCTTCGTCTGTGTATAACCTTTTTAGTTGATTTGAGCCGTTCGCAATAAGTTCAATCTCCTTACTCGATAATTGTGAAATTTTTGTACACAAATTATTATTCTTTGTTGTTGACGAGTCTTCAGTGGTTTCTGTTGTTTCATTTAGAGATACAAGCACGTCTAACCCTATCCCAAGCATTTCACTGAGCGCCTCATCTGCACTATTTAAACTGTCTGAATCCATTGTTCGTAAAAATCGCTCTTGGTGAAGGTATGACGAATGATGAATATGCTCAAGCTTGGAAAAGGATGGTAGGCTGTGGTCTGTGGTGGGCGGTATGAGTGGTTGGTGAACGGTGAACTTGTTTTTCGTCTCTTCGTAGAAAAATAGCTATATAATATGGCCTAAGTTGATAGGCTCCTCATTAAATGTTAAATGTAACGCCTTCCATCCAGTTCCATCCATTAGTTTTGATCTAAATTAGTGCGTATCAGTACTTCTCCGCCAAAAATCAAAGCTTTTAAAAATATGAAAAGTGAAAAGGTGTGATGATTGATGATCATCATGCCATACCAAAATTTAGCCCTACAGATTTAACAAGAAGGCATCTAAGATCATGATGAGCATTTGACAAAGAATACGCGCTACTGCATTCAAATAAGTGCTCTGTATACTTCAGAAGAAAAAGTTAAATAAAAATTGTTGTCAAATCAAACGCTAGTACATGAAGATCAAAGATGATTGATTCAATTCACATCGAAAATGAGCAGCAATGACATTAATTCATTGATATTTGAAGTCTAGGATATAAAATGAATAGATTAGAAAATTCTATCGGTGGTTGCACTTCTCATAAAAGCTGGCAATCCAGTCGAACAATCGTCCAGTAGATATGGCTTAAGGGAACTACCGAAATCAGGCGCACCCGTCTCCAAATTCGCAGTTTGCAGATGAATTGTACAAGAAACATAACATAATTACTTCATTTAGTAAACAATTTGAACTGTAAATGTTTTCATTGGATGTATTTATCTCGCACACTGCGGCTAAACAGACGTCAATTTGAAGCCTCTTTCAACCGGCGAAGCTCTGGTTTCCCTTCTTTCTCTCAGCTAAACTCATCTAATGTCCTTCATTTCTAGCCCTCGGAGCACATTTGATGACATCGTCCACACGTAAGATCATTTCTGCAGCCTCGGAAGCACTCATCAGCACCTGGTACTTGGATTTGAAACTCTCCATTACTCCAAGATCAATCATGTCTGTGATTTTCCCCTGATACATGTCCAACCCCCAGGTATTTCCACCAGCAGCATGCTTTGCGCGTAGCTGGGTGACAAGCTCCGCAGAATCATATCCTCCATTGTCTGCAATGATGGCGGGCATTTGACGGAGTGCGGTAGCGAATGCTGACATTGCAATAGCCTTCTTACCAGGTGTGTTTTCAACCTCACGGTCAATTGCCTTTGGAAGATCGATGTGTGAGTTCAAATCGTAAAAACATCAAAAGTTGATTAGAAACTGTAGTCCCATACACACTTACCAAAGCCATGAGAACCTCAGAGCATCCACCTCCACAAATCCTGCGAGGTTCTTTGATAGTAGCTTGAAGGATGCAAAGAGCATCATGCAATGATCTCTCAGCTTCATCCAAGAGATGAGAGGATGCGCCTCTCAAAACAATTGTACATGCTGCCCCAGACTTGCATCCTCCAAGACGGATAACCTTGTCCTCTCCGATCATGATTTCTTCCACAACATCACACTCTCCAAGGGTCACTAACTCAGGATGATCAAAGGTGCTTACAACTTCACCACCAGTAACAGCAGCAAGACGCTCGACGCCGTCAAAATCAGCATGTTCAATAGCCATAATTCCGTTCTCAGCAAAGATGGACTCGGGAAGATTGTAAATGAGCTGACGGTTGATGAACACATTTGCCCCATGAGCCATAATCTTATCACATTTTTGACGCATCTTATCCTTCTCCGCCTCTTCAATCTCCGCCACCTTATTCATTGAATCAACCTTGACACGGCTTCCGTAAATCTTGATCTTATCAGTATCCATTGAAGTATTTGCAATGAGAATCTTAGCATTCTCCACACGCTTGGGCTGCCCTACACCAATCTGCTTATCCATCAAAAATCCATCTTCAAGGTAAGAATCCTTCAATCGTCCTCCAGCCTTTTTCAGAATTTGGATATGATCCAGATTATTCGATCCCTTCAACCTCATGACTGCATCAACTGCAAGGTTAGCAAAGTAACTCTTTTCATGGGTCAATAATTTCGAAGAAAGCGTGGTTGTTGCAATCTGCACCAGATCTGAACGGAACAAAGCTTCATCATGGCTATTATCGACTGCACTATCTTCCAATGCTTTCCTGGCGATATTCCTGGCCATCCTCCATCCAGCAGCGATGGTCTGAGGATGGATCCTCTCATTGACCAATTTTTCCGCTTCTCTGAGCAGCTCACCGCAGAATACCGCGACGGATGTAGTTCCATCTCCCACCTCATCATCTTGGACTCTTGCGATATCCACGAGAACTTTAGCGGCTGCGTTATCAAGCATGATGGATCGAAGAATGGTGGCTCCATCGTTGGTAACTGAGACGGATTGATCGCCTTCAGATACTTTCTGAAGGATTTTGTCCATTCCTTTCGGTCCGAGGGTTGTTTTGACCATGTCGGCAATGGCAATTGCTCCAATGAAGGACGAGAGACGGGCATTCTCTCCCTATTATAATTTAATGGATTGAATGGATGGATGTTAGAGCGAAGTGGAGAGGAATGGTTGAGCTTGATCTACAGCGCTGAGCGAAAGATGAGGAAGCAATGCGTTTGAATTTCGAATCGATTGACGACTGCTTTCTTTCAAAATCATCTTCGGCTTGGATTGAATCGAATGGTTGCTTACCTTATCGACTGTTGCTCCGTTGTTTAAAAAAGCTCCTTCCATCGTGATTAGCTAGATATCGGTTTCGTTATGAGAGTTCAGTACGAGTGCTTTCGTAGTTGGTGGGCGGTCGATGTTGCTGGTTGCTAGTTGCTAGTCGCTAGTTGCTACTGGCTGCTGCGACGAGAAAAGAAAATGGAAGAACAAAGAGACCGGCGTTTTAACGATTATATTAATTAGCCAAGTCAGGAAAGTAGATTGAAATATCAAATTTAAAATAAAGGGCTCTAAACCTATTATATACTCCTTGTCATTCTACCAACGACCTTCCGTCCGCTTGAGTCCTGTTTCAAGGATGTTCAAAAATAGACAAAACTTTTGGCAGAAACACCCGTTGTGTAACATTAACATACTCATGGTGGAGAACCATAAAAGAGCAACTGAAACTGTGCCACAATTTACCACTACTACTACTACCTACTACGAAGTAAGATATTGTTTATTCTCATAATATATCCCAAAACAGAAAGCAAACAGTTCTAGCCTAGTAATTTTGACATTTTCCACCTTGGCCATCGCACCAAACACTAACCAACCAGTAGACACTACAATATGCCATCAACACAACCATCCGCCTCTGCTGAAGAAGCTGTTTCCGACTACACAAACCTTGAACAGGCATACGAGCCAAAAAAGACGTCCTCCAATCTTGATCTCTTGAAGTCCCTTTCGTTCAAACATATAAAATCACAGTCAACTGAGGCAACGAATGTTATATCGAACCCGCGCAACAATCATGATGTTGAATCATCGACGTTAAGCCGAAGGGAAGATCTTTTGCAAGAATTCAAGTCTACTGAAGATAGCGATGATTTCGTTGATGCAGAAAAATTGGCGGATGAAGAAGTATACATTGTGAAACAGAAAAAAGGATGGCTGAGTCTTGGCTTTTCCATGGTGCAGACTATTGTGCTGATAGTCATGATGATACAATGTACCATTGCTCCCTTTCAAATCAATCCAATGATCGGACCTCCTCCGGATGCTCTTGATTATTGGGGAGGAAAGAATGCGTATAAGATACTGAATAATAATGAGTGAGTGCAATAGCGTGTATGATGCTTGTTCACTGATTCCTTTGCTGACATTGTCAAACTTGGCACTTTTCATTTCTTTCATTCCTCTCCTGTAGGGAATGGCGACTGGTGACGCCAATATTTTTACACGCGGGGATAATTCGTAAGTACATATTCCATTCTTTGCAAACAACTCTAGATTAGAAACATTATCAACATTCGATGCCTCACACGTTGCAACCGCTAATCGCTCAACCCATATATTCTTTCTTGCAGACTTATTCTGTAATGTTTGTAAGTTATTTTGTGAGATTTTGCTTTTCTTTGTTTCGTGGCCATGTCATCAACATCACTGACCGATGCTTTCGATGAAATAGCTGTGCAAATTGACGTAGGAGCATTCTTCGAGAGAGAATGGGGGAGCGGAATTTGGTTGTTTATTTACCTCACGAGTGGTATTGGAAGCTCTATATTTAGTGTATGTATGATGCCAAATAATGTTTCGGTCGGTTCGTCAGGAGCAGTCATGGGATTATTTGGAGGAAAGCTAGGCGAAATATTTTGTAGAGCGTGTGAAAGTAAAAAGTCAACACAAGGTCGCATTGGGCATGAGGTACGCCGTGAACAATTCGGTGCAGTCATGTGCTCCGTGTCTGTTGTGATGGCATTTAGCTTTGTTCCATGTAAGTTACTTTTATCATTTTGAGCATACTTGTATTACAATTTAATTGCTGATGTTTGTTCCCGGAACAGTCGTTGACTGGGCTGCACATTTAGGGGGTCTCCTTGCTGGATTTGCTGCTTCATTTCTTTGTTTTGCACCCAAGATTAAGACAAAGCAT
>Ga0307981_1000972_pt1 | contig 27337 bp, 31 predicted proteins | sample OrgLakmetagen987_FD_201849 | JGI IMG/M metagenome (GOLD analysis project Ga0307981, IMG submission 201849) | Saline water microbial communities from Organic Lake, Antarctica - #987 | ecosystem: Environmental > Aquatic > Non-marine Saline and Alkaline > Saline | place: Antarctica: Organic Lake... | reverse complement strand
GGCCGAGCCTTGTAGGTATTTTGAGCGTGACAACGGCTATCTCCACTGCAAGCTGGCACTCTTGGAGCACCAGCAAGTTGTCTCCGTAAACCCTTGGGAGCCAAATAAGTTCAACTCATGATCCTCCTTGGACCTTGTAGATGGGATAATGTTTCGTACATAGATTAGACTACTACCTACTACGTTAGAGACTACGATTATACCCCGTACGTGACTCATTCGTGACTACTCGAGACTCCGTCCGTTGAGAAATCAACGAAGAAACTCCCCCCGCATTATGCCCACTTACGCGACCTCCATCGTGTTGCCGACGACGCCAACCCCCAGCACCCTCAAAGAAACAATCAGTAGTACTTAATAAGAGTAACCATGGTAGAACCAGGTTGGGCAGCGCAAGAGGATGCCGCCGCCGCCACTGGCGGCGCTGTCGCGGACGAAGTCGCGGATCGCACGGCACTCATCGCCGCCCGCCTCAAGCAAATCTACAAAAAAGCCGTCCTTCCCGTCGAGAAAAAGTATCGTTACGATTACTTTTACGAGAGTCCCTTAATGACAGATGTCGAGTTCGATGGTACGTGCAGCAGCGAGTTGCGTGTATAGCATAGTTAATTCATTTCACGAGCTTATTTCGTAATCAGCTGGATTTTACGGTCGCTCACACATATTGATTCTTGCTTGCCTGTACCTTTCGATCGATCTTAATCAACTACAGCCAAGCCGCAGGTTCTCTTGATTGGACAGTACAGCGTTGGAAAGACTTCCTTCATTCGTTACCTTCTCGGAAGAGACTTTCCCGGTCAGAGGATTGGTCCAGAACCAACGACGGATCGTTTCACTGTCCTTCTCAATGGTCCCGATGAACGCACCATTCCAGGAAACGCCTTGTCGGTCCATCCAGAGTTGCCCTATCGTGGTCTTGAACGCTTTGGTGTGAACTTTTTGAGTCGCTTGGAAGGAAGTCAGCTCCCGAGCTCGGTGTTGCGCAGTATCACATTGGTGGATACACCCGGCATTCTTTCGGGTGAAAAGCAGCGACAGAATCGAGGTTACGATTTCACCAAGGTGGTGTCGTGGTACGCGGAAAAGGCCGATCTAATCATTCTCTTGTTTGACGCGCACAAGCTGGATATTTCTGATGAGTTAAAGGGTGCTATTGACGTTCTCAAGGGACACGAAGACAAGATTCGTTGCATTCTCAACAAGGCGGATCAGATCGATCGTCAGCAGCTCATGCGAGTGTACGGAGCCTTGTTATGGTCGCTCGGAAAGACCATGTCTTCTCCTGAAGTTGCTCGTGTCTATGTTGGAAGTTTCTGGGATAAGCCGCTTCAGAACATGGACAACGCTGCGCTCTTTGAAATGGAGGAAAAAGATCTCATGAAGGATCTTGCTATCCTTCCGCGTCAATCGGCAGTCAGAAAGATTAACGAGTTGGTCAAGCGTATTCGCAAGGTCAAGACGTTGGCCTACATCATCGGATACCTTAAGTCGCAGATGCCAGCGTTGATGGGCAAGGAAAAGAAGCAGAAGAAACTCATTGCCGATCTCCCCAATGTCTTTCGAACCATCATGAAAAAGTACAATTTGTCGCCCGGTGACTTTCCCGATATTGCCTCGTTTTCCGAAAAGCTGAACGAGACCAAGTTCGCCGAGTTCGCGACACTGTCCGAGAACAAGATTGAACAATTGGACATCGTTCTCAACAATGATATTCCCAAGCTCATGGAGGTAAGTGGCCTTGATCAGAAAGACTCGTGTGTTGATGCGACCAAGAATGAACGAACTCACCCATGTCTTCTTTTTTCGTCTCTTAGGAACTCCCGAGTGAGAAGGATTCGCCGGAAACACTTCGTGCCAAGCTTGGAGAGTCAGGAAAAGGTATTGCACATGTACCAGTCCCTGGCACGAACAAGAAATTCGGTAAGAAGGACACTGCCGAGTCTAGCAGCAACCCGTTTGGATTCGCAGAGGACGACGAGGATCGGTTTTGGGCACTTCAAGATTCCGCGGACCGTCTCCGAAGCAGTTTTGCAGCGCTCGGTCCTGAAGGAGGCTTTCTTTCGACAAAGCAGGCGCGCAATTGCCTTGTCAAGACTGGTCTCGAGAAGGACCAGCTTCGCCAGATCTGGAATCTTAGTGATATTGATCGCGATGGCCTTTTCGATCACGACGAGTACGTGGTCGCCATGTTCCTCTGCGATGCTGTTATCCAGAAAGGTCGCCCGATTCCGACCGAACTTCCGAACACTGTCATTCCCCCGAGTAAGCGAGATCTAGTGGCTGCGCGAACCCAGGGTGGGTTCTAATTGTTGGTGTAATTGTGCAAAATTGATAGTGATACTCAGTATTTTAAGGTTACTTTCCAAAGATCGCATCGTATACGACGGGTGTTCCGGTCTTGATGACGACCGTTGTGAGACACACATGGAGTAGACGAGCTTCAAAGCCTCTCATGTAGGCGTTTTTCAGGCCTTGCAAGCCCTGTTCGTGTAGCTCTTCGCGAAACATTTGAAGTGCAGACACCTTTACACCAGCCTTCTTGGCATCTTGGGTCTTAGCCACAAGCACATCAAGGGGGAGTGTCACACATGTGGAAGCAATTCCGCCGAGAAGCGAAGCCATGCTCTTTTGTGCCAGAGTCAATCCCTGCCCACCCTTTAGTGTCACGAACAAGGCTTCAAATAGGTCGGCAAAAAAGTATCGACTCGCCCAGTCAAAGACCCGTTTCGTTGCAAACACGTTGGACCCCTTCATTAACGTGGCGAACCCTTCCGCCTTTACAACATCAGCGCCAATGAGCAAACTCAAGTATGTCGTCTTTAGCATTGACGTTTTTTCCCGAAATACCGGATTCGTCATTACACGAGTTTTCAGAAGCAACGTCGGCGACAAGACATAACCCTGAAAGCCACCACCAATCCCTCCTGCGAGGGTCAAGGCAAGCGCCATGGGAATCGTTCCCTTTTCTGCCATGGGTAAGAGGACTCCTATTGATGTTGCGTGAGCAAGACCAAATACTGCTCCTTTGAAGACTGCCTGAACAATGCCCCAAGGAACAAAGCCATCCCAGAGTCCTGCTATTCCTTTTGCCGCGGTAATGCGTCTGATAACTTCCGAATACGACAACGTTTCGGCGGACGTTTGCATTACAATCTTGAGAAACTCCAGCATATGACCAATGCAGGCTTCAAACACTAGTGTCACCATGGCCGCGACCGCCAAACGCTTAACGACTTCGGATCCCAAGTCGGAACTCGCACCACCACGCAACATCAAAGCTTGACGGGCGGCGCCTGCGCTCGGTGTGAACGCAGTCAATGGTGACGAAGAAAGCGACGACTTAGGGGCTTTGGATCGACTGGAGGAGGTGGTAGATGTTGCACCCACAAAGGCACGGGATCGACGCAACGAAGCATTCGAAAGCATGGACGAGTGTCCATCATCTTCGTCGTCCTCATCGTCCTCGTCTTCTTGTTCATCGTCACTTTCGTAGATAAACTCCGATGACGGAAACAAGTCGCCACCGTGGCACATGATGGCTTGCGAAGAAACGAGACAGTCTTCACCTTCCTCGTCGTCACTGCTATAGAGGAGGGAACTCGAGACAATATGTGGGTCTGCTTCATAATCTGCGTTGTTGCTATTATAGAGCTCGTCGTCGTCGTCGTCCGATAGATTCAACGTGATGGATTGACTGAAGGTAAAGGACGGCGCGTTACTGAGGTCGGAACCGATATCTCTCGGATCCAAGGACGACATGGCCGGTCTTATGCTAACTGCTAATAGTAAGAGCGACCCGCATGTCGCGAGAAGTGGGGTCAAGCGTGTCATCATGGTCGGCATATGTGGTTGGCGGTTGCGGGCAGTTCTTGTTGAACTTTCAATTTTTGGACGGCGGCGGGAGATTTCGTCCGCATTCCGGATGCATGACGGGCGAGGAAAGTCATAATTAATGTCGAGAGACATTTCCCAAAATATCATTTTCAGACATATGCTGTACTGATAAAAAATAAAATGCTCGAGCAGTATCATTCGTTGCCACAACTTCGACTTTGACCGTGAGTGAGAGACCTTTGTTGCGCTATCGCAGTTGTGTACCTGATACAGTATTCGGTTCAGGGACAATAGTTCACAGGAAGTGAATCAATCGTTCAAACGGCGCCAAGAGATCTTTCCAAAATACTCGTCACACAAAACTGCCAGCATGTCGGAACACAACAACGACGACGACAGCATCGAGAAGGGGGCCATGAAGCCACTCGAGGTGGAAGAAGAAGTGTGCCCCGAGGCCCAGGGCGCGTTTGAAGAACTATATCCAGGCGATCATGAAACAAGACTGGGTGGTGGCGAAGGGGAGCCCGTCGATGTAGAACCGAACGACGGCGACAACGACGAAGTACAAAAAGAAGGACGCCGGAGGACCTTTTACCTGAAAGTAGTGATTGGTCTACTCTTACTTGGATTCGTGATCTTTGTTATTGTCGATACCCTAACGAACGGATACGTCAAAGATGGTATCGAGCAGTTTCTGAAATGGGTTGAAGAGAATCCAGCCGGGGGCGTCTTCGTCTTCATCATCGGTATGTACTTCAGTACCCTGCAACAGCGCTCCCTGATCCTGCATAAAAAAATTGCTAACACAGCCTATACTTGCAATTGTACTGTGCTTGCAGTCTACTTTTTGGCGACGGTACTTTTCATTCCCGCCTCCCTTCTCACGCTGGGTGCTGGCTTTGTTTTCGCCTCGGCCTTTGGACTCGGTGGTGGTATCGCCCTAGCCACACTGGCCGTATTCATTGGCGCATGTTTGGGCGCCATTGCGTCGTTTCTGCTCGGACGTTACCTATTACGCGACTTTGTCCAGAGGCTCACCAAAAAGTACACCATTTTCAAAGCGTTGGATGCTGCCCTGGAAGAAAATGGTCTCAAGATATTTCTCCTTCTCCGACTGTCACCAATCATTCCATTCAACGTGATCAACTACATTGGTGGAGTCAGCGCTGTTTCCTTGCGCGATTACGTTCTTGCTTTGATTGCCGTTTTGCCTGGAACCATTCTCTACGTGTTTCTGGGAGCATCTGCCGGCAGTCTTACCGATAGCGCCTCGAGCGATGACGACCGCACAGTGACTATCGTTGTTATCGTCGTTGGCGCAGTGCTCGGTATTGGTGCGGTTTGGCTATCAACGCGTTACGCAAGGAGAGAGCTAAATCGCATCGTTGAAGAGCGCCAGGCTGTTGCCGACGGCGACACCACGACGGCGGGAGACGAGATCGGAGATGATGTGACGGACGTAATCCCGAATCATCAGGTCTAGCTATTGTTAGACTACTGTAGTACTGTACATTTACCGGTTAGTACCGTACCTGTCCTGGTACTGGTACGTTACGTAGTCTACTGTCTTTCGACTCTACCTGGTACCTAAATGCTACTCTTAGTTTGCTAGCATGTCTTTTACTTCATCAGAGTTGAGGTTAAAAGTCTGGTTAGCTATTCGTGGTTCATTCACATTCATTCGTTGATTGACGTTGACCTTGACCCGTTGACGTTGACACGAAGAACCCCCAACGGCACTCACGTTCGAGTTATCCCGTTGTCGTTGTGCTTGTTTGTGCCTGTTCGTTCGCATCACGCTGTTCCGCAGCAATATAATAATACGAAGCAAGATCGGAGCGGTCATAACGATCGAATCGAGAATCAAACAACGAAACAAGAAACGCACCAAGCTCCAACATGAAGTACTCCGTACCCACCCTTCTAATCCTTCCTCTAGCGTACGGATGGACGCCCCAACAAAACCGTGCACCGTCCTTTGTGGGCATTACGGCCAGCAAGTTGATGGTCAAGAAAGTACCCAGCGAAATGGACATGACGGGCGAAATGGACTTGACGGGTGAAGTCGAAATGGACAATGGAAATCCTTGCTGGGAAGATCTTTACGACGACGACTGCGCAATGTCCAATGTCGCTGCGGCCTCGTTTGTGGCCAGCGAATGGATCAAGAGTTTGCCTTGTGCAGAAGGCATTGAGGTAAGTTTCAGTTTCGATTGGTGTATTCACAATGCAAAAATTGTCTCTCCGAATACAACTTCCGTTGCCTTACATGCACTAATTACATACTTCGTTTTCTCTTTTTCAGGACTGTGATATGCTTGCAGAGCTGACGGTCCCCGTAACTAGACACGAGGCTGGAGTAGCGGATGTTGATGTGATGGATTTCTTGGGTTTAAAACATCCAACCAAAGACAACCTTATGCCTTGAGAATCGTATGCTAGAGTAGTATATCTAGTGTGAGCGCGAAGACAGAGATATCACCTTCTTTGCTGCTGACTGCATAAGGTCAAACGATTTGTTAAGGATTAGTCTACATCATCCCACCTACCGGTAGGTACCTTTGTATTGCATCTGCCTTCCCTACCTAATGCCCTAATCGCAGAAGGTATCTTCGACTAGTAGGACCATAGTGTCAAAGCTGTTTTGCTCAGCTGGTTTTGCTGTCAGAACAAAATACTTCCGGCAGCTGGCATATATCCATATATGTATCGTATCGTACTTGTGAAGCGAGCAGCGACGACACAACACGACCTTCACCATGGCAGCTTTCATGCCAAAAATTCTGCTACTAGTCTTCGTTGTAGAGCCTATCGTTGCTTGGGGACCACGTTTCGAGCCTATGAAAGGAAGTTATGGTGCTACGAGTCTGTTAAAGGCCTCCGAACAGGAGCACCAAGAAAGAGAACCGTACACTTTGCACTCTGAAGAAACGGATACAAATGTCGATGGTGAACGATTTCAAAGCCGAATGTTTATTTCTTCGCCGCTATTGTGGGAACCGATTGGGAATGATTATGTGCATTCGTTCTTTGGCGAAGATCATGTATCGTGCGGCGAAGACGATTGCGAGGACGAGTGCCTTATCCCCGAAGAGTACAAGATAGCGGCGCAAGAAGAGACTGTCGATGTAATGGCTTTTCTCGGGATTAAGCGGGCGGAGCCGCTAAGAACGGTCCCGTATGCAAGAGACTGGGAGTAGAAAGAGTGCGCCGTCTTTCTTCCTGAGCATTATGCAGTCCACATCCCTCCTTCTTCCAATATCCTTTCTTGCTTCGTACCACACTCGAGCCAACCGACAAACCGAACTAGCGCAGTCACCTCCTCTCTGCCTTGACAAACGAAATACGTCATGCATATTAGCTACCCTAAACTAAACTGTATTCCTTTGTGACCTGGCATGATTGCAAGCTGTTCTTTTTTGTAAAACATTCTTAGCTGTTCGACGCCACCATGCCAGCTAACACCATCAGTCTGATTTTAGACACTCGCCAAACCTCCACTACTGAATATCCTGCATGGTGACTCTCTTCTCGCCACACCTTCCTCCCCCAACACTGAAAGCTCTCCGGTTGCCCGAAACACTCGAATAAAACGTGCTAGTAGTGCCAGTTTCGCGCGCTTTTCCTCTCATTTCTTTGTGCGTCGCGGCTGAAATTTTTCCGGCTCCTGGAAAGGAAATCCGATCGGCGAGCAGGACCTCGCCCGAACTATTTACCGTAGTTAGTCTGCGAGTACGCATACCACTAACTGCCCGACCCCGACCTCTCGGTGAACCTCTTGGTGACATCTCAAGGAGTTCGCGGTTGGCGGTCGCAAAGAAGTTTTGCAGAATTCGTATGCAAAGAAGTTGGACCTCTTGCGTCGCGTTCGCTCGTCGCACCAAAGATCTTCATAAATCGCGAGATCCTACAACCCCTACAGTACTTTAGAGACCCCATAAGTGCAGCAAGCATCCCAACAGCGCAGCAAGCATCCCAACAGCATGAGCCCCATCAAGAAACACTCGAGGAATATGAGCTTGGGCACTATCGCGAAGCCTGGTCAAATCGTCGTTATCGTTGATCCCTACAGCACTGGTTGCGTCTTGGGTCAGGAGATTTCCAAGCGTGGCTACCAGCTTTTGGCCGTCTGGACGCACAACTTTGCCGAAAGCGCCAAATGTGTCCCATTGGCAGTCGGACACTTGGATTACTACGCCGAGGTCGAGCAAAAATATTCTCTCGTACTCACCGGCAAGGCCGTCAAGACGGCTGTGGACGGGCAAGAGATTGTCGCTTGCATTGCGGGCGGAGATGCCGGTGTCGATCTGGCCGACGAGCTCTCGGAGCATCTTGGTCTCTTGTCCAACGGCTCAAGTGCCAAGCGTCGCGACAAGAAAGTCCAGCAAGACTTGGTGCGATCCAGCGGCCTCCGTGCGATTCGCCAAGCTGGTGGGTCGACCTTTGATCAAGTCGAAGCGTTTCTCAAAACGGAAGCCTATCCCATCGTCTTGAAGCCTGTTGAATCGGGTGGATCCGATGGTGTCAAGCTTTGCAACAACTTTAACGAAGCAAAGGAACACTTTCAAAAGTTGATGAAGTCCGACATGGTCGATGGGGGCAAGTGCCAGTCTGTGCTTTGTCAAGAGTTCCTTCGCGGAAAGGAATACGTGGTCGATCACGTGTCCCTCAACGGCGTCCACAAGACCATGATGGTGTGGGTCTACGACAAGCGTCCTGTCAATGGCGCTTCGTTCGTTTACTTTGCAACTGTTCCGATTGATCCGGACTCGACAGTCGCCAGGATGCTCATCACGTACACTCGTAACGTGCTGGATGCCATGGGTGTCAAGAATGGTCCAACACACGGTGAAATCATGATGACGGACGATGGGCCGTGTCTCGTGGAGATGAACTGCCGATCACACGGATCTAGCGGAGACTGGCGTCCTCTGTGTTGCGCCTTGACGGGTGGATATTCGCAGGTTGAAGCCACTGTCGACGCATTTTTGGACCCCGACGTGTTTTTGCAGCTGCCGGACAAGCCACCGTCTCCATTCAAAGCGTCGGGTATGGAAGTTATTATGGTTTCGTACAACAGGGGCGTGGTCAAGACCACACCGGGATACGATATCATCAAGAAAATGCCTTCGTTCGTTTGCCTCGAGAGTGGCATCAAAGCTGGCTCCAAGATTACATACTCAATCGATCTCGATACAGCCATTGGTAACTGTATTCTGATGCACGAGGATGACAGCGTCGTTAAGCGTGATCTGGCGTTTATCCGATACTTGGAGGAGATCGACGGCCTCTTCACCTACGAGACTGGTCTCGAAAATCTCAGCAAGCCAGGAGGCGACGTGCTTGTGCTACAGACACCCGCAATCGAAGGCAAAGCCGTTCCTAGCCACCGTCGCGTATTCTCGGTGGACCGACCCAATCTGGTTCGTCGCATGTCAGACGCGCGCATGGAATTCGTCAAGCCGCTAGTCAAGAGGATGACCACTGTCGATGTGTCAAACGAGGTTGTGGTCATTGTGGATCCGTATTCATCGGGATGTTGTGTAGCCAAAGAAATCATGAGCCGCGGCTACAAGGTGATTGCGCTTTGGACCAATGGGTTCGCGGAGGATATGAAATTGCATGTACCGTTAAGCTGCACGGGCATGACGTACTATGCGCAAGTTACCGAAGCTGCGACCTTGGAAGCTACGGCGGCTGCGGCTCAAAGCGCCGCGAAGCCTCGTCGAATTGTCGCATGTCTCGCTGGAGGAGAAGCTGGAGTTGATCTCGGGGACTCACTCTCTGAGAAACTGGGAGTACGCACCAACGGTACAGCCATTCCTAATCGTCGCGACAAAAAGGTTCAGCAAGAGCTCGTCAAAGCCGCTGGAATGCGCTCGGTTCGCCAAGCTGGAAGCGGAAAATTTGCTGAAGTTGAGCACTTCCTCCGCACGGAGCCGTTTCCCCTTGTGCTGAAGCCCACCGAATCCGCTGGCTCTGACGGGGTCAAACTATGCCACAACTTCAACGAGGCCAAGGAACACTTTGATCTACTAATGAGCAGTCAAATGGTGAATGGTGGTGGCTGCCCCGCAGTCTTGTGCCAAGAATTCCTCCGTGGAAAGGAGTACATCGTCGATCACGTTTCCAGAGACGGTGTCCACAAGACCATGATGGTGTGGGTCTACGACAAGCGTGCCGTGAATGGTGCCGCCTTTGTATACTTTGGTTGTATTCCAGTGGACTCGCAGACACTCGAGGCTCAGATTCTCATCAAGTACACTCGTGGCGTGCTGGACGCTATCGGTATTAAGAATGGCGCCTCCCACAGCGAGATCGTCATGACAGCCGATGGACCATGTTTGGTGGAGGTAAACTGCAGAGTCAACGGAGGGGATGGCAGCTGGAGACCTTTGTGCCTCGCATTGACGGGAGGGTATTCTCAGATTGAAGCCACTGTCGATTCAATTCTGGACAAGAAGCAGTTTTATCTCTACAATGATACACCTCCCAGCCCATTCAAGGCTGCTGGGCAAGAAGTCAACCTGGTTTCTTTCTCTCGTGGTACTGTCAAGGCAACGCCTGGATTCGATGTGATCGCGAAATTGCCAAGCTTTGTCTACTTTGAGACAGGCATTAAAGAGGGTTCGAAAGTGGAGCACACAGTGGATCTATTCACGGTAAGACTCTGACGACGATGAATCTATTGAAGAAAGGAATAGAAGCACTGCCACCTCTCGGTCGCCTCAACTCACATCTTATATCGTCCCTAACTTTCTCCTCAGGGTATCGGCATTGTGGTCCTCATGCATCCCGACGAGGCTGTAATTGAGCAAGACGTTGAGCGCATTCGCCAGTTGGAAAGGGACAATGCACTCTTTGAATACGAGCTTGAGGTTGGGCAGTTGAGCATTAGCAACGATACCGCCGTTTCTGAAATTAGAATTGTTACTGACCGCCCCGATATTTATTGAAGCAGCGGCGTACCTCGACTACCCCACGGGAATAGAGGAAGGTAAAAACTAATACCAATTTCAACCTTTACATGTAGACAGGCCGTCCTTTCCAAGCTATTAACAAATGCCTTCACAGCTCTACTAGTCCAATGCCCCGGTTGAATCAAAAGCGCAACACCACTGGAATGTGCTGGCACTCTTGGAGCATCAGTATTGTTGTCACTGTAAGCCTTTGAGAACCAAGCACGCTCAACTCATAATCCTTGGGAGTGGGATATGGTGCTGAATGAAATTACTGACGACCGAGGAGAGGACGACATTGCAATGCTCTTCAGTGTTGCGCCTGACGACTTTTCAGTATACCGTGCACATATACATCTTGTTCTATTCATAAATAATCCTCGACGTCGTCGTCCTCCATGCCTATCCTTTAGTCTAATAGTCATAGTCTACTATAGTCTAGCTAGAGAAACTTCCCAAAGCACGGAGATCGCTAGAATCTCTTTATCCGGGTTAATCTTATCACGATATTCCTACGTGAGGTTTGGGCTCGCTAGTCTAGTGTACCGGTACGACTACCGTAGTCTAGACTAGCGAAATCTTCTTATCTTTTTTCGCGGAGCCGTTTCGGATTCCAGCACATCATCTCCATCCTCACAGAAAGCACCATGGTAATGTTGGTTTCGTCGCGTGCGGCATCCGGATCGACAATAACGTCATTCCGAGCGATATCCTCGGTGATTGGAGGCATTGTAAGGAGTGGAGTTATTCCTTTCAGAGCAGCAAGCGGAAACTTCACGCGGCTCCCAATTCCGAGTACCATCACCACTTTCAACAACCTCCGCGGCAGGCACATGTCGACCACATCTCGATCCAGCCTATGCGCGCGGTCATCGGCGTCGTCGAAAGGGGTATATCTCTACTCTAGACGTCTCTTTGCGTCCTCTGCAACTCCGCCGAAATCAGGCGTGGAGAAAGTGGTCCGCGTGACTCGGCCCGAGCCGCCAGCAGAACAAGCCACAGCAAACGCGTCGGCGTCGGCGGAAACGCAGCTCAGCGGGCTCGAAAAGTTTCTAGCGCTCAAGGAAATTCCTCCTCGTGGGACGTTTTCTTGGTATGTGGAGATGGTACTGATCTGTACCGTGTTTGCCATTACGGGAAGTAGCACCATGGTTTTGGTAAGCGGGATGTTGATTGGACTATACGTTGGCTACTCTTCAATGCACCAGAGGGTGAAGACTAACTTGCCCTAATCTTCGATTTCTTTAGGTTCGCCCCGCTGTGAAAGACGTGTTGGGCCTGGAAGGTTCCATGAAAGAGGGACCATGGGCCTACCGAATTTGTAGTATCGTCATCATGTCGCCAATCTATTCTGTTCTGTTGGTGGTTGTCGGAACCGTCTTTGGGCGCCACGCATACTTTCGCCACTTTTCAGTCAAGATGCTTAGTCGTTTCGGTATCCCTCCAGAGATGCTAGACAAGAAATTTCACCAGACGGCCAAGACCTTTCGCAAATACTAGATGTTACTCACTAATAAGTGCTGTTTAATGCCCCTTTGCTTTCCCCCAAGATTCAACATCTGTATTCTTGTAGTTTGGGGGGAGACCAGCACCTGCTAGTAGCTCGAGAGCCTTTTCTCTCCCCACATGGCGGAAAAAGGATCCAACCCACGGTCGAATCTCGTCCGACGCTCCTCCATCTTGGAAAGCTGCTTGCTCTTCCCAAATTTCTCGAGTCTTATCACCGCCCTTTCGACGATCCTGCCGGAAACTGTAGGCCTCCCAAGTTCCAAGATAATCTACGGAAGAAAGTTAACGACAAGAAAAAGTGAGATAGGCTGAGAGGGCTGATTCGATTCAGTATAATCATCGCCAGGTGGGGGCAACTTACGACTGATGCGTAGATATGCGCTCTTGTGGTAGATAGGTGGTAGACATAGTGGTAGAAAGCGATGCAGCGAGACTCGGCTTTTCCCATTGGGTCCATTCTGGAAGGCCTCTGAGAAAAAGGTGAGTTCGCAGAGAGACGGCTCGTGAGATAAAAAGAGCAGTGCTGTGTTAAACCGCCTCAGTCAGTCAAGCACAAAAACTTACTTTCCTCCAGCCCGGGGAGCAACGACAAGTCGGCAAAGGCTTTGCCGTGCTGAAAGGTCTCATAATTCTGATGATATCTCCATCGAAGGGTATCAAAGCGAAGAGGATCGAGGAGATCTGGTACATCTTTACGCCGATCTTCCTCGGTAGACTCAACTGCCCCATATAGTGTCCGATACGTTGTAATGCATGGGCCATTGTAATGCTTGCTCTTTTTGTGATTCAGAGATCGTATTTCCTGAACAAGATTCAATAGACCTCCCGGTTCTTGCATACGCCGGGAGGCATCTGGTACAATGTCACTATTGACAACAAAGTACTCGTCCACATCGATAAAGGTCACCCATGTGCGTTTCTGCTCTTGCAAATGAAGGGCACATTGCTTGTAAAAGGCTTCCTGACGCCGTGTGTGTACATAGAAGCCATCCCCTATAGACGTGCTATTCTGCTTTTCTTTAACAAAGTTCCGCAGATGGTCATCCATGAAGTCATCGTCGGTCCATACTTCGATTTTCATGTATTGGCTCCATCGATCCAGCACCTCCTTTGGATCTGTACGGCTTTTGGAGTCTGGCAGAATGACCAAGTGTCGAAGAGGTAGCAGAAACCAATGATAAGCGAGCCACTCCACGAGTCGATGGTTGTCGTCCATGACTAGCAGACAGGCCGAGAAAGTGGAATTGAGATCATTTCGTGCTAGTATAGCTTCCATACCACCAGGGTTGGTGGTTCGCACCGTCGTGCGGCCAATATCAGCCTTGGGGGCTATTTTTGTGACCCAAAATATGTTCACCTGTACTATTATTACAAGAATGGCAAAGAAAAATGGCATCAAACTCCTTAACGTGGATAGGCAACTCCCGCACCAAGAGCCTCGAGGAGGAGGAGGAGTCACCATTGTACTGTAGTGATGTCTTTCGAAAGAAGTGAGAGAGAGATGACCCGAGCTTTTCGGCTGGGCCAACGGGACTCGATCCTAGTCACGAGGTGACTCACTCTTTTTTTCTTTTCTTTTTTTGAAAGGACGAATGGACGATGGCTTCTTTAAACTACTTGCTTGATCGCAATAGTCCGTCAGTCAAACTGTGGGACGATCATGATGCTTGGAAAGAGAGTCAGTCGTAGCCCTCGGATTCGAAGTCTTTTGGGGTCAGCAGTAACTACAGCAGCTTTGACGTCATCCCTTTTGTTCCAACGCAGCATCGTTGTGTGCGCTTCCTCATCGCCTGCAGCATTCGTAAACGCCGCCCCTTCCAACCGCTTGTCAATAAGAATGTTCTCCCGCGACGCGAATATTTCTCCACAAGATTTTACTAGCTCTGCTGCCAATGAAGAGGATTTCAGTGACGTCCTTCCCTTTGAGAAAGGGTCGCACAACTCGGCCAAGATTATGGTGCCGACAGGTGTCGTTGAAGGCAATATCGACCCTTTCGATAAGATCATGTTTCGGGATCGCCTCGAATCGAGCATTACAGCGTGTCGAGAATTGGGAAAGTCGAGTCTCTGGGTGCACATACCAATGGCGCGCGCGAGTCTCATTGAAGACATGCACGAATTTGGCCTGGCGTTCCACCACGCTGCCGGCGACACTGCCGTCTTGAACCTTTGGCTCAAAGACGACTCGGACTCCAAGATTCCCGATTTTGCCACGCACAATGTCGGAGTAGGCGCGGTGGTTGTCAATAGCCGCAACGAAATTCTTTGTGTTCGAGAACTCCGCAAAAACTACATGCCCTGGAAAACACCCACAGGTCTCTCGGAATTGGGGGAACAGATCGACGAGGCGGCTGAGCGAGAAGTCTTGGAGGAAACGGGCATTCACACACAGTTTCACAGCATTATAGGTTTTCGACAAACGCATGGGCTCACGCATGGGCGGTCCGACTTGTTTTTTGTTTGCCGTTTGGATCCGATTGAAACCACAGATTCGAATGGCAACGTTGTCGTTCCAAATCCGGTTCCACAAGCCAACGAAATTGAAAAGGCGGAATGGGTTCCACTATCAGAGTACCGCGCGATGGTAAAGGGCGAGGACGGCAACGGAGGCCACCCCATGATGAGTCACGTGATTGACGTATTGGACGACGGTAGAATGATTGATCGAGCCATTGTCCACAGCATCGTTCCAGGGCGAAAACCAAACGCCATCTACTATCCCGCCCCTATGGATGAAAAACTATAATCTCGAATCCCTTTATAATCAATATACTATGCGTAGGCAAAGTTGTTTAATGAAGACTCGCATGATAATACAACTATAGATTATTCCGCTCTCCTAGCTACAACATTATCAAACCTTCCAGACGGAACCAAAAATTGAGCACCCCAACACCGTTTGTACTCTCTAAACATTCCTTCTGTTTGGCAACACGGACCGAATTTAACGGGCACGTTGACGCATCTTACGGCGCTTGCGGCGAAGACGACGCATGCGCTTCTTCTTCCACTTTTTACGCATACCTCCAACGACCTCCAAGGAAAGGGCAAGCTCGTCCTCGTCTTCGAGACCGTTTCCTTCCATGGATCCACCTTCCAAGACGTTAGCTCCAAAGGCAAGACGAATCTTGTCAGCGGGGATGAACTCCTTGTTCTCGATCATGGCCTTGAGAGACTCCACCGAAGTGGCGGCGTCGACCTCGTAGGACGTAGTAGCGACAAAAATCTGCATATTAAAACTTTTTAAAAGACAACTGGTTGCTCAAACCTGAAAGAAGACAGGGGAGAGAGTGTTGTGTTAGAGACAGTGATGAAGAGTGTGTAGACCATCGGTAGGACGGGCGGGAACAAGGACCAGAAGAGCTTTGACACGGGGAGAACCAGTCAGAAAATAGCCAATTGAGCAGCAGTTTTTCATTCAACCGTTTCTAGGCTCTATCGATCCATCTCTGTCAACCAATCTCTTCTATACATATTAAGGCGCAATCCTGTGCACTCGAAAGAGAGAGTAAGTCGTTCTAGTGAACATCATGGTCATCTTACCTAAACAAGGGAACAGACAGCAGTTATGCGTTGTCAGAGGTAGGACGGGCGGGGCGCTACTGTAAAAAGACGAGAGAAGAGTCGTACCGTAGTTCCGTTCGTGTAGAATTCGTGGTCGAATTCGTTTGACTCATGACCTGAAAAGGCGAAGGTGAAACGCGCATGGGGAAGGACAGACGAAATGGCAAAAGCATGCAAGAAGGTGAACAAGTAAAAAGGATCATCGCCGTCGCTTTTCATTTTGCCGCTTTTCCCTTGGTACCTTTGTGTTTGATGAGCAATAGTCTAGCTAGCCTTTCTCCACCTTACTTCCCGTTCCTTCGCACTCTTAATCATCTACATACTCTCTCGTGAATACTGATTCAACATGGTCCAAGAGGAAGATAAGAAAGATGCCGTTGACGACGACGACAACAGCAAGGACGCTCGGGGCGGCATTCGGTTCGGGAGCGGCGTTGGTTACGAGGACGCGTTCGCAGCGGGCCAGGATAAAAGCGAGTATGTAACGGAGCTACCAACAGCGGCCGAAGAACGCAATGGTGGTGGTGGTAGCGGCGATGATGATGACGAGCTGGATGAAGGCCGCGTGAGCAGTCATCCGAGTACCATGGCGGGCTCCAACAAGGTACGTGAGGCAAAATAATTTGCGCTTTGACGATCCGAACCCAGTCGCACACCCCACTCACAGCTTTGCTTCTTTTGATTATTGATACGTAGACGGAAGATGCCGACACGGGTGAAAACGAGGATCCCTTTGCGAATACACAGTCGGGGACTGGCTTGGTCAATACCAAAATTGGGGATCGAGAATCGAACTACCAAAGGCGGAGGCACAATCGCGTCTTGAGAGAGGATGGCCTTTCGTTTGCGGATGCCATGCAGCAAGCCAACGTTGATAAGGATCACAATGAACTCATTAAAGAAGCTGAAAAGGATCTAGCAGAAGCGGATGAAATGGACAAAGCAGCAGGAACCTCGGAGGGGCAGCGGAGTAAAAAACGCCGTTGGGATACGCCCAGTACTACAACTACAGCAGCAGCAGCACCTACCACCAAGATGGAGGACAGTTCGGCCGAGATTACTGACTCAGAGTCAGTAGTTTCCGTTAAGTCGCGCTGGGACGAAGGAACTAGTACGGCGGCACCAGCAAGAAGGAGACAACGCTGGGACGAAACACCTGTTGCAGCGGCGGCATCCACCACGTCGATTGCGGCAACACCACTGGTGACTGCTGGAGCTTCCGGTAGAGGTCGAAAATGGGACGAGACACCAGTTGTGGCAGCAGGTGCCATGGTGTCAGCAACGCCTATTGCGGGTGCCATGGGGGCTGCTGGTCAATCGAAGAATCGATGGGATGCGACTCCTTTACCACCTACATCTTCCGCGGGGTTGGGCGTACCACAGACTCCGCTGGCGGCAAGCTTGAACAAGGCCGTGGCACTCGAAAAGGAAATGGAATCTCGGAATCGACCCTGGACAGAGACCGCTCTCGACGCGATTCTTCCGTCGGAAGGTTACAAAATAATTCGCCCGCCCGCAACGTATGTGCCTTTGCGAACACCTGGGCGCAAACTGCTCGCGACTCCTACTCCCATGTCCATGACACCTGCTGGCTTTCAAATGGAAATCCCAATGGAGCAACGCAAAGATGTTACTGTCCAAGATATCCGAGAAGCGTACGGTGTGCCATTGGCACCCACTGCGGACGAGACTGGAGCAGCGGGTGCATTGCCTTATATCAAACCTGAAGACATGCAGTATTTCGGAAGGCTCATGGAAGAGACTGAAGAAGACAAGCTATCTAAGGAAGAAGCCAAGGAGCGACAGATCATGATGCTGTTACTCAAGATCAAAAGTGGTACTCCTCCCCAGCGAAAAACAGCAATGCGTCAGATCACGGACAAGGCCCGTACTTTTGGAGCTGGCCCACTGTTCAACCAGATTCTTCCTCTTCTCATGAGCCCGGCGCTTGAAGACCAAGAACGTCACTTGCTTGTCAAAGTGATTGATCGCGTCCTGTACAAGCTCGATGATCTCGTCCGGCCCTTTGTGCACCGTATCCTAGCCGTGATTGAGCCCCTGTTGATTGACGAGGACTACTATGCTCGAGTGGAAGGCCGCGAAATCATTAGCAACCTTGCCAAGGCGGCAGGTCTCGCGACCATGATTGCTACCATGCGACCTGACATTGATAGCCCGGACGAATACGTCCGCAATACCACATCTCGAGCCTTTGCCGTCGTTGCAAGTGCACTCGGCGTCCCTGCTTTGCTACCATTTCTCAAGGCTGTTTGTCAATCACGAAAGTCCTGGCAGGCTCGTCACACTGGAATTAAGATTGTTCAACAGATTGCTCTGCTCATGGGAGTTGCAGTGCTTCCGTATTTACGAGAACTGGTCGAAATTGTGAGCCATGGCTTGACGGACGACATGCAAAAGGTTCGCATCGTTACAGCCTTGACTTGCGCAGCTCTCGCAGAGGCGGCTCATCCTTATGGAATCGAGAGCTTTGACTCAGTGATCCGCCCATTGTGGAAGGGTGCCATGGAGCAACATGGCAAGGGACTCGCTGCTTTTCTCAAGGCAATCGGCTTTGTGATTCCTCTCATGGAGGAGAACTATGCGAGTCATTACACAAGGCTGGTGATGCCTATCCTTCTTCGAGAGTTTCATTCGCCCGACGAAGAGATGAAGCGCATTGTGTTGAAGGTCATCCAACAGTGCGTCGCAACAGCCGGTGTGGAGCCTGCCTACATTCGAAAGGAGATTCTACCCGAGTTCTTTAAAAACTTTTGGATTCGCCGAATGGCTCTTGATCGTCGCAACTATAACCAAGTGATTGAGACAACAGAGGAATTGGCCAATAAGGTTGGTTGCACTGACGTGATTGAACGCATCGTGGACGATCTCAAGGACGATTCCGAGCCATATCGGCGCATGGTCATGGAGACTGTCAAGCGAGTTCTTGAAAATCTCGGTGCAAGCGATATTGATGACCGATTGGAGGAGCGGTTGATTGATGGCATCCTATACGCTTTTCAGGAGCAAGCTGTTGATGCAAGCAATAGTGGCTCCAACTCCTTTGGTCGGGAAGGCGAGGTCATGCTGGATGGGTTCGGAACTGTCGTTAACGCCCTTGGTGAACGTTGCCAGCCGTATTTGAAGCAGATTGCTGGAACCATCAAATGGCGTCTCAACAACAAGGCGGCAACCGTTCGTATGCAAGCAGCTGACCTGATTGGTCGCATTGCTGTCGTGATGAAGGCGTGCGGTGAAGACCAGCTCATGGGCCACCTTGGTGTCGTTCTTTACGAATATCTTGGAGAAGAATACCCTGAAGTGTTGGGCTCCATCCTTGGAGCTCTCCGTGCAATTATCAACGTGATTGGAATGACCAAGATGACTCCTCCTATTCGAGACTTGCTGCCTCGACTTACACCCATTTTGCGGAATCGTCACGAAAAGGTGCAGGAGAACTGCATCGATCTGGTGGGACGCATCGCCGACCGTGGAGCCGAATTTGTTTCGGCCAAAGAGTGGATGCGCATCTGCTTTGAACTACTCGAAATGGTCCGAGCGCACAAGAAGGCCATTCGTCGTGCTGCCGTCAGTACCTTCGGCTTTATTGCGAAGGCGATCGGTCCCCAAGATGTCTTGCATGTTCTCTTGAACAATTTGAAAGTACAAGACCGCCAAATGCGTGTTTGCACGACTGTTGCCATTGCCATTGTCGCCGAAACGTGTGGGCCATTTACAGTGCTTCCAGCTCTCATGAACGAGTACCGTGTCCCCGAGATAAACATTCAAAATGGCGTCCTCAAGGCCTTGAGCTTTGTCTTTGAATATATTGGTGGCATGGGCAAGGACTACATTTACGCCGTCACACCCATGTTGGAGGATGCGCTCATGGAGCGCGACCCCGTGCATCGACAAACTGCCTGTGCCACAGTCAAGCACTTGGCCCTGGGTGTTGTTGGGATGGGATGCGAGGACGCTCTAATTCATTTGCTCAACGTTGTGTGGCCCAATATATTTGAAGAAAGTCCGCACGTGATTCAAGCTGTCTTTGACGCCGTCCAAGGCCTCATGGTGGCCTTGGGTCCGAACGTGATTTTGCAGTACACATTGCAGGGATTGTTCCATCCCGCTCGTAGGGTTCGGGAAGTATTTTGGCGTGTCTACAATACTCTCTACATTTACAACGCGGACGCTCTCGTTGCGGGCTATCCATTGATTCAAGACGAAGGTGAGAATACCTACGCCCGCACAACTATGGAGCTCTTTATTTAGTTCCTAGTAGACTACGTAAACGTCGTGTTGGTCCCTCTCATATACTAGCTTCAGTAGTTAGTCTAGTTGATTTCACGTTCCAAGTCTTTCGTCAGCAAACGCCAGAGCTTGAGTTTGGTTTGTAGATGCACGATACGACAGCGTTCCTCTTCAGGCGACCGACTAAAGGTAGACAGCGCTGCCAACGCATGTCTTTCCGTGCTGCTCGCAGGCGATGCTACTTGCAGCGACTGCTGCTTTTGCTGCGAATGCATCACACTGTCCAAGAGTTGGTTCGTGGCGGCTTGATCCTTGGCTCTTTGGGCATTGGCGTGCATTCGCAACATATCTTGTAGCTTCTCTACCAATTCGTTGGTGTTTTCTACTAGTGGCCCGTAGGCTTCAGTCTCGTCATGAAAAGCCTGGTGGGCTGCTTGGAATTGACGGTGCAACAAGCGCGCCAAGATTCCAAAGGACGCGGTCGATGCCGACGACCGGGTCTTGTTGTTGGAGGGTGACTCGTACTGTGCCTGTCCCGCTAGAATGGGCGAATGCAACCGACGAAATTGAAGCGGCGATGTGCTGTTGTTGGTGTTGGCCGTAATGGCACCGCCGTTGTTGGACGCGGCGGCGCCACTATTGCGGTTGGAGCGAGACTCGATAAAGAGTTTAGCTTCTCGATCGATTCCTCGCAAGCGAGTCGCTTCCTTTTTGGACTCGCAAAGACTGCTTCGCTGTGACAAAAAGGCTTCTGTGAGTGTCCAAACGGATGGATCAACTGGGCCGTCGTTCCATTCTAGTTTCTTGCGTTGCTGCTCCGGGGAGGATGTATCCGAAGGAATGGCGTCGTTGTCATTTTCCAGTGCCACCGTCGTATCCGTAGTATCAGCAGTGACTAGATGAGCGTTCTCGTAGAGCGATTTTAACAGCTGCAGATGAAAATCCAGAAAGTGACTTGTGGTAGAGGACGCAGACGACGCCGACTCCTGGGCGAGCGGGTCATAATCGTCGTTGGTGTGGCGCGATGATCCTCCATGAATCAGCAGACGCCGACGCTTGTGCTGCTCCTCGTCAATGTTGCCGAATCTATCAGCCTTTCGCTTCACGTTGATTTCCGACATACTGAAAATTCTGTAGAGGGGACGCAGGAATGAATCTACAGGCTGGAGGCTATTCTCTCTTTACTCTTCAATGCCAGAGGATGCATGAGAATGAGATGCATGCGGTAGACTACTACTTAGACTATATACGTACCAGTATGCGGTGTGTTTCATGATGTGCCGAACGGGCAGAAAGTGTTTGATAAGTAATTCTCAACGGAAACCACTACGACAAAACATCTATCGTTCCGGGTTCTTCCAAGTCGTGCTACAGTATCGGCTAGACTATCGATCGTGTCGCGTATCGACGACGATCGACGATGGTCCTTTCATAAAACACAAACACACACAGACGAGACAGCACTAGACTACTACTAATTAGTACCATGGGAGAAACCAAAACAGCACGAAAGGAAGCCAAGAAGGATCTGGACCGCAAACTGGCCTTGTCCACTCCCAGCCGTTCTTTGTTGGAAGAGCTAGCTATTACTGTTAGCAAGACACCATCGCCCGACGCAACGTTTCAGGTACGTCCTCAGTCCCTGCCTCTGAAGATGGTGTTGATAGATATTGGATCTGCCACTGGCCTAGTTAGCGCTAGTTAGCTCAGTGGTAGATCCAATCCCTATTGGATCCTGACATGTCATGAATATCAGAAGCGTCAAGCCCTGTCAGCCTAACTTCCCTGCTCTTTCTTTTCTTCTTCCAGTACGCCTTTGCCTTGAGCAAGTCGATGGAACCTTCCGAGTTGCGTTATGCCGTTAGCATTTTAGATGGACTAGTCAAGGAAGGTTACGAACATCAAGTCGATTGCATGTACGGAGCAGCCACGGCGCTTTACTTGTTGGGTGACTATCAGGAAGCCAGAGTACGTCTGCAGATAAAATGTGTCCCTAAATATCACGATTCAATGGTACCGATCATCACTCACCCGTCATGTTTCTTGTTTTTCTCTCCCTTTCTCTTGACAGTCACGATGCGAGAACATTATGCGATCCAATCCCGACGCTCGGTTCGCCAAGGAGCTGCATTTGGCGACGATTGAAGGTGAAGAACGACGACAGGAAAAGCAGTTGAAGCAAGCTGCCGTGGGAGGTGTTGCGGCAGCCGCGGCCGTGGGACTTGCCGCCGGCGTAATGAGTTTGCTCTTCAGCAAGCGATAAAAGATAGACAATGGATGCGGTAGACAGATGCAGTGGGTTTCTAGGTTCCAGCGTCTGAATAAACGCCCTTACAGTATGTTCGTACCGGAATTAAATGTATTCGAGAAGTTTTTTAACTGTATAGTACCGCGTGAATTATTGTATTGAGGGAGTTTCATCCAGTGTACCAGTATATCCCTCCCATCACTCAAGCAGGTCGTGTATTGTCGTCGATCATACGTTGGACCGTCGTCATGGTTCCCAGTGACAAGATGGAAACAATAGCAGTCGTAATGGCATCCGTATCTTCAATCGCCTCCATCAATAGCTCGAAAAAGGCCACCCATGCCATGGCCCCTGCCGCAAAGCCCAATCCCACCGGCAATATCGGAACAAAGTAGTTTACAAATATGTACGCTGGAACCGCCATTAGTGGCTGCGGGAGACTCGTGCAAATGGCCCAGAGTACAGCAGTCGTTATCGAAACGCCACGCGGCAGTAGCACCACGGCAATGGCCAAACCCTCCGGAATATTGTGCACGGCCAAACTGGCCGAAATGAAAACACCCAAATCGCTCCCGTGCACACCACCAAAGCTGACTCCAATACCGACTCCTTCCGAAAAGGAATGCAGCGTCATGACAAAAAAGACCAACAAGGCTTTGCGAGCGTCCGCGCCGCCCAGTCCTCCCACTTTCAAGTCTTCGTACTGATCCAAGACTTTCTTGGTGGCTAGAATGAACACGAGACCCAGGACGGCGCCGGCTACGGCTCGAATTTCTGCCGAAATGCTGGATGTATCGTGTGGGTCGTCGTACGTGCAACCCTCTACAAAGAGAGAGTAACTGGCGGCCACCATCATGCCGGCGGCAATGGCTGTAATGATACATAGTAGCAAAAGAGGGATTAAGTGAGTAATGAAAGGGTGTGTATAGAAGCAAATGTATATATATATATACATATATTGCAGTAAGCAGCAGTAACGTACCGTTGGAGATGCCTAACCAATAGGTTGCCACATTCTTCAAGAATATAAAGGGAAAGACACCGAGCCCCGTGGCCACGGCCGTGAGCCATCCGTAGAAAAAGACGTGCTGTATTGAGGGATTTCCCGCGGGATGAAAGGGCCGTGGGCAGGTAATGACGGTCAGTACAACAAAGGCAATCAAGACGGCCACGACCCACGGAGGCGTGGGATCAGTTTCTTTGGGCTTGGAGGATTTGGGTTTTCCATTGGCCACGGCCACGCCATTGTGCGATGGAGACTCTTCTGATGATTGTGCGGTTGCTGCTGCTTTCTCTGCTCCCGCTGCTTGTCTCCGTGTAACGACCATTGTGGAAAAGGGGTAACTAACTGAGTGATTGCTACAGCACTAGTCTACTAGACTATCTTCTCTACTCTCGCATCGATCGGCTGTACGTAGCGACAGTTTATTGTGTGTTGTGTGTTGTGTGTTGTGTGGTCCTCGTCGTTGAAGTTTGACGGCCGCCGATACGGCACGCGGTACAGGGTACGGTAAACGATGCGATCGACCGCAAAAGAGAGAAACCTACGAGACGTCACCCATTTTTGGCGCCAAGTCAAACTAAAGGATCGGTTTGTTGGTTCGGTTGTTAGTTCCATGGCAGCGGCAGTGGCAGTACTACCGTAGTGACTGACTCACACAATCACAACCTCACTCGCACACTCCGGATATACGATATACGGTACCAATAGATATCAATAGATACTCGACTAACGTACTGTACAATGACGGCCTTCTCTCGCACTTCTATCGCTCTCTTAGTTTTGTCCATTTTGGCGGCAGCCGTCGATATCACGGCAGCTTTCAGTGTCATTCCCATTGCTCCGAGTACATCAACGAGGACAACATCTCGTCTCTACTTTTTCGGCGGATTGGGCGATGCCTTCAAGAATGACGACTCCCTCGGCAAGGCCAAGGACTCGGGCTTGACCAACGGACCAAAGTATAACGATCAAGTTACCGTCAATGGCAAGGCCGTAACGGGCGCCGTGGCCGGGCAAAAGTTGACTGTGGTGGCCGGTCGTGCCAGGGTCAAGATCCCAGTGAATTGCCAAAAGGGTGACTGTGGCACGTGCATGGTCAAGTTGAATGGACGTCAAGTCAAGGCTTGTCAGGTAGGACTACCGACTGGTAAGGCTGTCATTCAAACATTGTAGTTATTCAGCCTCCTTACAACAGGACGTACCTTTCTAATGTTGGTGCTGGTGCGCATTCCATCACTCCTCGCTTGCTGCCTCGTCTATTGCTGGACAAAAGACACTACACACCATCACACCGCCGAATCATTCCCAGACTAACGGCGTTTAATCGTACTTTAATCAAATAACTTGACAATACAAAAGTGCGCGTGCGTTTGAAAATCAAACTCCACCTTTGGAACCAATGTTTCCGTTGCCGACACGACTTGCTGTAGCTTGAGTAGATAGACCGAATTGCCAATGCACACCTTTAACAAACGTCGAATCTCGTCTTGCTTGGCCGGCAAGAACGTTTCATCCATCAACTGGCAGTCTCGTAGCAACTTTTCCGCAGTGGTCTTGCAAGACTGAAAGAGCCCGGTCGTCGTTCGCAACAGATTCTCGGGTGTCACTTCGGAAAAGTCGGATCCTTCCAAATAGTCATCGTACGACAGCGGAGGAGGTTGCCGAATCGACTGAAAGATTTCAAAGCGCTTTTCAAAGATGCGTTGGTACGAGGTAAACTTGAATTCAGGTGTTGTCAAGATACCATTCTGTCGAAGAGCCACAATGAACCGCAAAATGCCGACACACAGGTTGTGTTTGAGGTTCAAGACACTCATTTCAAAGTCGTCTTCCAGGTCTTCCGGCGTCTTTTTCGGTGTCTCATTTCCATTCTTTTTATTTTGGTTCTTCTTTTTGCCCTTGGTCTTTTTCGTTGGGTCCGGTGGTCGTATCATGTAGGCTTGTGCCTCCAGTTTGGAACGACGCGACCGCGATAGAGTATTCAACAAGGCCTTGAGCAAAAAGTCGCGGTACCAAAACGAAAAGGAAATATCCACATGATCGTAGCCAAACCCAAGCTCAATCCCCAGCGTCACATAGCGATCCATGAGCTGCACAAGAATACTTAAAATGTACTGGCTAAAGTGTGGCGGTGTAGTGTTGTCGAGACCATTCTCCCGTCGATAGTGAACATCCAGGAGGTGTGCTTCATGCTGCAAAGAAATCCATTCGGGAAGCATGACTACTTCAATGTACGCTCTCTGTCGGTTGCGATTAAGAAGTCGAAGCTTGAGCGTATCGTAGAGGGGCTTGGACAGGCGACTGAGAAAGGACTGAGCGTGTTCGTTGGAAATGACAGCGGCTGGTACGTGCCCCCACTGACGCATGTCGTCAATGATTAGCTGCTGCAGCTGGTATTTGCCAAGTAGCTTGTTCTCAAAGTAAAGGTTCAAAATAATAAGGGATCGATTGAGGATATTGACCTTTGCCAGACTGACTTTGTCGAGCAATCGCATGGTTCTTCCCAAGGTCGTTGTTCGCGACAAAAGGTTGCATAGCGTCCAGTCAATCTCTGACGTGATTAGGACAAGCGCCTCAACGGCTTCTTTGGGCGAAAGAAAGGAAACTTTGCGTACGGGAGCGTTTCCTACAAGTGGCCGATTGACAAACGAGTCAAAGGTCTTGTGAAAGAGAGCCTTGGTCTCCTCGGGGTAACCGTCCTTTAGTTTTGATTCAAGAATACCTTTGAGGAAATCAAGCTTTGTGATGGCCATGTGGGATATGGAGCGCATGTGTTCGACAGTACTTGACAAGTCGTTGGCGGATAGTCGAGCCTGTTCAGGGGTAAAGAGGAAAACACGGTGGTGAGTTTGTCGCTTCCTTAAGTCATTCGACAGCAGGGGGTTCACTCTCTTGCACTTACCAGCTTGGCGTAACATGACAAAAACGCAAACTGAAAACCTAAAATCGAGAGCAGTATCTTGATTTCATCCGTGTCTTGCCCGTCAAGCTCACATGTTGTCTTCATGGCACTCTCTAGCAATCTCAACGAGTTGGCCTGCTCTCGTTCCGTAAACATTGGAATGCTGTGTGTGTTAGCGACAAAGTCTTCCTCTTCATAAACATCACCGTTCATGATAATGCCTCTAACTACTTCCGTCGTTTCCACAAGTGTCAACGCTACGATAAACAAGATATATTGTGCCGGTGTGCCTGGTGTGCCCGTCTTGAGAGCTTCAAACTTTTCAATGAGTGAGGCTCCCACCACGCTACTGGGAAAGAGCCGTGACTTCATATCGGCAAGTACTGCGTTGTGGGCGTACAAGCAAGTAAAGGTACTTTCGCCCACGGACGCTCCGCTCAATAGTGATTGCTGCCGAACCAAAATCTCCAGGGCGATCCAGGTAACGTCTGGAATAGTGAGATTGTCCCAAGGCAAGGGAGTAAAGGGGTCATTCAGACTGGTAGGGGGAGGTCGTGGAAACAGCATGGTATCTGCATCTGCACGCCAGGGAGATATTTGAGGTGCAGCTACTTCACAGCAGTCCATTTTGGGATCCATCAGCTGTGTTGCCGCCATGGCGTCCGCTAAACAAAACGACGACGGGTCGCATAAAACTGCCTCTCCAACGGTCAAGGAGGATGCACATTCCTTGATGAGATCCGTAATATCTACCATCTCGTTGGGGTTTATGGTAACCCTATCGTCTTCAGTCCGGTCTGGCATGGTAGGAATGGGTGGTGACTGGAGTTCTCTAGACTGATAGAGAGCATGTCGTCGACCCGAGGTGCCATTGTGAGGTGACAGGTGAGAGGCGAGATTCTATGGAAGAGAGAGGAAGGCGGGAAAGCGACCATTCACGAACAAAAATCGATTTGCCAGCCAGCACCCATACCGTAGTCTATAGTCTGGTATCCTTTCTCTCTCTAGTCTAGTAAGTTGCAGAATGACAGCAGAGAAAGAATAGAAGACTACCGTATGGTACACCCACA
>Ga0307981_1000971_pt1 | contig 27357 bp, 23 predicted proteins | sample OrgLakmetagen987_FD_201849 | JGI IMG/M metagenome (GOLD analysis project Ga0307981, IMG submission 201849) | Saline water microbial communities from Organic Lake, Antarctica - #987 | ecosystem: Environmental > Aquatic > Non-marine Saline and Alkaline > Saline | place: Antarctica: Organic Lake... | reverse complement strand
ACGAGGTCGATGGCGCCCATCTTCTCGGTGATCGCCTCGGGGGCGTCGAGCACCTCGAACACCCGCTCGAAGCTGACCATCGAGGTCATCAGGTCGACGCGAGCGTTCGTCAGGCCGGTGAGGGGCTGATACACCCGGGTGACCAACGCCGCCAATGCGACGAGGTCACCGGTCTCGAGTGATCCGTCGACGACCATCACCGCACCGATGCCGTAGATCGCCGCGGTGCCGATGGCGGCGACCAGACCGAGTGCCACGAAGAACACACGTCCGACGATCGCCGACCGGATGCCGGTGTCGCGCACGCCCGCCGCTCGAGACTCGAACGACGAGCGTTCCCGTCCGCCCGAACCGAACAGCTTCACGAGCATTGCCCCGGACACGTTGAAGCGCTCCGTCATCTGGGTGTTCATCGCCGCGTTGTGCCCCATCTGCTCGCGGGAGATTCCCTGCAACCGCTTGCCGACACGACGCGCTGGCACCACGAAAAGTGGGAGCACGACCAGCGTCAGCAGCGTGAGGCGCCACTCGAGCAGGATCATCGCGCCGAGGGTGGTGACGAGCACGATGACGTTGCTCACCACGCTGCCGAGGGTGCTCGTGACCGCGGACTGCGCTCCGATCACGTCGTTGTTGAGCCGGGAGGTGATCGAACCGGTGGGGGTGCGGGTGAAGAACGCGATCGGGAGACGCTGGACTTTCGCGAAGAGCGTGCTGCGCAGGTCGTAGATCAAGCCTTCGCCGACGCGTGACGAGCACCACCGCTGGAGGATCGCCAGGGCAGCGTCACCGAGCGCTGCAACGACGGCGATACCGGCGAGCCAGTAGATCGGGCTGCGGTCGCCGCTGTCGATCGCGTCGGGGATCGCGTTGTTGAGAATCTCCCGGATCACGAACGGCGGGACCAGAGCGAGGAGCGCCGAGGCGAGGATCGCGACGAGGAACACGATGATCGTCGTCCGGTACGGGCGGGCGAATCCCCAGACGCGGCGGCTCGTTCCCTCGGCCAACTGCACGTTCTTGATCGAGTCCGAGTCGCCGGGCATCATGTGGAAAGGAGACATGCGCATCACTGCCACGCTACGACTCCGGACGCTTCCAAAGAGACGACAGCCCTGGTCCGGCGTCACGCCGCACTGTCGTCGGAGTCATCGGCCAGAGATCTACATCCGTCGACGCGCCGGTCGTGGTCGAGGTGCAGGCCGTACGATCCGAGCGTGCATCTGTCTCGAATCGCTGTCTGCGCGACCGCGGTGGTGCTCGTCGCGTGCTCCTCGGGACGCAGAGAGCCGCCGCCGGATACACGGCCGATCGAGACATCGGCACCGTCGACCGATCCAGTGCTCACACCGGTCGACTTCGCTGATCTCGGCGGTGGCGCTGACGGTGGATTCCTGACCGTTCCCCTCGATTACGACGATGTGACCGGCCCGTCCATCGACCTGTGGATCACCCGCCATAGCGCCACGTCCGACGGCCGCGCCGGAGTTCTGCTCACCAACAACGGGGGGCCGGGGGTGCCGGCGAGTTCGATTGCCACCAACGTCCGCGGATGGTTCGCCGACCCGATCGTCGAGCGTTTCGACGTGGTCTCGTGGGATCCGCGCGGCACCGGTCGCAGCGGTGGCTCCGTCGACTGCATCGCCGGTGACGACTACGACCGGTTCTTCGCCAGCAGCGACATCACCCCCGAGACCGATGACGAGAAGCAGACGCTCGTCAACACGGCGAGCGAGTTCGCGCAGCGGTGTGTCGATGCGGTGGGCGCCGACGTGCTCTCGCAGCTCGGCACGAACAATTCCGCACGTGACATGGACTCGATCCGCCGGGCTCTGGGCGAGGTGCAGGTGAGCTTCCTCGGATTCAGTTACGGGAGCGAGCTCGGAGCGGTGTGGGCAACGCTGTTCCCTGACACCGTGCGCTCGGCGGTGTTCGACGGTGCTGCGCACCCGGACCCCGATGGACTCGAACCGGTCCGTCAGCAACAGCTCGGGTTCGCCCGCGTGTTCGACACGTTCCTGGCCCGATGTTCGGCCGAGCCGTCGTGCGCGTTCCACAACGATGGCGACGCCGAAGGTGCCTTCGACGAACTCCTCGCCCGCCTCGACGACGAGCCGATTCCCGGTGGCGTCGGTCGCCCTGAAGTCGGCCAGGAAGTGACCGTGAACGGGGTGATCCAGGCGATGTACGACGACCAGCGGTGGCCGGCGCTGGAACGGGCCCTGGCGGCAGCAGCTGACGGCGACGGTTCGGGTCTGCTCGCCTTCCACGACAGCTACTTCCAGCGCGACCCTGTGGACGGTTCGTACTCGAATCTCTTGGAGTCGTTCCAGGCGATCACCTGCGCTGACGAGCCCGATCGGTTGAGTGTCGAGGAACGTGACGAACGAGCAGCCGAACTCGTCGGCATCGCGCCACGCCTGTTCCCGGGCACGACCGCGAGCTACGTGTGTGACTTCTTCCCCCCGTCGGCGGACCCACGTCTGGAGATCGCCGGTGTGGGTGCGGGGCCGATCCTGGTGATCGGCACCACGGGCGACCCCAGCACGCCGCTCGACTCGAGCAGGGCGATGGCCGACGCGCTGGACGAGGGTCGTCTGGTGACGGTGGAGGGCAATCAGCACACCTCGTATCGGGCCAGTGAGTGCGTGCGTGACCTGATCCACGAGTACCTGATCTGGCTCGAGGTGCCCGAGGCAGACGCCCGCTGCTGACAGCGGCCCGGACGCGAAGAACCCGGGCCTCACGGACCCGGGTTCTCGTGGCGGAAGGCGTGGGATTTCGACCACGCGCGCAGTGCACCTGCTCACAGCGCTATGAACTGCTGAAGTTGACCATTTGAGACTCATCGACGAGCCGAAAGTCCGAGTTTGAGTCAACCGGTCTGCTGCAGGGGTTATTCACAAAGCAGGTTCGGCTGCATCGCAGCGGGCGTGGGTCAGTCCCATCACGTGGTGTAGGAGGCGGTCATCACCGAGATGGTGATGGCCATCGTGCGATTCTCAATAGCGACCAAGCCGATTGAGAGGAATACCGCACGATGACCACTGAGAAGTCTGCCCTAGCCGAACTGTCGAGTCGACTGATCGGCATCGAATCCACCCTGACCACATTGATGTGTGATGTGCCCCCACGAATCTCGGGGCGCTCACCTCTCTGCACGTGAACGGCGGCGTGTGACCGCAAGGAGCACCAGACCAGCCAGGACGACCACGGCGGCAGCACGCAGCGCGCCAGCGCTGTCGGAACCGGTCGCCGGAATGACACCCGACGACGGACCAGATGGAGTAGGCGGAGGTGGGGCGGGCGCCGCAGGTATGGCCACGGCGACCACGTCACCGTCTGCAGCTACAGATGCGGCGCTACTTCCCCTCAAGATGAGCTCTGCCGTGTTCGACAGTGTTCCCGGCGCAGTTGCAGTCGTCGGGATGACCAACGTCGCTGAGGCACCGGCGCCAAGGCTTCCCCTGAAGACACAGTTGCTGGTGCGGGCATCAGCCTGCGAGCACGTCCACCTAGAGGTGGACGGATCGCCAGCGAACACCAGACCCTCGCCGAGACGGTCGACGACCGTGAAGCCCTGCGCAACGGACGGGCCAGCGTTGGACACCGTCACCGTCCAGGCAACGGCGCTGCCGACTGTGACCTCCCGTACATCGGCAGTCTTGGCGATGGTGAGTGCCGACACCGGCACGAGTGTGTCGGTGGTCGTTGCGGTGTTGTCGGACAGGTCCGTTTCCACCAGGTCGTCAGCTTCGACGGACACCGTGTTGGTGAGTTCACCGGTGGCGGACGAGACGATCAGGGCCTCGACCTCGATGGTGATGCTGTTGCCCGTTTCCAACGACCCACCTGTCCAGGTTCCCGTCGCAGCATCAAAGGTGCCGTTGTCGCCCAGCAGTTCGAACGTGGCGTCAGAGACCGCCGCCGGGAGTGTCTCGATGACGGTGATGGAACGCACGGTGGCGGGCCCGTCGTTGGTGATGACGATCACCCATCCGGTCCGGCTGCCCGGAGTGGGGCTGTCGATGGTGCTGGTCTTGGTGACCGAGAGGTTCACAGCGGTTTCGACCTCATCGGTGTCCACGGCGGTGTTGTCGCCAGGTGTCGGGTCCGGGCCGCCGGCGCCGTCATCTTCGGCGACAGCGGTGTTGGTGACAGGTCCTGCGCCCGGCACGAACGGTGCTGACACTTCGACGGTGACAGTGCGTTCGATGCTGTCTCCTGCGTCGAGCGAGACGGCTGGCCATGTGACGACACCGGCGGTGTGAACTCCGCCGTTGCTGGCGCTCACGAACACCAGACCTTCTGGCAGCGTGTCGGTGAGCACCACCCCTGAGGAGTTCTGGTCGCCGTTGTTGGTCACGGTCAAGGTGTAGGTGACGACATCAGCGGGGTACAGGACGGTACGACTGTTGTCTTTGATGACAGCGAGGTCTGGGGCGCCGCTGATGGTGTCGACGTCGGTTGCGGTGTTGTTCTCAGGGGTCGGGTCGTCGCCGTTGGTTCCGTCGTCGAACGCCGTGACGACGTTCTCGACCGTTTCGACACCGGCGGGCACGGGGTCTGCGACCGTGACTTGCACCTGCACGGTGACCGTTGCGCCTACGGCGAGGTCGAACAGCGGCCATGTGATCGCGTCACCGGAGAGTTCTCCCTCGCCGGCACCGGTGTCGGGGCTGGCGACGAACTCGAGCCCTTCAGGCAGTGTGTCGGTGAGTTCGACGCCGGTGGCGTCCTGGTTGCCGACGTTGGTCACCTCGATGGTGTAGGTGGTCAACGTGTCAGAACCAATGGTGGTGATGCCATCAGTCTTGGTGATGGCAAGGTCCGGGGCGGCTACCAGGGTGTTGATGTCTGTATCGATGTTGTTCTCAGGAGTGGGGTCGTCACCGTTGGTTCCGTCGTCGTTGACTTCGGCGGTGTTCTCGATGGTGACACGCCCAGCGGTGGCGGGGTCGGTGACGGTGACGGTCACGGTGAACACAGCGGTCGCGCCATCGCCAGCGAGCTCAACGATCTGTGCAGTGAGCACATCACCGACGACGGAGTCGGTGAAACCTGTCGGGCCGGTCACGCCAACGAACGTTGTCCCTTCCGGGATGGTGTCGACGACTGTGACGTCGGAGGCGCCGATGTTGCCGGTGTTGGTGACAATGAGTGTGTAGGTGATCTCGTCGCCGGGTTCGACGGTGGCGGTGGCGTCGTCTTTGGTGATGTCCAGGTCGACGTTGAAGTCGATGAGGTCAACAGTTGCTTCGGAGGTGTTGTTCGTCAGGTCGTCATCGTCACCGTTGGTTCCGTCGTCGTCGATGACGGCGACGTTGGTGAAGCTCTGCACACCGGCGAATGCCGGGGCGGTGACGTTCGCGGTGTAGGAGATCTCCAATGCGGGGGCGCCTGCTGCGACATCACCGATGTTGAACACGATCTCGGAGTCGGTGCACGACGTCGGTGTCGGGCTCACGCTCGGGCAGACAACAGTCATGCCGGTCGGGACGGTGTCGGTGAGCACGACACCGGCCGCGTCCTGGTCGCCGATGTTGGCGTAGGAGATGGTGAAGTCGACGTCGTCGCCGGGGGTGGCTGTCGATGTCAGCTCGTTCTTGATGACGACCAGATCCGGTGACGCGATGACAGGGTCGACGTCGGTGTCGTTGTCGTTGGCCGAGTTGGCGTCCGGGCCGTTGGCGCCGTCGTCTGCGACGGACACAACGTTGGTGATTTCGTCGAGTGCCGACGGCGCAGGCGAGATCAGGTCGCCGCTGATGGTCAGGGTGGCGGTGTCGCCACCGCCGTCGAGGTTGACGACCCCGGTGACGACGCCGTTCGACTCGCTGCAGAGGGTCACGACGTCGACGGCGGTGAGCAGGCAGCTGTCGTATTCGAACTCTGCCGGCAGTGTGTCGGTGATGAGGACATTCGTGGCGCCGATGTCACCCACGTTCGTGGCGGTCACGATCCAGGTGATCGGGTCACCTGGTGAGACGCTGTTGACGTTGTTGGTTTTGGTGACCGCGAGATCGAGGGTCGAATCGATGTCGTTGACGTCATCGCCGGTGTTGTTCGACGGGGTCGGGTCGTCACCGTTGTTGCCGTCGTCGACCGCTGTTGTGGTGTTCGTGTACGACATCGTCCCTGCCGGTGCCGGGTCGTCGACGGTGACCGTGATGACACATGCAACGCTGGAGTTCGCAGCGACCGAGCCGACATCGAACACTTTGACGCTGTCGGTGGAATCGCCGTTGTCGATCACGCATGGTCCGCTCACCGATACGTAGGTGGTGTGATCGGCGAGCACGTCGGTGAGTACGACACCGGTGGCGTCTGCGAGACCGTCGTTGAAGATGGAGACCGTGTAGTTCAGCGTGTCGCCGGGCGCAGCAGTTGTCTCCCCGTCAGATTTCGTGACCCGGATGTCCGGGGTGATGGCGTTCAATGATGCTTCGCCGGTCTCTGGTGGTTCGTTCCGTTCGTTCGTTTGCACACCTGGCAGTGTCGAAGTGTTTGCGATGACGGTGTTGTCGAACTCGGTGCCGGCGGGTGTCAAAGCGGGAAGTACGACGTCGAACGTGAATGTGGCTTCTTCACCGACAGCCATCTCGGGGTTGGTGAACGTGACGACATCGCCGGTGACGTCGAGCGCCCAGCCTGCCGGGGTGACGATGTTCGAGATGCCGCCGGCGGAGAGCACGTCGTCGACGTCGTCGACGACGACGACATCATGGGCGACGGACAGACCTGAGTTGGTGACCGTGTAGGACACACCAACGGTGGAGCCGGGTGTTGCAGCTGACGGCACGAACGATTTGGACACAACGAGTCGTGGTTCGACGACGTTGAGTGTCAACGTGTTCGAGTTGTACGGATCTCCACCGTCGAGCTGGATCGTTGCGGTATTGGGCAGTGTGGTGCCGGCACCGAAACCGATGTTGGATGCAACATCGGTGACGAGCACATCGAAACGGATGACGAACGAGTTGTTGTCGGAGTTGTTGTCATCGGTGAGGCTGGTGGCCGTGAAGTCGACGTTGACGGCGTCGGTGGTCGGCCCGGAGGTGACATCGAGCGTTTCGGTACCGAGCGAACCGGCGAAGTCATCGGTGAGGCCGCCGTCGGAGTCGGCAGCTGTTTCGATGATTTCGAAGGTGCCCGGAACGAACCGCAGACCTGCAGGCAAGGGGTCGGTGAACGTGAAGCCGTCGATGACTGCCTCGGGGAGCTCCACCACGAACTGGTAGGTGGCCACTTCGCCGATGGTGACATCGTTGCCATCGGTGAACGCTTCCGAGGTTCCCAGCAACGCCTTGGCGAGCGTCGGGTTGGACACCGAGACGTCAGCGCTGTCCGAGTCGTTGTGGTCGTTGACACCGCCGACACCTGTGCGTTCCACAGCGTTCGTGTTGTACAGCGACGTGCCAGCGTCAGCGGGGACGGATGTCCACTGGATGTTCGCGGTGTTCGTCACCGTCTGCGGTGCGGTAATGCCGGAGTCGAACGTGGCCTGATAAGTGAGGGTGGTGCTTTCGAGCTGGGTGAGGCTTGTCCATTTCGCCAAAATGTTGTTATCGACGATCGTCAGCGTTGTCGGGACGATCCCCGCGTCGACGGCGAGCGAACCTGGGACGTAGGTGAGCCCGGCCGGGATGGAGTCGGTGAGGGTGACGTCGAATGCTGTGCCAGCCGACGACTGATGGTCGACCTCGATCGTGAACGTGATCACTTCGGAGTCCGCTGCAGCTGTCGGTGTCGCCGACTTCTGCACGTCGACGTTCGGTTCACGGACGGTGACACTCGCCGTCCGGTTGACGCCCGATGCCCCGTCCTGGTTGAGGCGCGCCGAGTTGGCGGCGGTGGTTCCGTTCTGGTTGCCGGCAACGTTGAGCACCGACGCGCGGTAGGTGATCTCGATGGTTTCAGCGATGTCGTTGTCGTCGTCGGTGTTGGTGAGGGTTCCGAAGTCGAATGTTCCTGAACCTCCCGGGGCTGCCAACGCTGCGACGGAGTTCCCAAGGACGTCTGCGAACGAACCGACCGACGTGCTCAACGCCGGCGACGCGGTGATCGAGTCGACGGCCACCATTGCAAGACGCCCCGATTGGAGGGTGTCGACAACAGACACGTTGCTGGTGGTGCCTTCGCCGACGTTCACGGTGACGCGATAGGTGACGATTTCACCGATGGCGACGTTGCTGCCGGTGGTGTGCGCCTGGTCGGTTGCGAGCAACGTTTTGGTGTGGGTGGCGCCACGGGTTCGTGCGGTGGCGATGTCGGTCAGGTCGCCGGCTCGGACGACAGGTGTGAAGTCGGGGCCGCCTTCGACGGCAGCGAAGTTCGTGATCGTGGCGGTGTTCGTGAGTGTCGTGTTCGCCGGCGCTGTCTCCGGGAGCACCAGTTCGTAGGTGATGACCGCGATGTTGGTGCCCGCGTTGTTCGCCGGGGATCCTGGCGCCAGCGAACCGGTTGAGCCGTCCGTCAGTTCGATCGTGCCGTCAACGGCGCCGCCCGTTCCGGCAGGTGCGGTGAAGAACCCGCCAGCAGTGTGGGCGAGCGTTGTTCCGGCGCCGTCGGTGACGTGCAGGTTGACGCCACCGGCAGGCACTTCGAACCCGGCTGGCAAGGTGTCTTCGAAGGCGACGTCGAATGCGCCGTTGATTCCGCTGCCGGTGTTCTCGACGACGACAGCGAACCGTACGAGGTCGTCGGCGTCGACACCGGTGACGTTGGCGTCAGGTGCCCCCGAGGTGATGCCTGCCGAGGTGATCGTTCCGGTGAACCCGGGCGACGCGGCCCCAGGCGGCGACCAGGTCACCCCGGTCGGGTTGCGGAGGCCGGTGAAGGCAGCGGCAGCGTTGTTGGTGGACACGACACCCTTGGCCACGTCGAGAACCGGGGCGCTCAACGTGAGTTGCACGATTGCTGCAGCTGTCGAAGCGTCAACGAAACTGTTCTGACGGGCGCGTTGGGCCTGGTTGGTGAACAACAGACCGTCACGGAACGGGTCGTCGGACACTTCGAACGAGATGAGTAAATCGATTTCGGAAGACTGGTTGGCGGGGTCGTCGAACGTACCGTACGAGAACTCCACCGAGTTCGACACCGGGTCGACGGTGACCGTCGGGTCTGAGGCAAGCGCACGGGGGTGCAAGGTGTCCTCGGGCCCGTAGCAGACGGAGCCCGCAGCCGGAGTTGCGCAGGGCGCTGTCGGTGAAGTTGTCGAGAACCCAGCGACAGAGAGGATGGGCAGCGGGGCGTAGTCGGTGATGACGAACTCTTCGATGTCCGAAGACGCGATCGAGGTGCGCAACCGGTACGTGACGACGTCGCCTGCTGACACTGTCGAGAACGGGGCGATGGTGCCATTGCGGGCGTACAGCGTCTTCACCAGCGGTGCCTCTTCGACACTGATGCTGGCGCTCGAGTTGTCTGCTTCGACGGTTCCGAGCGGGTCCAGCGTGGCGTTGTCGAGCAAGTCGCCTTCGACGGTGACCGTGTTGGAGACGGTGTCTCCTTCGTCGACGGACAGGTCGCCTGCGATGCAGGCGTATTCGTCGTTGGCGAGGACATCGAACTGGATCTGGAAGGTTGCGCCGCCGGCATTCGGGCCGACAGCGAGACCACCGACGAACTCGTCGAAGCCGTCAGCGGCAACGATTGCGTCCGACAGGCTGAACGTGAGGGTGCTGGTGCCGTCACCACAGACGTCGCGTTCGGAGGCGTCGACGACGATGTCGGACGCGGCCATCGCATCGCTGGTGGTCTCACCTTGGCTGGTGGCGGTGAACGTGACGCTGCTGGGGATGAAGGTTTGGCCGTCACCCAGAACGTCTTCGATCACGACGTTGTCGAACGTGTAGAAGTCGGAGATCTGACCGTTCAACGTGTAGCTCAACGTGTCGCCCGGTGTGAACCCGGAAGCGCCGACATCGTTCGAGATGTCCACACCTTTCTGGATCGCGATGGATTTCTCGGTGAGCAGATGGTCGTCGACACCGTTTTCGTTCGGGTCGAAGACGACAGTGTCGGCAAGATCACGAAGGTCGATGGGTGTGTACGACAAGCTGAGCGACCCGTCGTTCACGACGGGGCGGTCGTCGCCGGTGACGGGGTCGAGCACCACTGCGCCGACTTCGTCGAGCAATGGGACATGGAACTCGAATTCGGTGAACAGGTCTTCAGTAGAAGCTGTGCCGGTGGCGTTTGACCATTCGCGGGTCAACACCCCACCAGGCTCCGTGGTCGAAGGTGTGCTGACGTCAGTGGCGCCTGGTGTTTCGGCGATGACGGAATTGAACTGGTGTGTGGGGTGCAGGTTGTCGTTCAGGGCTGCTGAAACGGTGAACCCGGCGGCGACGTCGACAGCGAGACGGTAGCGCTGCGGGAAGTTGGGTCCGGTCGCTGTTTCGTCTTCCGGGCCGAGGTAGCGCTTCGTCATCGTCGCGATCTGCGGAGTGACTGACGTGGCCGCAGGTGTGCCGATCACCGGTGTGGTGCCGAGCGGGGAATCACCGAACGCGAACCCTGGGGTGGCTTGGACTTCCAGTGCGTAGCCCGCGTCGGCAAGGTTCGACGATGCGACACCGAACGAAACGGCGGCGGGCGGCTGGTTCGGGGTGAACGAGCCGAACGGTAGCTGGTACACGTTGAGTGTTCGCCCTGCGGGGCAGGCGACTGTCTGGCCGTGCAAAGGATGGGTGACGCCGGATCCGGTGCAGACAACCGAGATCAAGGGAACGATCGGCGAGCCGAGGAAGGAGGCGGCAAGCGAGGTGATGCCGTCGTCGATCTCGGGGCCTGCACCGTCGGCGCCGTCGGAGTCGAATCGGACGTCGAGGTACGGGGCGTAACCGACATCGACGTTCGAGGTGTTGTCGAACGTGAACGAAATCTGGGCGTCCTCACCAATGAGCGGGTCCTGGATTGTGCCGGTCGCTGTCACCGTCGGTTCGGATGCAGCAACAGCCACCTGCGGTGCCAGCGTCGAAACGGTGAGACCTGCAATCAGAGCTGTCGCGATACCGATGCGGGTGCCCACGTCCGATCGCCGTCGCTCGCGCCAACGCCTGTGTCGTGTCGTGTTGTGTCGTTGATGATCCACCATAGTTCCGCCGGTCGATTCCGAAGATAGTTGAACCAGCTGGGTCGGCGATGACACCGTCGGCCAGGTTTCGGGGTGTCAACTTGTGAAGCATCGGTCCAGCGAGTCGGTCAAGTCGCCGATCATCAAGCTGTGCCCGCACCTGGCTCAGAAACTCTGAGCCACCCGACTTGCCGGCAGATCCGGTTCATTTTCGACGAAGGAGACCCGCCCCGCCGTCAGCCTCGCGAACCCCTGGGTGGATAACAGGCATATGCAGCATTCTGATCGCCGGGATCTGCTCGATAAAGACGGCTCAAGACGGAGTCTCCCAATTGCCCGAGGCAAGCAGCGAGGTGTTCAGCTCGGGTCGTCGGGTCGTCGGGCCGTTTCGGGTCGAGGAGTTCGGGTGCGCGTTTGCTGACTTGGCGCGGTCGGTTGCCGTCGTGTTGGGGGTAGCCGCGTGTTGTTGCGACGTCGTTGTGGCCGACGAAGCGGGCGACGTCTTCGAGGTCGAGGGAGCCGGAAGCGAACAGGTTCGTCACGATCGACGTGTTGGCGCGGCGTGGGGGTTCCATCGGCGGCGGTGAACACCAGGTCGAGGTGCTGGCCGTCGTACTCGACCGTCGGCCACGGGCCCGGGAACGCTGCACGATCCGCTTCGAACAGATCGTGTCGTGCCCGAAGCAGTGACACGACGGTTCGCCCGAGCAGCTGGACGCCGGTCGCCCCTCGTGTCTTGGTCGGTCCGAGCATCATGCCGACACGATCTGCGTAGGTCGAGCCTCGCCGCACGAGCACGGAGCCTTCGTCGAGGTCGAGGTCGAGGTCTTGCCAGGCCAGGCCGAGTGCTTCGCTGATGCGCCAGCCCTGAATGAAGCACAGCGCCGCTGCTGCAGCGAACCGAGGGTCGCACTCGGCGATCAGACGTTGCGTCTGATCAGGGGTGATCGGGCGTCGTTGCTTGGGCGCTGCCTTCGGGGCGTAGAGGCCGCGCGGGTAGGGCGTCGAATGAGGTGACCATCCACCGGTCGGTGGGTTGGCTCGGTTTTCGTACCGAGTGCGACCCAACAACAACCGATCGGGGAGGTCCCCACCATCATGCGCGCTCTCGACCCCGAAGTGGTGGACGCGGTATTCGCTGCCATCGAACCGCTGCTACCTGTCCCGACCGACGACCATCCGCTCGGCTTCTACAACCCACGCATCGACGACCGAGTGTGCTTCGAAGGGATCTTGACCCGTCTCGTGGTGGGCTGCTCGTGGGAGACCGCTGAGCAGTTGATGCGCCATGCCGTGTGGGACACGACGCTGCGAACACGCAACAACACGTGGGTCGAAGCCGGCATCTTCGACCATCTCGCGGACGAGGCCATCGCCGCGTACGACCGCATCATCGAACTCGATCTGTCCGAATGCTCGATCGACGGTTCCCAACCCGTCGCATCGCCGCGGGCGTCAGCCAGCCGAAAGGTCGTTCGACCAAGAGATCACGACCTTCGACAGCTCCGGACAACCAGGCCGCCAGAATCGATTCGCCGCCGGCTGAGTGTTCAGCGCCGCGCTCAGCCGACGTCGCCGACCAGAGTTCGAGAACCACGTCGCCCGACTCGCAGGTAACCAGCTCTTCCTGGGGGCCTCCACGATTGCTGAACTCCGCTACGGCGCCCTGGTCGCCGAATGGGGCACACCGCGTCGTGACCGACTGGAGGAAGTAATCGCGACCACCACCGTGATTCCAGTGAGCGATGCGTTTTTTGACCCGATGCGCAGAACTTCGATTCGCGTGTCGCCGAGCAGGGCATCCCCTCGCCGGCCCAGCACACACGAACGACCTGTGGATCGCAACGAGTGCGATCCACATCGGAGCGGGCTTGGTCTCAGCTGACGCCATCTTCGAGGACGTTCCGGGTCTCGACCTCACCCACTGAGCTCAGACGAGCGCAAGAACGTTCACGCCGTCGGGCGCTCGCAAGCCGAGCAAAACCGGCAGTGGAGAGCGTCCTTCACCAGCTGACGTCAAGCGTGCAGACTGGACGCGCGTTCTGATCGGGTTCGACCAATCCGAGGTGCCGACTGGCGTGGTCAGAAGCGTCGAGTGGGCCCGTTGTTACGAGCGGGTCGGTGGCGAAACAGTCGATCGGGGTACAGCAGCAGAGAATTTCTCAATCGACACCGGCGTCTGGCGATTGTGCTGCTCCAATTCCCCCAACGATGTGTGCGCTCAGCTGACCATCGAAGCGCGAGTCGATTGGTTCGGATCGGTCGACTCTACGGCCTGCGGGAGGGCGTAGATCAGTTCCAGGGATTGAGGACGTCGACCCTGTTGAAGTGTCTGAAGTCCTTGAGGTCTCGCGTCACGACAGTCATCTCGTGAACGAGGGCGGTCGCGCCGATGAGGGCATCACGGAACGGCGCTGGGTCGGGCACGTGGAGGGCGGCTGCGCTACGTGCCACCCTCTCGTCCACCGCAATTACTCGGTTCTTGAACGCGGCGGTCACGCTCTGGTCGAGCCACTCACGAAGCATTGCTCCCTGTGTTGGGTCCGAACGCTCCATGAGCAGCACGCCGTGCTCGAGTTCTTGGATCGTGATTGCGGAGATGAACAGCTCGACTGACGGCACCTTCTCGGCCCACGCGGCAACGCCGGGGTTCGCCTTGCCGCTTCGTACCTTGCGGAGTTCGGACACGACGTTCGTGTCGAGCACGAACATCACTCAAAGTCCGCCGGCTGTGCTGCGTCGGTGTTCTTGGCAGCGACGAATTCGATGTCAGCGACTCCTGCAGGCTCGCCGAGCAGGTCGAGAGCTCTGTGTGGAGCGACGAGTTCCTCGTAGGCGTCGAAGCTCAGCAGCACGTGTGCTGGTCGGCCCCGGTCGGTGATGTAGACCGGTCCGTTCTCGGATGCTTTCTTGGCGCCGCTGGTGTCTTGATTGAATTCCCGGCTGCTCATCTGTGTTGCCATCACACCTCCATGTAGTTACATAACTACAATAGGGCTGACATCGGCTGGTCGCAACCGCTCCCAGCTCTCTTGGGCGTTCAGTCAGCGGGACTGTCGATCCCGCACTCCTGTGAACGGCCGGCTCCGCAGACGCACAATCAGGAGCGGGTGGCCGAACACCGACGTGCCGCTCTCGATCACCACCTGATCGGTGGTCTCGATGCCAGTACGGGCTCTCGGCGCTGCTCAGGTGTGAGCGAGGCGGTCGCTGACGAGCCGGTTCAGGCTGATGCCCTGCTCGGCGGCTGCGAGGGCCAGTTCTCGGTGGAGCGATTCCGGTAGGCGGACGTTGAACTTGCCCGAGAATCGCCGGTCTGCGATCGGCTCGGGGATCGACTCACCGCTTGCTTCCAGGTCTGCGACAACTTCGTCGACGAGTTCGACGAGACTGCGAAGCGCCTTGCCTTGATCGGCATGCAGCCAGGACAGCGACGGGAACTCGACGACGGACGCGACGTACTCGCCGTCCTCGCCGGACCAGGAAACTCGGTAGGTGTAGTGCTTCGTGTCGGTCACTTCTGCTCCTCGCTCAACTTGTCGACTGCCTTCAATACTTGTCGCACCTGATTCGCCTTGCCGCCTTTGGACTTCTGGATGTTCACACGTGGATCGCCAGGCCACGGGGTTTTGTACACCGCGTGAGACGTGCCACTCTGACGTGGCTCACCGAAGAAGTGGACGCACACCGAGTGAAGATCGTTGTACGAGACGTTCTGAGGTGCGTTGCGCATTGCGGCCACGATTTTGTCGAACTTGGCCACCGTCAAATGGTACTAATAACGGTACTGCTTCGCAAGCGCCTTCGTCGTCTGCTGACGAGAGCCGATCAGAAGGCGGGGGCCGCCAGCTGGCTCCGGCCGCACAGCACCGGCATGATTCTGGCAATCAGGCGCTCGATGACGACGGCTCAAGACGGAGTCTCCGAATTGCCCGAGGCAAGCAGCGAGGTGTTCAGCTCGGGTCGTCGGGTCGTCGCGCCGTTTCGGGTCGAGGAGTTCGGGTGCGCGTTTGCTGACTTGGCGCGGTCGGTCGCCGTCGTGTTGGGGGTAGCCGCGTGTTGTTGTGACGTCGTTGTGGCCGACGAAGCGGGCGACGTCTTCGAGGTCGAGGGAGCCGGAAGCGAACAGGTTCGTCACGATCGACGTGTTGGCGCGGCGTGGGGGTTCCATCGGCGGTGAACCTTTCACCGAGTTCGCCAACTTGACCTCGTCGTTGCTCTCGACTCCGATTTGAGAGTAACGCTGCGAAAACGACGACGGGCGTCCATGGATCTCGATTCACGATTTCCCCTGCTCAGGGTCCGCCACAGGATAAACCGCGTGGCGTAGGCTGAGTGGGTGGAGATGACCGAGGCTGCGCTGTCAACGTTCTTGGAGACGGTTGAGCCGCACTTGAACGAGCGTCAGCGGCGGGTCGTGTATGCGTCGATGTCCGAAGCGTTGGGTCATGGCGGCCAGAGTCGGGTGGCCGAGGCCGGCTCGATGTCGACCTCGACGTTGTCCAAGGCGGTGCGTGAGGTTCGCGCCGGGATCGAGCCGTCGGATCGCCAGCGCAAGCCAGGTGGCGGTGATCGCCCGGCGATCGACAAGCAGCCCGGGCTACTTGAAGCGCTCGACGAGTTGGTCGATCCCGAGACGCGGGGGTCGCCGATGTCGCCGTTGCGGTGGACACTCAAGTCGACGTATCAGTTGGCTGCGACGTTGTCGGATCGTGGTTTCAAGGTGTCGGCTGAGTTGGTGCGCCGGTTGTTGAAGCAGCTCGGCTACTCGTTGCAGGCCCCGTCGAAACAGATCGAGGGATCGTCTCATCCTGATCGCAACGCCCAGTTCGAATACCTCAACAAGCACGTCGCCGACGCGCTCGCTGCTGATGCTCCGGTGATCTCGGTCGACACGAAGAAGAAGGAACTGATCGGCAACTACGCCAACGGTGGCAGCGAGTATCAGCCTGCCGGCACGCCGGTCGAGGTGAACGATCACGACTTTCCGGATCGGGCGTTGGGTGAGTTCTTCAAGGCCATCCCGTACGGCGTCTACGACGTGGGCAACAACCAGGGGTGGGTGAACGTCGGCGACTCCGCTGACACCGCCGAGTTCGCGGTCGAGTCGATCCGACGCTGGTGGAACACGCTCGGCAAATCCCGGTTCCCCGCGGCGACGACTCTCACGATCACTGCTGACGCAGGCGGATCGAACGGATACCGACCTCGGGCGTGGAAGAAACACCTCGCGGTCCTGGCAGCCGAGACGGGTCTCGCGATCACGGTCCTGCACTACCCGCCCGGCACGTCGAAATGGAACAAGATCGAGCACCGTCTGTTCTCGTTCATCTCCCAGAACTGGCGCGGCCGGCCACTCACCGACATGGCCACCATCATCGAACTGATCGCCGCCACCACGACCACAACCGGGCTCACCGTGCAGGCCGTCTACGACAACGGTTGGTACGAGAAAGGCGTCAAGGTCAGCGACACCGAACTCGCCGCGCTCGACATCGCACCCCACGACTGGCACGGCGAATGGAACTACACCATCGCCGGCTGACCACGCGATCTATCCCGCGGCGGGCCCTCAGCAGGCTTTTCGTGGATCTCCATGGACGCCCGTGGACGTACTGGCGGAAGGCGTGGGATTCCGACCGCAAGCACAAAAGCCCTGCTTAGAGCTTCGGAGGAGCCGTAGCAGGCCGATTTGAGAGTAACTGTGAGACTAACCGGCGAGCCGAAAGCCCGGGCGCTTGCCGTCATGTGTAAATCCACATACACTGTTCCTATGACGGGCCTTGCCACCATCGCTGGACTGACCAGTCCCGGGGGTTCGATCCGTGAACGACGGATCGACTTGGGTTGGACGCAGGCCGAACTCGCCGATCGCGCCGGAGTCGCGCAGGCTGACATTTCACGGATCGAGAATGGTCGGCTCGATGCGCGGTGGTCGACCATCCATCGATTGTCGACAGCGTTGGAAGCGCCGGGGGTCGAGCCGAAGCGAAGCTTGGAGAACGGCGGTCGGCGCAGTTCGTTGCGGAAGCCGACTGGCAAGAAGTGGGCCCCGAAGGGACCGATCGCACCGATCGAACCATCGGGCGAGTGATTCTCCGTCACGCACGCGACGACGATGCCGAACAGCTCGACTCGTTCGATGTCGGCGGTGCAACGGCGTGGCTCGACGAGGTGTCCGGAATCGTCTGCGGACTGCCTTCGTGGCGGTCGGAGCCCTCTGCGGTACACCGAGATCGACAAGTGCTCGTTGCCGTGGAGGACGGTCGGATCGTCGGGATCATTGCGCATGAGTGCGTCGTCAGCGACGGCGGCCGTGTCTGGACCGAGTACCGGTACCTCATGGTGACGGCCGTGCGGGTTGACCAGCAGCGATCGGGCTTGGCCCGACTCCTGGTCGAATCGGTCATTTCCGAGATGCGATCCCAAGGATGCGAGTCGGTCGAGTGGCTGGTGCATCCCCGGAACAGGCCATCGATCGCGTTCAGCAGAGCCGTTTTCCCGGAGGCTGACGAAACGCAGTCTCCGGAAGATGCACCGTATGTGAGTTTCGTCCTCGACCTCTGACGAGCTTCAACGGGATGCGACTCCGGTTGCGGAGGCCTCGCGGGCGATTCGCGCAGCCACGAATCGTTCGAGCTGTTCGACAGGGAACCGGACACTCCGGCCGATGCGGATCGGCTTGAGCTGATCTGCGTCGATCAGGTTGTAGATGGACGAGCGGCTGATCGCCAGCATGTCGGCCGCCTGCCGGATGCTGACGAGCAGTGCCTCAGTCGTCGGCTGGTCGGGCGGGGAGATGGGAACTGTCGGTGTGATCGTCATACAGATGTAAAGGCGAGCCGTTCGACATTGGGGGACATCGGCGCATCGAGGTGGACCGGACACGATCAGCCACACGACGCTTGACACGATCGTGCGAACCGTCGTGAGCGGCGCCCGCGCGGGCGGCGCGCCGAAGGGCTACGGGTTGTGCCGCCTGCCGGGATCCTCTCTCCACGCGAGTGCATTCGGATCCCAGACGCCGGTCGCCAGTTCAGCGAGGACAGGGTCGAGCATCTTCTTCACCACGTCCAGAGCAGCGTCGGCGGTCCGATGCCGTAGGCCGGGAATTCCCGCGACAGCTTTCGCGTAGCCGTCGTGCCAAGCCGCCGACGGCAACGTCACCTCGGCAGGAGCGGTCAGACTTCGGTGCGTGTACTCGCTCATCATTGCAGCGCGCAGCTCGGTGGCTCGGGGTCGCTGTGTCGTGGCGATCAGGACGAGGTCGACCAGGTCTCGGAAGCGGGTCGACGGTCGATCGTCGTTGTACGTGCCCAGCATGGCTGCGTGCTTGTCGGCGATGTGGTCCACGATCGGGTAAACCCGATAGTTCGCCGTCGGGAGGCCGGCGATCGGAATCGGTGACAGATGCTGCATCGATTCGGGTTCACCGGTCATGTTGCTTGCGACCACGACATCGATCCCGAACTGGGTGAATTGCCTTGCGCCGACGTAGGCCGTGACGGCGAATCGCTTCCCCCTGCTCGCGCCAGCAAGTTCGGAGCGGGGCTCGATTGCGAAGGAGAAGAAGTCGCCGAGGTCGATCGCAGCTGCTGCGAGCAGGTTCTCCGACGCCGCAGTGAGTTCACCCTGGAAGTAGAGATCAATGTCCTGCGTGTGTCGGGCTCGGCTTGGCAGCCGGGCGAGCATGCCGGTTCCGCCCTTGAGTATCCATGTTCTGGCGTGCGTCGAGAAGATGCGGCTGAGCAACCGGTCGTAGCCGAACTGCCGACGAAGCTCGGCGACCGTGTGCGACGACGCCTCGGCGGCCTCCGCAACGTGCGCTTTGAGGGCGGCGTCGAATGCCGTCGCTGTTTTGTAGACGAACGTGTCGCTCACTTGTCCGCCATGGCCAGCAGTGCATCGAGATCGTCCACGGCGTCGGCGAGATCGTCGTGAGCTGCCCCGCCGGTCAGTGCATCCTGAGCGAAGCGTCCGAGGTGACCGCCGTCCACGACGTCTGCAACCAGGTCAGCGAATGTTCGGGCGGCCGAGGTGACGGCGAAGCCCTCCCGGATCACCCAGTCGGTCCGTTCGAGACCGTTCCGTCGAACAGTGATGCGGGCATCGATGCGCGCTTGCAGTCGCTTCGTCGCGATGAACTCGGGCCGGTCGGCAATGAAGTCTCCGAACCCGTGCACGAGCGCTGCGGATCGGTGAGACACCCACAGAGTTGGTCGCATGATCCGGTCGATCGGAGACACCGCCGGAGCGAGACGAAGCCACGCCACCCGAAGGTTCTCGAACGAATCCGCAGGTGTGCCGACGAGGCGATAGACGCCGACATCGAGACGTTCGACCTGTTTGTAGTCGGTTGCTCGATCGAGTTCGAAGTCAGCCACGCCGTGCGAAGCGGCTTGGGCGCGCGTGAAGTAGCCCGCTTGGGCCTCGGTGACGGCAGCCAGTCGCGACGCCACATTGAGTCGACTCCGAGTTGGTTGCATAGATAGCTCCTGATGCAAGTTATGCAACATCATACGGTGGATCGGCCGATGCTTGGCGCTGAGATTTCCCGTTCTCGGAATGGTGTCGCCCTTACCTCGTTGACGGCGGCTCGCTGACAACGCGCGCCCCCGTCGTTCCCACGACGAAATGGAGGTGACGACGATGAGCAGACGGCCCGAAGACGCCCGCGTCCCGGTTCCTGGGCCGTTCCTTCCGGTCGTTGGTTCGAGCTTGCTGCTCGTCGCTCCAGTTTGCTCGCCGTGCTTTAGGACGCTGCGTCGGTCTTGCAGCCCCGGTGCGCTGGTTCGGCGGTCGGTTCTGTGGTCTGGACGGCTCGGGCTTCGGCGGCCGCGCGTGGGTGTCGGCGCGTCCGGGCTCGCATGCTGGTGGTGCGTGTTCGTGTCGCAGCGGGCAGTTTCAGGTTCAGACATTTGCACCAGGGTGATCGTGTGCGATCTGAGGCGCGCTCGTGGTTGTTCGCTGCAGCTGACGTGGCCCTGTGACCGCTCTTGCCAGGTCGGGTGCTGCAGGGGAGTGTTCGAATCACCTGTGCGCCGGTCTCGAGGCGCTGTCGCCGGCAGTCCGGGGGACTGCCGTTGACCTCTGAAATGAGGTCGTTGGGGGTCGGCGGCGGGTGCACGTATTGGGTCCGCGCTGTGATCGCGTGTTGAGCGGTCGGGTGCAGCGGGCGGCTGGGCCTCGTGTGTTCGTCTGGTCAGCCATCCCGGTTCGGGTCTGGGGGCGTGCTGCTGCGGGTGGGGTTCGGGCAGGCCTGCGTTGGTCGGATCGTGTGTCGTTTGAGGTCGTGTCAGGTGGTCGTGTGCTGGAGTGGTGAGGGGGTATGCACCTTTGCAGGTTCCGCTTTCGCAGAACCTGAGATGCCGCGATCGCCGACACACCCAGGGCGGCCTCGAGGGGCATCTCGTGTGTGCCAGGTTTCTCGACGAGGGAGGCCTGCACGTGTGTATGCCCTCCGACCGTTCTCGCGCACGACGTGCCCAGCCGGCCTGGGAGTCGACGCGGTCTCGGCGAGGCAGGCCGACTCGAACAACGCCTGAACGAGGCGCCGGTTGTGACGCCAACCCGGAGATGGACCTGTCTGCGCGACCGGCAGGCAGCCCGGAGCGCCAAGTAGTGCGGCGTGACTGCCAAAGCGGGCGGGTGTTGACGAGACGAGCTGCTCGAACGGGCCCGGCGGAGGGCGAGCGATGCTGGCGTATGCACCGACGCGACGCGATCGCGTAATCGTGCGGTGGTCTGGTCCCTGGGACACAAGGCGGCAGCAGCACACGATCTGATGGGCTGACCAGGGGTGATCGTGTGTCAGGCCGGTTGCCATGCCCCGCACGATCTTTGCGGGCCGTCGAGCACCGACGTGCCTGATTGATCGGGTGAGTGGGCAAGCCGGGTGCGTTGATATGCGTGCAATCGAGCGCCCGAACCTGCTCGAGGTCAACTCGACGAGCAGCGCTGGGCCTAGCGTGAGCTGATGCCTCGCCTCAGCGAGTTCTACGGAATGGCGATCTACATGTACTTCGCAGATCACAATCCTGCGCACTTTCACGCGATCTACGCCGAGCACGAGGCGCTCGTCCAGATCGACGACGGCTCCATTCTGCGCGGCGGCCTCCCCAAGACCGCCGCGAGGCTCGTCGAGCAATGGCGCACACTTCACCAGGATGAGCTTCTCGCAGACTGGGAACTGGCTCAGGAACCAACCAGCCTGAACCCCATCGAGCTCCTCCAGTAGGATCTGCCTCATGGCCGAACTCGCACGCGTCGCAGCTGTTGACCACCTCGGAGCGCGAGTGCTGCGCGTCGAGTTCACCGATGCTGTCGTCCGTGAGATCGATTTCGCCGGCGCACTTCCTGGAATCCTCGCCAGCATCGATAACGACGATGTGTTCTCGACCGTCTCCGTCGATCAGATCGCAGGAACGGTCAGCTGGCCAAACGGTGTCGACCTCGACCCTGACGTACTCCGAGGTATCGAAACGGCCTCAGCGCCAGGACAAGGGCGATTGATACGCGCGTACCGACTCGAATCGGCAAGCTGACTCAGCGCCGCACTGCAGCGGGGGCCTGCAAGTAAGCGCACGATCTCGCGCACCTGACCGAGCCTCGACGTGCCGATTGCGCGCACGCCGGCTGGGTTGATTGCGACGGTCTTCTGATCGGGACGCGCGACGCCGTCTTGCTTGAAAATCTCACTTGCGAGACCTTGTCCGCTTCAGTTCTGTCGTTCCTCAAGCCATCGTTGTTCAGCATCTTGGATCGGCTGAGCCGCAGGCGTGCCACGAACCCGCGACCACTCCTTCAGGAGCTCGACGCCGTCCGCGTAGCCGAGTTCTGGTGCGGCGTGGTCGGCGAACGCGCCGACGGATCCGGTGCACGGCCCAGCCAGATCTGTACCTGCTTCGGAGCGACCGAACACCCCGACAAGAAGCAGCACTCCGGAATCATCAGGAGCGAGTCGCCCCATCACCACGACATCGTCGAGGTCGGCGAGTACGTCGTAATCGATGCCAGTCATTCCAACCAGCACACCGGAATCGCCGGCAACTGCTTCGATGGCCTGGATCTCGACGATGGAATCGAAGCGTTGTCCGGTGCGATCGAACAACACCGTTGGGCTCGTCAGTGTGATCGTTCTCACGATTGCCGGGAGCCCGTTCCACGGATTCGACGAGACCTCGAAACGTTCGCCGACAGCAACGTCGCTGACAGCGAAGGAAGCGTCATCGATGAACCAATCCTCCGGTTCGATGAGACACTCGCCGAGCTCAAAGCGCGCAGGCGCAGACAACAGCAGAGGCGTCTCCGGTTGAGTGGACACGACCGCATCACTGGAGGGCGAAGGCCTGGGCGCACCGACAGGGCCGCCGCCGCCGTTTGAACCGACGCAAGCTGCAACTGCGACCAAGAGTGCAACGGACCACAAAAGCTTCTTCACCTGCATTGGACGTTAGAACTCAACAACCAGTTCCCGTGGCTTCTCGAAAGCAGAGCGGCCACCCCCGCCACACACACCAGAGTCGCTGACCTGAAGGTTGGACGCCGCCGCACTATGTGACCGGGCTTGATCGATCGGAGGTGCCGTTCAGGGACAGGTGGATCGTCGTCGGAGCTGTGGTGATGTACGTGCCAGGCGAATCTGAACAATGGCTATTCCGGTCACCGCGGGCGGCAGTCGATGACCATGGTGGGTGAGTCGGCAGCTCGGGACACCTCGACGAACCCGACGTCGGCGTACAGAAAGATGGCGGGGTTGTCGGCTTCGACGCTCGGGCTGATTCTTTCGATCTCACGCTGTTGCGCTTCGACGATCAGTGCCTCCAACAGGAGTCGTCCGATGCCCTCACCTCGTCGACCAGCGACCACACTGATCATGAGTTCGGGCACTTCGGGGGAAATGAAGCCGTAGCCACGGGCCTCTGAGTTGAAGTAGCGGCACCAGGCGGCGCCGATCGGTTCTGCATCATCGTCGGCGACGACACCGAAATCCGAGCGCTGAGGCTACCCAGCGACGTAGCGAGCGGTCGCGGGATCACTCATGATCTCGTCGCCCGACCGCACAGTGGTTTCGGGCCGCCAATCCGCTGCCTCAGCAAGTACCTCTCGAAGGAACGCCTCGTCGCGTTCAAAGGCTGCTCGGAATGTGATCATGATCTTAGGTTGCCAGAGACTCATCCGGATGCTTGCTGGTGTTCCCTACAGCAGGTGAGTTCTCTGGTCGCACCCCTCGCCCGAGGCAACGGCGTGCGTCCATGTGATCGGGGTGGGTTGCTGGATGCGTGCCGATCACGAGCGGCGCAATCACCGTTGGCGTGCCGGCGATATTGAGTGGGTGCACCGCTGTTCATCGCAAACGAAGGCTGCCTCGAAAGTGTGGGAGCTCGTGCGTTGCGACACTGCGATACTTGCGGTGTGGACATCCGAGAGCTCAGCAGTGGCAGCGCCGCTCAGTTGATTGAGCTGTTTGCCGAGGTGCTTCCGGACTCACCGACGGCGCGTGCAGACCGGCCAGACGAAGCCGAGGCCTTCCTTCGAGAATCGAGTTCATTCGTGCTGGGCGCCTATGTGGGTGACGAGCCGATCGGACTGGCGTGGGGATTGCAGATGCGATCACCCAGCGGACGGCTCACCACATATGTCCATGAACTCGACGTCCACGATCAGTGGCGACGCAGGGGTGCCGGCTCAGCCCTCGTCCGCGAAGCAATGTCGCTTGCGCGCCGTCGGGGCTCGACGAGGTTCTGGCTCTCCACGGGCGGCCACAACGAAGTAGCGCGAGCGCTGTACGAGTCGCTCGGCGGTGATCGCAAGCCGCTTGGCGACGTCAACTACTGGTGGGAACTCGACTGACGGCTGAACGGTGGCGAGCCAGATCACATCTCTCGAGCGTGTTTCGAATGCTTGAGCGCAGTCGCACAATACGAGCGGGTACCCGCCCGAATAAGTGCCGATATGGGGCACCTTGGTCGGCCTTCCCGGCGTGTTGTTATGAGCTGTCGATGCTCGTTGTGGGCCTTGATCAGGCGCGGTGATCCGATGGCGCGAGTCCTTATGTGCAGGAGAGTTGTGCTGTCGCGTCAGCGTTCAGTGTCACGCTCGAACACGACTGGCGTGTCCACTCTCTGGTGCGTTGCCTTTCGAGGTCGATTGTGAGGGTTGTGATCTCGAACTGTCCGTCGCCGTTGTGAACGATCCATCGGGCGATTCGGATCGGGCCATCGGTGAATGTGGTGACAACCTCGACAGGTTCGCCGGCTGTGATCCGAGCATCGAAGCAACTGACGACGCTGCTCGCGGCCGGATCTGCTGGTCCCGTCAGTTCGGCGAAGACGTATCCGCATGTCGGGGCCTGGGGTCGGGTCGTGAAGATTTCCGGGAACGCTGTCGGCTCGATGTCAACGGTCCGCCCGCTCGGCGCTGAACAGTCAAATGCCGTCGGGGGCAGATCTGCGTTGCGGTCACTGCTGAGCGAGAGTCGAGGACAGTCGTAGTCGATCCAGTCGTCGTCGCGTTCGCCGGGGACGCGGGTGAGATCGAGATACCACTCAGCGGATCCATCAGCTTCTGTTCGCCACACGGACACGATTGGGTCGCCATCCTTTGTCGCTGCCGAGATGAAGGAACTCGGGAGTGCGGCCGCTTGATGGTCGAGGAGGCACCGGCGTCCAGCCACGTTGACTCCTGGCGATTCGTCGTTGAGTGCACCGGTGTCCTCGGATCCGCAGTACGTGCCTCCGTCATCGACGACAGCGCCGATCGGAGCTGCGTCGACGTCGACGCCGAGGAGGGTGAGAGTGTCTGCGAGCTCGCCGGTTCTCGGCTGCTCTGGCGGGTTGGTGACAACGGTGACTCCGTCGGCACCATCGATGACAAGTGGTCCGCATCCCTCGTCGGTGAAGTCCCGCGTGAGGCAGATCGAGTAGGCCCCATTCGGCAGTTCAGAGGGCAGCGGATTCGGCAGGACGAAGTCATGCGGGGACGACGTCTCGTCGACAAGGCAGGCCCGGAACACGTCATCGCTTCCGGCGACCCAGGTGCCTGAGTCCCCAAGGACGCCCAGCCGTTGGCCGTCGGCGTCGCGGATCAGTGCGGGAGATCCGCACACAGGCTGGACCGCAGATGTCGGGGTGATCGTGATCGTGTCGCCCGGTCCGACGATCGCTGGCTCGACGGACGCATTGCCGAAACCGTCGGCCCGGAAACCTGGATCTTGGACCTCCGTCGAATCCGCCTGTTGAGCGGGGTCCTGGATCGTGATGTCGACGCAACCGGCAACGGCGGCGGGATCGGCGTATCCGTCGCGGGTTTCATCAGCGTCGGTTCGACAGAGACGCCACGAACCGGCGGTGAGCTCAGCGGCAAGCTTGTAGGTCACCGGACCGTCCGTCAGATCAGGAAGGCACGCCGGGAGCGTTGGGAGTGGTTGTTCGCGGTACGACTGCCAACTGCCGTCGGGGCTGAGCACCCCGACACGGTCGAATGCGTCGGTTTGAAACTGCAGCACAATGACAAGGTCGCCGCAGATCGGCTGAATCGTTGCCAACGGTGTGATCGTTACCGTTCCGCCTGGCTCGACCGTTGCCGGGTTCGCAGTCCCAAGTTCGGGCCCGGCGTGGAAGGACTCGCACTCAGGTGGATGCGTTGGTGCAGGCATGCCGTCGACAGCGGTGAGAGGCGGGCACAAAACCGGGCTGGTGGCCTGCTCGAGCGATGTCGGACCGCGTGAGTCGCGACCGAATGCCGCCATCGCCCCAAGACCCGCTATCGCGATGACTCCGGCAGCGATCGCAGCGATCCAGCGACGCCGGACGGCACCACCAGTTTCATCGCCAATACTCGAGGACCGAACGTCTTCGGTGATGGAGGCTCCGAGTGTCGTCGTCGGCCATACCCGGGCCCAGGTGTCCGGTGGATCGATGTCAGCGATCGGGGCGAACCCGTCAGCGATGACAGGATCGAAGTCGCTCAAGTCCTTAGCCATGTCAGTTCTCCTGCTCACTCAGCGATGAGCGCAGCGACGCGTGCGCTCGATGCAGTTGGACCCGAACCGAGCCGGGTGTGCTGTCGATGACACTGGCGATCTCGCTCGGCTTGAACTGGGCGACATATCGCAGCACCACGATCTGTCGTTGCTGCGGTGACAGGTCACCGACCAAGTCAAGGAAGTCAGTCGTCCCGGCTTCCGGACCGACCGTGTCCAACGACACCGAAACTGGTGGATGGTCTGCCATGAGGCCGTCGAGAATTCGTAGTGCGGACTTCCAAACCCAGCGATCCACATCGTCGATGCCGTCTCCGCGCCGCAGCGCCTGTGCCCACGCTTCGGCCTCTGCATCACTTGCTTGGTCGCGATCGCGGCACGTCGCCAACAGCGAACGCCACAACTGCGGATGAATCCGACGGTAAGCCGCCTCGACGCGCGCCACGTGCGTAGCCGACGCCTCGGGATCCATTCGCACCGTCATCATCATGACAGGGCCCGGAAACACCGAAAGCGTTAACAGGTCGACCTGCCGCTTCTGATTCACCTCAGCTGTGAGCGATCACTGAAAAGCGACATTGGGGATCATTGAAATGTGACATGGGTGTCGGGGTCTTCTGGCCGACATCCACCACCCAACGGGGTGGCACCTCCAGCGTGTTGAGCGACCAAGCAACAACACAGACCGGAGGTGCCGCTCTCCATGATGACCCAGGAGATGTACGTGAATATCAACGACCTGCACGCGCAGGGATGGACGATCAACGAGATCGCCGAAGAGACCGGGTTCCACCGAACAACGGTGTCCCGAAACCTGAAGAACGGGTCGCCACCGGCGGCTCGGCCGACCGAGGCCACGGTGATGACCGACCGATGGCGCGACTCGATCGACCTGCTCCTCGGAGCGCATCCGCGGATGCTGTCGATCTCGGTCCACAACAAGCTGCGAGCCGACGGGTTCGACGGCAGCTATCCGACGGTGGTCCGCGCTGTGCGCGATGTCCGCGGCCCGAGGTTCAAAGCAGCAAACGCGGTGTCGGTGCCGATCCACACGACACCGGGTGAGGAAGCCCAGTTCGACTTCTGCGATCTGCACGACTGGGCGGCCCGGTTCGGGTGGAACATTCCGCTGGTCGCGTTCGGGATGATCCTGTCGTGGTCGCGTTATCGGATCTGGTGGTTCACCACCAGCGAGGATCGTCACCACACCTTCGAAGGCGCAGCCCGCTTCTTCGACGAGATCGGCGGCGTCCCGGCTGCGTGTCGGACCGATCGGATGGGCGCGCTCGGCCGA
>Ga0307981_1000970_pt1 | contig 27360 bp, 22 predicted proteins | sample OrgLakmetagen987_FD_201849 | JGI IMG/M metagenome (GOLD analysis project Ga0307981, IMG submission 201849) | Saline water microbial communities from Organic Lake, Antarctica - #987 | ecosystem: Environmental > Aquatic > Non-marine Saline and Alkaline > Saline | place: Antarctica: Organic Lake... | reverse complement strand
TGGCAGATGGTCGTAGTCTTTGTAGTCGTGTGAGATCGTTGGTGGAGATGAGAGCTAGGCGATACGGCTTGTCTGTGGTCGGGATCTGAGTGTAACCCGGAAGTGGTTACGCGGCAGGTTCAACACAGACGGCTGTCTCGGACGGGTAGGTGGCAGACCACACAACCTCGTAGAACGTCCTCAGAGATCAACAATGCTTGTATCGGTACGTACTAGACGACGATGCGACGACGACGATCTACGGTAATGGCCCACACCACAGATCGTTCGTTCCATAGCTTCCACTCCTATGGTCTTGTTTGTTCTCGTTCTACTAGCACTGCTGAGTAATGTTTCGGCGTTCGGGGTCTCCAAGCGATTCGGGTTGAGAGATGAACACCCGAGTTTTCTCGCTATCCATACTCGGAAACGGCCTTCCTCGTTGGATTTATCGCTATCGTATGCTCGTCGACGAGGAACAATTATGAAGGCTGCGGCATCAAGCCATCCCCTCCACTTTGATAGACATTTTGCCAAGATCTCGGTCTCGACTTCTCTTCGTGGTGGCGCTGCTGTGCTCGCGTCATCCACCGGTGTACCGCCTCTAAAACTTTGGATCGGTCCTTCGCTTTTGTGTGCTCTCTCGTACGCACTCTACAACATATTCATAAAAAAAGCCTCGTCGTCCATTGATCCTTTGCTAGGTGGTGCGCTTTTGCAATTCGTGGCTGCGTTACTAGGTACTCTACTCTTGGTGGGAAAGCGTGCCCTTGGCAAGTCCGCTAGCGTCCCAACCCGCGCAAATGGTGTCCTGTGGGCCATCGCAGCAGGTGCTGCGGTAGGAGCTGCAGAAATCTTATCGTTTTCCATAAGTAGTATGGGAGTCCAGGCCATGCAAAGTATACCTATCGTAATTGGAGGTAGCGTCTTGTTCGGAACGGTTCTTGGAACGGTGGTTCTAAAGGAGGTGCTCGGGGTAAGGGGGTGGAGTGGCGTAATCTTGATCGCGGCAGGCATTGCACTAGTAGGTTTAGATCCAGGGACTAGTGGACTCCATTAGAATGCTTCTTAACGCTCTTCTATCTAGTAAGTCATTTCTCGTAACAAGTCAAGTCATACAGTGCGGACTATTGTATAGGGAAACATCCCTGTGCTTCAGAGCAGCAGTGCGAACAACAGAAACAGCTGATCTCGCTGTCCACGCCAGGAGGCACACCACAGTCTGTATAAAACGTTGGAGATGTGACGAAAAAGAGATTGCACACATCTCTCGGAACGACTCCAGTCAATCCATTATTATTGAAGCGGATATCTTCCAGCTGGGCCATGGCCAATTCACTGGGCACGCGTCCCGTTAATCTGTTACCGGCCAGATTGAATCGCGTCAGCGATGTCATTTGGCCAATCGTTGAGGGAATAGTGCCAGTCATCCGATTCCTACTCATGTCCAACACTTCAAGCAAAGTCCAGTTACCGAATTCTGCGGGTATGGCGCCAGTGATCAAATTGTCGCGCAGATTAAAGTTCTCCATTGACGTTAGTAGACCAAGTTCGGATGGTAGGGTGCCACGAATGTTTCCTCGCAAGCCTGCACCAAGGGAAATACGCGTTAACGACGGCAGCAGTGCAATCTCTGGTGGCATTGTACCACCCAGATTATTAAAGGCTAGTTCCAGACCGACAAAGACACCATTATCGTCGCAGACCGGTCTACGGAGTGACCGTGTAAACCAGGTGCATTCGCTCTCGTCACTCAGCCACCCATTGTTATTCGTCCAGCTGTCTCCATCTGCACTGTAATAAAAGGTGGCAAGCGCGAATCGTTGAATTACCTGCTCTTCAGTCAAGTTATTCAAGTTATCACTCGTGGTGAGCCATTTCGCGGCGTCGTTTTGAGGAGTTCCGTCTGTCTGTACACTCTCTCCTCCGTCAAACGAAACATCTGAAAGGAGCGACAATAGCTCTTCTGGAACGATGATAGGCGTTGGAGCGCTGGAAGGAGATGTAGTGGGGCCGTTTGTTGGAATCTGGGTGGGCACTTGTGTAGGACGCAAGCTTGGCATTAGAGTGGGTCCCATCGTAGGGGCCGAAGTAGGGCTCATTGTTGGAATTGTCGTAGGAACCGAAGTAGGAACAAGCGTCGGGGTGGGCGTAATGGGGGTGGGAACAGGAGCCACGGCTGGGGCACTTGTGTCGAGAGCCCTGGGAGGGTCATCGTCGTTGAACCAATCCTGCAGAATAGCCAAAGTAATCAAGATCACACCCGTTAAAACAATCGACCCTACAACAAGAAGAAAGACGGATCGACGGCTGCACTTCGAGCGAATCTTTGATAGCAAGGACGCATCTTTCGGCGTTAGTTTCGCCTTCGGCTTTGGTTTCGCCTTCGGCTTTGGTTTGTCCCTTTCCACGACCGAAGCCCCTCCCTCCAAGTCAGGAAAATCTGGATCGGTACCCTCGATCTTATCTCGTTGAGATTTGAACAGTTTGGAGTTTTCAACCATATCATTCGACAGACTAGCACCCGTAGCCTTGCTTGCAGGATCACCGTAACTACTGCGACCATCTTGAACGGCATCAATACTATCAAGTCCCTCGATAGCACCGTCGAACTCGTTTCCGTCATCGAAGCTATTACGGACGGCCATGGTGGCCAGGATTCCAGCTTGTGCGGCCTTGTTTTGGGCGTCGCGATCCAAGTATACTTCGCTGTCACTATCAGAGCCGCCTTGACCTTCGTCGGCTTTCTGACTATGATTAGGTTCTTCTTCGTATGATTCTTCTTGCTCTCCGCTTTGGAACTCAAGAGACTCGGCGTTGGCATCTGCGGCCTCCAGTCCGGCGATTCCAGCTGCAGGCATAAACTGTGCGATGTCATAGGAGCTGCCGGAGTCGTCATCCCCGAATACACCATCAAAGGACGGTTCAACCTGCGCCTGGCCACTAGTAGCGGCATTTCCAGTCGATGCTGCACTGAAAGTTCCGGGTATAGCCCCACTCTTAGGGCCGCTGTTGTCGGAGCTTTTGGCAATGGTAGCTCCTGTTAGACCAGCTGCCACACCCACGGCTGCAACACCTGCGAGAAACCCCAAGCGGTTATTTTTAGATTCGCTATCCTCGGATGCTTCACTGCTAGTTGATTCGTTCCAGTCTTCAATATACTCCGTTTTCTCTTCACCATCAGCTGCTACAACGCCGACAGCTGTAGCCTGTGGCAGCATGGATTGATACCCGTCTTCAGAGGAGCTGTCCGATTCACCACTACTGTTGGTGAAGTCTCGAGTTTGTACTTCACCGTCGGTGTTGCTAGCAACCGCGGCGGCTGTCAGACCGGCAACTGCAGATGTTCCAACGATAGCAGCTTGCTTGCCGTCGTCCTCCGAGTTATCTTCAGTGCTATCAGGCTCGTTCCACTCGGGCGTATATTCAATTATGCCGTCGCCGTCGGTGTTGCTAGCAACTGCGGCGGCTGTCAGACCAGCAACTGCAGCTGTTCCAACGATGGCTGCAGCTTGCTTGCCGTCGTCCTCCGAGTGATCTTCAGTGCTATCAGGCTCGTTCCAATGGGGGGTATACTCGATTTCACCGTCAACTCCTTTCTCGGCAGGCTGAGGCCCAAAAGAGTCGTCGGAATAGCTCTTAATTGGATCCATTTCACCGGGATAAGGACCGAACGACGAGTCAGACGAGCTGCTGTTGCCCGACTCGTTGTCGTCTAGCATCGGTTGCTCTGCGGCGGCAGAAGCAACAATGACGCCTTCTTTCTCGGATTCACTACCGCTGGTAGAGGATGCATCCCAATCAGCCAAAACTGCCTGAGCCTGAGCTACTAGATCGACACACTCAGAACTAACCGAGTTGTCAGCATCTGCAATGTCGGTGAGCTGAGTCGCAGCCACAACAGCTCTGCCACCAGTACCAACCGGCTTTGCCTCGAAGCGTGGCTTTTTCTCATCGGGGCTTTTGGAGCCGGACGACGATGTTTCTAGGCCAGCAAGAGCTGCTTCTACTTGCGCCACAAGATCGCTAGATTCAGATTTATCCACACCTGTCGCGAGGGCGGCTGCTGGAGCTTCAAGACCGGACGGCTGTGAAGCTGTCAAGCTCCTGACCGAGCCGGCTAAAGATGAGCGATATTTCAAATAGCCAGAGCCTTCCATGGCATCGAGATCCGTGGCTTTATCATCAGGTATATCTTCTTGGGTTGTCTTGGAGTTACCGTTACCAGTCGGGCTTGAAAACCCTGGCGGCAAGGCTGGACCAACAGTCGATTCGGAACCAGAAGAATCCGCGTCTTCTGCCAGAGCACCTTTGGCCCGTGCGATGAAATCACTAAATCCCGAGCTTTCCGAGTCTGAAAGTACAACCCCACCGGGAGTAGAGTGCTCGGAGTGGTCTACAAATGGGAGTCCGGCACCGGACGACTGTGAACTGTTTCCAGTTACGCTCCTCCCCGAGGGTGAAGACGCCGTTAAAGATGCACGATACCTCGCATAGCGCGGAGAGTGTTGTGCCTCTTCACCAGCCGATGGTGCGCTGGCTCTGCTGTCCCTTGAGCTTCCGGATGACCGCATGGTGCTTACTAACTTGGCCAAGAGCAGGAGCAAAAGTCTTGGCCACTCGGATGCAGTTTCCCCTCACGGTCTCACTTCTTTTCACGGTCTCACTTCTTTTGTCCCCTCATCGCCGAGTCAGTCGTCTCAAAATTTGAGATCGACAAAGTTGGTCATTAATTGTTGTGACCGCGCGGAAGGCTGTACTCCAAGAGTGGATGATTCGATTATCTATCTATGCCCCACTATTTTTCGGGACTTTCATTATTTAATGCGTTCGTATCAGAATGAGGTCGCAATGTCACAAGAGGACATCACAATCTATTAAGTAATATTTCCGTCGGCGGACGGTCGACGATGAGAAACTTCGTTGATCTTACGAATTACCTTTTGATCTTATCATGTTCTCATGATGAGCCGGTGTAAAGTAGGAGTGCAGTAATACTCGAGCGCTCAACGGTACCAGAAACTTTAGAGCCAACTGACCTTAGCAGACGTGCGAGCGACGAAGAGGCAATAATCGGCTGCTGTGTGAATCCGGAGAAGAGCAAGAAGGGGCGAAAGTATTGAAGAACTCTATTTTTAAAGTAGCGGCATATTCCTCCCGTCCTCGAACTTCGATGAGCTATGTATCCATACTAGTCCACTATGCAAAGGTTGGTCGGCGAGTCTGCTTGTTTGTCTGACTGGGCGCTGAAACTGAAACGGATGAAGAAACAGACGTGGTCTCATGGTTTACTACTAAGTGAGGAACAAGATACCGGCACCTACCACGCTACTAGTAGTAGTGCAGATTACAAAAGAGTGTGAATGCTAGGCAACTAGTTGATTTATAATTAATCTTGTTTTCTGCCGTGCGTCGATCGTGGCGACTGCTTCCTTCAAAATTCTTGGGGACAAGTTGTCAAAACAACTAGTGGTGGCTGCTTTGAGCCTGTTCCTTCGTGCACACTCCTTCTGTGCAATACTGCTGACAGTAGCTCTGGCAGTCCAAGTCGTCAAACTCATGTGGGGGAGCAAAGGCGATTACGGTAGCAGCCATGGCAGCCCCAACCAAGGGAATCCATAAGCTTTTTATTGCGTGGCTCGCAGCGTGATGCGAGTGAGCTGCGGATGACGCCAAGCCGCGACCGGATAGCCGCTGAAGGCTTCCTTGAAAGGTGTTGTGCAGAAAGGGCATGATGGTTGTTTGAATACGAGGCTACTTTAATCTTCGATAAGTGGTTTCTTGTTGTTATTGCTCTTGTTTGGATTGTGGCTATTACCTTTCAAACACCGAAGCGATCAGTCTGGCCAGCGGGTTCGCTTTTTCGTGATTCTGATCGGTCAATCTGTTCTTCGCGTTCGGGTTTGGGTTCTTCGCGCGTTTCTGAATTTCTGAAACTGATATTTTCCTCTCTCCATACCAACGTTCACCATGGTGGCGTTGGATCGTCGCACATGGATTTTCGGCGCTGTCACTACTATATCGACCCCATGGAAATCTTCACAAGGTAGCACTGTATCCTGCCTTTCTTTTCAAGATGCGGTCGATATTGTTTGCCGGTACTCGCCACCCAGCTTTCGACGAGGAGCCGTGGTTGCCAGCGGCCGCTGTTTGTATCGCGGAGAGAGTGTTGATTGCCCAACTATTCTTCATCCGAAACCAGACCTGTTACTATCTACCACATACAATGATTCCGATGCTTTGAAGTACTTTGAATGTTTGGAAGATCAGCTGTCAAGCAATCATACACAACAGGTTCGTCCAAGCAACGGTCACATTGGAATCGCAAACCAAGCCGACGCTACACTTTGGGGGTCGCCTGTATCGGTATGGCCACTTGGAGACCACTTTAATTATGTTTGGCCGAAAGACAGAAGCTTGATGTATCCAGGGGGGTCTTGCCCTTCGAATCAGAATCTCGTCGTTGATGACGGACTCCAGACCGCTCTAGAAAACGGCAAAGAAGTCATGTTTGCGTCTTGGTTCGAGGACCGCAGCGACTTTTCGACTGCGATTTCCTCCCCCAGTTTGCAATCGGCATTCATGGCCTTCCCAGTATCGTATGAGAGGGATCTGCTAGAGCATCTAGCTAGAAGATTTTGAACTTTATGATATAAAGTCTTGTTATTAAACAGTTTTCTAGCTGGGCGGGCATCACGCCCGACACAACGAAAGACAAATAGATCGATTAGACATCAATAACATCGCAGACCAGTTGCAGACCAGACAGAGTGAGGAAGTATCCAAAAGCGTCGAAAAATACATCTCCAGTAAAGGCATCGCCATTCTCATCAATGGGAAGGAAGGAAACTTCGCCTCGGAGTCCCGTGTTAAAGTCCGTTCCGCCAGTGATTACCAGAGTAGGCGGGGCTCCTCCTTCAACAAAGTCGGAGAGGAAACCAGACAAAGTGATGGAGCTACCGCTTGCCATCAGGTTGAAAGTACAGATACCGCCTCCGACAACGTCGACACTCATCGTTTCTGTTCGCGTGCATACTCCGGAAATGGCAGTTTCGGGAATTTCAACATCCGTGTTGTTGTTCATCATAATCTCGGTAGTATTGAAAAGCGGACCTGGTTGGTAGATAAAGACAGTACCGACTTGGTTGGTGTCGGATCCGACGGGAGGAATTGCCAAATCGGCGGACGGGAAACCAAAGAACTCAGTGAAAGCGACTTCAACACATCCAGGGGGAGCAGGGGCAGGAGTAGGAGTTACGACAGCGTCATCTCCGCAGTAGCCGCCATATCCACAGCCGTAAGCATCATCACCGTAGTAGTAGGGGCCGTAGTATCCTCCTCCGTAGCCAGCACTGTAGCCACCCTTGCCCTGAAAATAGTAAAGAGTAATTTGACGTGTAGTGTAAGATGACTGGAATGCGTGTGCAAAGTGATCAGTGGTGGTTTTCTCGTCTTACCTTGCCCTTTCCTTTGCCTTTGCCCTTTCCTTTGCCCTTTCCTTTACCCTTGCCTTTTCCTTTACCCTTGCCTTTTCCTTTTCCCTTGCCTTTTCCTTTACCCTTGCTACTGCTACTGCTACTGCTCATGCCCATACCCATGCCTTTGAGATTCCTTGGTTCGAGATCGGAAGAGAGTCTACGGAGGGCATCCAAAGTGTGCTCGGACTTGGCAACACTGCTGCCTCGAGTTCCTTCGTTCATGGCTTCGACATCAAAAGACCGGTCGCCGCCGATTCCGCGGGCACTGGCGCCACCCATGAGGGCAGCGAGTGCAAAGATTTGTAAAAAGAGAGTACGATTAAACATGTTGGAGTAGTATGTGTTTGTTGGATCGTTTTCGCTTCTCTAGAAGAGGCGGTTGTAAATTGTGAGAAGAGAAGACTGAAGATGAAAGATGTGAGCTTCGAGCTTCGAGCACCCAACCGTTGGAAGTGACGAATTGTCGGCTTTTTCGTGCGTTGAAAGAATGAATTTTGGAATATCAAATATCCACATAGCTGAGGAAAGCATAAAGTGAAATATTGGTGCGTTTTTGTCATACGTGTAGAAAGCTACTGCGCTTCTACGACGTGAGAACCGGAGAACCGCCTATTTTAGCTGATGGTGACGTCACGAAAAATGAGAGGATCGCCGGGCGTGCAAAACCGTTAAAACGACGAAAAACGACGAAGAGATCAACGATGATGAGAGCAAAGTTCGCGACGCCGCATCATTGATTACAGGTAGACTCCTATTTGACTAGTCTATTGCCTCGTGTGTGCGCTCTATAGATAGGGATAAACAACTGATTGACTGATTGATCGACCGATAATGTCGGGAAAGGAGCTCTCGTCAATGAAAACGACAGTCGGCGTCACTCCTCGTTCCAAAAGTCGGCGACGCCGTCGCGAACCAGACAGTGCTTCTGCCAGTGACAAGGAGAACCTGGAAGCTGACAGCAACGCAGCAGTGGATAAATCCTCCAAGAGAAGAAATGAAGTGCTAGCTGTCGTTCGAGCCGCTGCGGCGGCCACATCCCAAGCCGACTTTTGGATGAAGCATTCCAACCTCTTGGACGTTATAGTGGACGCTTCCTTTCTCCAAAACACTGCCTCTGCTGCGTCCCTGCTGCTGCAAGAAAAGACGGTTGATGTCTCGAATGTATGCCGCAAGCTCGTCAAGGAAGCCAAGGAAGCGAAAAGCTGTCGGGCCAAGCTCGATTGCCTGTGTGTGGCCGTGCACGGGCTGCGAGCCCTCAGTCGAAGCTTGGCCGCCGGGTCCAAGCAAGATGCCGCTGTGAAATTACTCTATCACGCCGTGGTCACGGCAGAGCAGATTATGGGTGATACTACTATCGGGGTCGACAATGAAGAACGGCAACGAGCGGCGAGCTACAGCCTCGCTGCCTACCAAGCTCTGGGGGAATTGCTGCGACGATACTCTGTATCAACAAAGGGCGCTGTCAAGACGGTTGTCTTTTCAAACGACAAGGCTGGAGAAGATGCGTTTTGCAGCATATTTCCAGTTCCCGAGAAAGGTTCTGGAAAGCAAGAGGTCTCTGGGAGTCTAGAGTTGAATCTAGTTTGCTCTATTGGGATCCAGTCGACTATTGCTGCGTCTCGGGTTTTGTCGAGGCTCTGGGGAAGGCCGGACAAGACGACTAATTTGGTTTCTGAATTCGATGGTTTAGTGCGGTTACTATTCCGAGAACGGTCCTTTCTCATGTCGGGGATGCTATACCTGATACGGAATATCAGCGCAACTTGGATATCATTCCTTGCATTTCATTCGGAAGGGGACTGTGCCAAAGATATAATGTCTCACTGTAAGCAAGTGCACCGGATATTGTGGGATGCTACATCTTCTATTGGGGATTCAAAAGAGGATGCAGAAAAATGTCTCCTGCTTCGAAAGAATTCTATCAGTGCACTGCTACTGGGCGAGGATGGATCAAAGCTACCGACTAGGATACGATCGGCGCTGAACGAAAAGCACTTGAAAAGCGCTTGTTCTTACGCCTGGAAGGCTGCGGTTTCATACACCCAGATCGTGGGAACTTCTGCATCAGGTGAATGCTCGCAAGCTCTTCGCCAATTTCATAACGAAATCGGTTCGCTCTTTGAAGCGTTTGGAGTCCAAGATTCTCTCGTGTGGGCGGAGTACTGGGCGTATCGCACCATGCATATCGGGGCAACGTCGAGCTGCCCGTGTTCGTCCGAACACTGCATGTTTGCTTCACTGCCTTTCAAGTATGTCCATGAGAAAGGTGCCTGCGAATCAGGCAACAGTGCCAGCTACGCATTCTTGGCTACGCTATTTTTGACACTTCATGTCAGAGATCTACTGGAAAGGATCGACGAGTTGACTGAGAGTGATATCACGGCGGACTTTATCAAGAGTGCAAAGACCATATCGTCTCGTCTGCGTTCGAATGTTATTGAGAGCAACCAGACATTGGCTGTGGCCAACCTTACTCGATATTTTAAGTTGCTATCAATGATATCGCTGCACCACACTGTATTTCGCTTGCTTGAGCGAGACGACGTGCCGCTTGTCGGTCCAGCATCGACTCTGCTGGCGCTTTCGGCAGACATTCTTGTTGACTGCATCGGTCCGTTGGGACGGACTGTTGCAGCAGCAGGTAAATCAATGGACGAGAGTAAGAGCAAACTAGCTTGGGAGTTGCCCGTTGAATGCTTTCTCCAGGGGATATCTGTTCTCGAAATATTAAAGTCTCCTGTTTCCTGGGAACGAGCCAACTCTTCCATTATTGAGCTGGCTAATACTATTGACAGGAAACGTAGTCGCCTGAAAGCTCCCCCGTCTTGCATCAAGAAAGTTGCCAAGGTACGTCGGTTGCCAATTTTCGGGTGCTGCATACTGTGCATCTTTGCTCACTACTTGCCCTCCTCAGTTTCTTACCAATACAGGCAGACGGCGATTCGAGAACAACGAAGGAGCAGACGCACGCATTCCCTTGCTAATTTCCATTCAGCTTCTGACGAATATGGCTCGGGATAGCTCTGTTCAGCCTCACAATGCAACGGTTCAGTTATCGGCTCGGTGGAGTTATCTTGCGATGGTTTATAAATCGCAGGAAATGGTTGACGAAGCTGCTATTGCATCAGTTTCGTCTCTCGTTTGCGACGCCAGTGAGACATCCGTTGTACGCTCTGATAGCCGAGGAGACGCGAAGATCGATCTACTCAATTATCTTGCTTCCTTGACTAAGGATGTGATCGTCACTTCACCAACACCAGACATGTGCTTATCGGACTCGAGAAAACGGGCGGTATCTCGATTGGTCAGTATGCTTTCGGATCGGGCTCCATCGAATCTAGATCAAAAGGACTCGGCCAAGCCTTCCGGATTTTCTCTCCCGATGGCGGTAGACGCGATGCTAGGAGCAACCCAGGACGCCACAGCGGTCACTTCCGTATTCGAAGAGAAGTCTCAGATGCCGTTCAGTCTAGGAAGTATCTTCCACGCAATGTTCGCTAAGAGCGTGGTTCCGTTTGCCCAGGTCGTCGACGAGAGGGTTGTTCTGTGTGAGAAAATCAAAATCCTAGCCGACAGTATCAATGCGCTTGGATTGATTCTTCAAAGAAAATCGTTGGATCCAGCAGATGTGGATGCAACTATCGCCACCCTGGAGTACCTGTTGCGTCTCTCCGGTTCTTACGCCCGGAAAGTGGCAGACCCCGACGAAGGCGATTCTTTCCATGTAATCGTTGGAACTCTCTATGTTGTCGCTTCTGTCTCAATTCTCTCATCTCAGCCTGGGATCGACTTTGAAAACTGGACTTTTCGAGGCATGAACGATATCGCCGGTAGCGGTGGTGACGGAAGGTTCGAAATTCTATTGAAACTGGCCAGGGACTTTGTTGGTCGATCCTCGAATTCGTTCACGAGGGTACCGACCATCACAGGGGACAACTGGGGCTCGTTACTGTGTGCCCTTCGACCCGCCGTGAGTCTTTACCATCTGCATCTCTCCTGTGCAACTCACGAGAAAACTATTCGCTCGCACAAAAACATCATATCGCATGCTCGCACTGCAGTTGACATCGTCCGTGATGAAGAATTCAGCGGATCGGAATTTGTCACTATGTCGAAAGCATGTGTTACCTTTGCTCTTTCGCGTCTATGCGGCTGGTTGTCATCAGAGGGGGAAATGATTCAGGCTGCACAGGTTGCGTCTTGGAACATGGAGACTGGCGGAGATGACTCCACCGAAACGCGCCTGTGGTCCGAAGCAGTTGTGTTTTCGCTTTCTTCAACGGCTACCGACCATCCTGATAAAAATCTGCCATGCATCATTCCTGTGAACGCAACTGACACGGAACTGTTTGCTTGGCGACTACGTTCTCTTCTAAAGTCGGCATCGTACAAAGAGGTGGCCTCATACAGGGATCAACTCATCTCACTCACGACCAAAGTGGATACGATGATATCGCATAGCTCCACTCGTGAAGTGACGAAAGCGCTGCAGTGGTCCAGAACCACTGTCATTTTGGGACTTGCAGACGCCGCTGAACGCTTTGCGGAAGTCTATCTTGCAATATCCTTGCTCCGAAGGTGTCATGAAGCGACTAGAAAGATTGCAGAATCCTTGATGAAGGAAAGAAAGCCTCCTTCGAGTACTCTGCAATCGGATGTCCCTTTCTGGAACCGAATAGTGATGGCAACTTTGCTCATCCGATGCACTGAGCGTCAGATATGCTGTCTGCGGCGCATTGGAAAGCTTTACTCACGAGTCGGGGACCATAGAAGAGCAGACACGTACGCTGTGTCATTGGCCGATGTTACTGGAACGAAGATCGCAGATGGAACCGGAAGAAAGGTGTCCTTTTCGGAAAACGTTTCTTACTCGAGGTTGCACCCATGTGAAAGCAGTAGGGAGATGCAGATTCGAAGATCTCTACTATGTACACAGGGACGCGCGACAGCTCTTGATACGCTTTTGGAAAACCTGGGCGGTGGAAACGACTATGCCTCGCTTTCGGCAGCGGAGTTTGCCAAGTGGCGGGATGAGCTTTCTGTCAACCAAGAGCTTGAGAAGATCAACAACATTTTGACTGGTACGTGATGACTCTTTTTGCCGTACAAGCCGCGTCATTATCCTTAATTTAGTTCTCACCTCCCAACCCTTTTACCTGAAAGTCGGTGATATGCTCTCTGGTGGAGTTCCAGCTGTCGTTGGCGACAGGCTACAGACTGTGTACGCATTTGCGAAGAAAAGACTCGATGCTTTTGTTCAGGAACCTCGCTTTTTGTCGCTAGGAGCTCCAAGAGAGACCAGCGTTTTAAAAGGATTCGATCGCTCTATACCAGATGTCTACTTCAACTTGAGACTCGCTGAAGCGAGAGCGCTTCTCTCTCTCGACGATCGCAGCAATCTTGAACGGGCGAGCAAGATTCGCGCCTGCTGCGCTGAAATCATCGAGTCTTCGTTGTCCCCGGTTTCTTGTCGCGTATGGGCATTTTATCTTCTTGGCCTGCTTGAACTCGACAGTGCCAGAAGAACGGGGGAACTTGCTGCGCTGTGGCAGGACACCGATCAAGAAGCAGCTGTAATCGGTACCGATGTTGAGAAAGCTCGCGGGTTGTTCAAGTGCTGTCTTCCTTTCCTGGGCCCGGCATCCGAGCTTCTAAACCGCAACGTTCTTCGATGTTTAGCGTTGGCGACGGGGCCAGAACAGACAGAAAAAATCATTCAGATGTCCGCTTGTGCTTTGATCCATACGTCTATTGGGAGCACAGCCCGTCAGCATGTTTCCATGCATCTCTCGGGAGACGAGGGTAGAGATGACGAGGATCTTGTTAGCGATAGCACTCCAGGGGCAAGGGATATCAACCAGATTGAAGAGGTATTTAAGATCCTTGACTACCCTGTAGATGCCACCGACCACGCTTCTTCAGTTGACATGCTTTTCGAAGAGATTGGAAAGCGTGTACCTTCGGACTGGAGGTTTGTCGCAATCGCGCTGTGCCCTTCCGGTGAGCTTCTTTTGAATTCTCTCGAGAAGTCCGAGAGTGGTGACAGCTTGGTCTCACGGACTGTGTGCATCTTCCCAGACTCTACAGCTGATGCTCGTCGCCCTGTGCACATCTATGACGACATTATGAAACCATTGGACAACATCATACAGCGGAGTCAAGACCAACTTGAAGGAGTCAACCTGGAGCAGGCTGATATCGTATCAAACGACGTGTCCCAGAAACGGGAGTGGTGGAACAATCGAGAATCGCTCGACATTGAACTTCGAAACTTGATTGAAAGAGTCGAGCACTCAATCTTTGGTTCCGAACGTGCTCGGCTGGTTCTTCTTGGGAGCAGTGGTTCTTTCGAGGACGACGCCTTTGAGGCAGAGGGTGCCTCCAACTTAATGTGCGGGAATCTTGCTTCCAAATTCGAAGCTGCGACCTTTTCTGATAGTTCTGTCCGGCAATTCGGTGAGATAGAACCTAGCGATATGAAAGTGGCTGAACTCAGAGATGAACTCGTTGAGCGTGGGATTACTGTGAAGGTCCTACGCAAAAAGCGGAAGGCCGAGCTCGTTGCCTCATTGATCGAGCAAAGAAGGCAAGATAGCGTTAGCGCCGCTCGAAGCCCACCCCGTAAGTACCAGAGTCCTGACGAAGACCCGAGACAAGCTGGTTGTACGTTCCTGATACTTGACGAGAACACCCACCGATTTCCTTTTGAAGGCATGCCTTCGTTGCAAGGTAAATGCATCAGTCGGCTCCCTTCTCTTCCGTTTGCACTGGCTACTCTATCTGAAACGGCTTCCACGCAGTCTAGCAAAGTCGATGATGGACTGGTAGTGGATCCGGATCGAGTCAGCTATATCCTTGACCCAGAGTCAAATCTAGGTGCAACGCAGGAGCGGATTCAATCTTTTATCGAATCATTGACTACGAGACACAAGTGGAGTTGGAGGGGTGTTGTTGGAATCGAACCGACCTCCAAGTTTGTCGAGGAAAGCGTCACCCCGGTCGGTGGGCTGCTCTTCTTCTGCGGGCACGGTGGCGGACAGTCGTACTTCAGTCGGTCAAGGATCGATGGCCTTATATCAAGTCGTGCAAGCGAGGTCCAACGACGTTGCCGTTCTTCCATCGTTTTGATGGGCTGCAGCAGTGGTAGGCTGATGTCGGAAAATCGGAAGCATACCAAGTCGTCCGAGCAACTACCGATCAATTTCGAGCCGGAAGGCATCGCGCTATCGTATCTCTGCGCTGGTGCTCCTTGCGTGGTAGGAAATCTGTGGGACGTGACCGATCGTGACATTGATCGATTTTCTCTCTCCATGCTGGAGAACTTCTTTGGAGCAGAAGGTAACCCATCGCTTCCCCTGTGCATAGCAAAAGCTCGACCGTCCTGTCGAATGAAGTATCTTGTGGGCTACGCTCCTGTTTGCTATGGCGTACCAGTCCATTTGCTGCCTACTTAGAGTTTGTAAATACTATTAGTAGCATGTTTTGGTTAATATCGTCTGTTCAAAAAGTTAAATCAAGCGTCCTTTCGTGGTGCAATCGTGATCTTTTGGCCGGGCTGAGCATTCAAGCCAAACATTTTCAGCATCGCTTCCTTCTTCTCGTCTTCCTTCTTCTGCAGCTCCGCAACACGCGCATTACGCTTGTCTACTCGCTGTGCAGTCCTTTGCTTCTCTCTGCCCAAGGCATTCTTGAACCCTATATCTCCACCTCCTTCCGCGCCAAAGATCGCATCGTCAGTCAATTCGGGCGCTGCATCACGGTCTCTTGCCGCACCATGAGTTTTTACCCCGACTTCCCTTCGTTTTTCCATCTGCCTTTCCCTCCCGTATTTTTTACCACCGCTACCAAACTCTTCGTCCACTGTCTTTCCATGCTCTCGAATACGCTTGTTGGCAACCTGATCGGTGTAGCGATCTCCGGCTGTCTGACGATGCTGCTCTGGTGCCCTTGCCACGCCCCCAGGAGGATCCGCTCCTCCTGGTGCGACTGACTTACTGGGGTGCCCACCCTCCATTTCGTCAGCGTATTCAGTTTGCTTTCGCACTCCCTCTTGCAAGTTTTGGAGACTCCTGATTTCCGTGTCTGTTGTTCGAAAAGACCATGTGTGCCGAGTTGTTTTCGACTCTTCAACGGCAGCCGGAGGCAGTCCCTTTGGATCATAATAGGTAGCTTCCATCTTTCCCGCGTTGTAGCGATTAACGAACCTCTCAAAGGCTGCGTGGGTTTCTTCGGATGTCATGTCATTAAAGGTCAATCCTTCCTCACGCCACAGGAAGACAAACAACTGGGTGTGAAAGGCAAAGTAATCCTTTTCTGGATCCAGCAGATCGGTCGGAGGATGACCTAGCGGCTCTCCCAGTGGTACAAGATTCTTCTTATTGGGCTTGCGAACTTTGTCACGTTTGCTTTCCTTCTTGTGTTCTTTCTTGCTTTCCTTCTTGTGATACTTCTTGCGGTCCTTCCCTTCCTCGTGGCGGCTGGACTTGCGACTCTTGTGGTGTCGCCGATCGTCATCACTCTCGTCTGACTTGTCGTCACGGCGTCGTTTATCGCGGCTTCGACGATGATGGGAGTCCTTGTCACGGCCCTCGTCCCGGCTACTCTTGCGATTCGATTTCGATTCCTTTGCCTCAATGTACTCTTTCGCCTTTCGGAGCAGACGATCCTCCTTGCTCTCCTTCTTCCTGCGATCATCTTTACTCTCCTTCTTCTTACGATCCCCGTCTCGATGGTCCTGGCTACTGCTTCCCATGATGCTGTATCGGCGTCGGTGCAACAAATGGTGGATACTAGAATAGAGAGACTACGGAATACAAAATGCGAAATACGAATGGAGAACGGCGTAAGACGTAAGACGGACGGAGCCGCCATTGGCCATTGCCATCGTCGTGATTACTCGCGCGCGGCTCAATTATTCTGTCTGGCGTCGTCTGTCTGAGTTGGACGAACTGGAGTACCGGTTTGGACTCCCTATTGTGGAAGACAAGAGTCTCTCTCTATTATTGACAAAGGTATTTGCAGTAATCAATTATATCAAGTAGCTGTACCTCTCTACAGCAGCTAGTGAGGCATTACTATTTCTATTCGTTTGTTTTCAAATGCTGTGGCTTATTCCCTTAGTTAGGAGCTAGTAACTACGACTCTCGACCGAGAGTTAGGCAAGAACTGCGTCGACGTCGTCCACACGACCTTCGAGATCGATGACTTCCCTAGGGCAGGGCCCCACCATGCATTCCTTGAGCATAACTCCGTGAGAACACATGTCGCCGGTGAATACGAGATTGTACTTGTGGCCGGGTTCATACCAATGAGGTCTTCGACACTTCCCCGATCCCATATAGACAGTTTCGTGCCAGTTTCCTGTTTTCATGTTACAATATTGATCCTCTACGGATTCATGTGGCATAGTAGCATCGTTATAGCAAGGTGATCCCGGGTGGGTCCAAGTAGGAAACGTTTCGACTGTACGAGGTGGCCCAAGGCACCTTTTGTTTCCAAAAACTAAAAGGCTAACGCAACCATCGGGTGGAGGAAAGTTGCCGTTGCGGTCGTAAGCAACAGCAGAAAGAAACTTTGAAACGTCTATCTCTTCTTCAGCTGCCAACGGGTCGTTTGCGGCCTTGCCAAGCTCGTCGTCGCTACATGCGAACTCCAGGGGGCAGGACGACTCGAGAAGTTTGATGTTTTCACACCCATTGATTTCTAGATTTCGACATTCATTCCAGTTCTCTTTGCTCATGCAAGGATCCTCGGGGTCTCCGCAAGGATTCGTGAGTCCCACTGCTCCCCGGAGGGTCAGCATCAATACCAGTGTCGAATGGATCTTCATGGTCGTTTTGTGGTTATTCTCGGTCGTGTACCAAGTACCAACGGTCACAACGGTTATCTTTCTCTCTTTTCTCGTCTCAACGCGCGTCGCGCGTTAGTTCCTCAAGACGGGACACACGGGACATGGGACAGCTGTCTTTAACCCTACCGTAGTGAAGACGAGTCTAAGAATGTCCGTGCAGAGATTGATCGACACTTCTTTATAATGGCTCAAAAGGAGTCTACTAATAGAATCATCCGAATTAACTACTGTAGACTAGTCTACCGGTAGCCTTCAAACATTTGCTACTCTCAATATATCAGCTCCTCTTTACAACCCCAGCACCATTCTGGCACACGGTCCCGTAAATATGAATATCGAGGTACGGCGGTTGAGCAACATCATCTAAACATGTGTACCTGGGCCAATATGTGTGTCCCTACTACTAGCTATCAAAGAAAGACCTGCTACAGTGCAGCAGTGGTAAACTTATAACCTTGAAAAAGACACCCTATTTCTAGTGCTGTATTCTTGTATTCATCAAGCGATTTAGAAACTTGTCGAAATCCTCGTACTGTAGAAAAGGCATATTTATGAAATTTGTGGCTCTGCCACCAACGCAGTAGCAGCAGTGGTATTGGTACTGCAAATGTCGCCAAACGTATACGTGCCGTTTAGCACCCACCACGGCAAAAACTCGCCGAGCCCCGGCAACACCTCGGCACACACATACTTATGCCTGACGACTATACAGGCATCAAGCCCGACGTTGAGAGTGAGTTTATCCGGATTGCCAGCGATTGACACTACCGCATCCACCCCAACATGCCCAATCAGGGGAACGCCTATACTCAGACCAGGAATCGGATAGATCTCTTTTTCGCCGGCGTGGATTTGGCTAATCGGGTAATCAATATTCTTTTCAACATCGGTGATATCAATTGAGATACTACTTCCTTCTTCGTTACAAGGCTCAACCACCAACTTGATTCCAACAGTGTCATTGAACAATGGACTATCGAAAGGTTTGAGGCACGCGATTACTAGACTGAAAGGCCCCGCTGTGTTGTCGAGACACGTGCATTCTTCGGGAAGCTCTTCGGGGTGGATCCGTTCGCACATGGATGTGTTGTTGTTACTGTTGGCAGGAACAATCGCTACTGCTACTAGAAGTAGGATTGACAAGAAGAGAGGACGCATGATGATGATAAACCGTAGTAGACAGCCGCTGACGGAGCTCGCGGATGATTTTGTGTCGTCTGATAGATTCAACAGCGGCCACAGGCAACAGCAACGGCTATGATGTATGATGTAGATCTACAACAACAACGGCATCGAGGATCGAGGCGTTGAGAAGCAAAAAAGCGTTAAAGAATTTTCCGTCGTACTTCACGCTCACGAGCTCGCGCTACGAAAAACTAGGGGGGCCGGGTCATTGCAATTCAGTACTAGCATCGTCTCAGACCAGGAGCCTCGTAAGTTTCCACCACCGCTTCTACTGGACAGCTCTAGCCAGTTCCTCCAACCTCACCGACACATCGTTAGACGCGTAATTCATAGCATGCCTCACGAGAGCCTTGTAATTTTGAATCTCTTCGCGCAAAATTGACACAGTCATTGCTTTTACTGTTTGGAAAGAAACAGATTCCCCGGTCACTTGGCGATTTGCTGTGATGCTTAAAGGTAATATTTAACTTGGTGCTACCTTCCAATAAACCCACCATCAAAGATCTCCAGTCCTCGTGCAAGTGCTCCGTTCGAAGGATGGCCAATTCTGAAAAGGTCTCGTTCCAAGGATGAGCAACGCTTCCACATTCGACCACCGCTTCGTTCCAAGATAGTGGAATCATCTAGAGGGAGTCACGGAAGCCAACGAGCAAGAATGTCAAACTCTCTCTATATGCCAGGTAAGGAGACGAACTAATATTTTCTAAAAGCTGAGATTGGAAGAACGGAGAAGCACGCACCCTTCATCCAAGTGAGAGAACGAGGCGAGGGTTGTGCAGTAGGTGCTGAACGTGATATACCGTGCAGCACTGATAGAAGTTTATTGTACTGTATATGTCTAATTTAGCTAGCATAAAAGCTTCAATTTGTCTTTCTGCTTGCCGCTTTTTCAATTTGCGTTCGGGAGCCGCAGCATCAAGCTGACTTCCAAAGGCAAGCTCGCTGCATCGGTGGGGTCGTCCACGGAGAGCTGGGACGCGACTTGAAACCCAGCACGCTCATAAAAGTATGCATTCTTGGTTCCGGCGGCCTCCAAGCGACACGGCATGTCGGCTGCATCCGCCAGTCGACACAATCGATCCATGAGTTCCTTGCCATGACCCTTCCCTTGGCAATCGGGGTCGATCGCCACCATCTCGACACTCCAGTAGCCACCTTGAGAAATATTCTCGTTATGATATCCTTGTTTCATCTCGGATAATGCCGATGCTTTGATTGCTGATCGATCCTGTTCTTGCTGATACACGTCACAACGGATCAAGGTGGGAATTGTCAACGCAAGCAACCGCAGAGTTACCCCAAATTCCCACCATTCTCCGAGGAAGCTCGAGGGCCGTTCAATGTCACTCCTGCTATCTTCATATTCGCTGACAATGAGAGCTGAAGTGATATCCCCATCAACACTTCGACCCAAGACGACCGCCCCTTTGCGCATCGCCTGCGCGATCGAGGACCCCATGTAGTAGGTCGCGATATCTACTTTTGTCTCGGCATCTGGACCATAGTTTACATGATTTGTCATCCACTCTTTAGCGGGTTCACCTGACACGGCCTTTGTGCCGGCCCAAGACTTACCCATGACCGTGCATAGCTCGTCAAAGCAGCAGTCCGTTACCCAGATGCCAGACAACGGAGGCGGTCCTTTCAGAAAGGCATGGCTGGCCTGTTCCAACGATACGCTGGAAGCGTATTTCGAAGCGAGATGACCAGAGAATCCCAATAGCTGTCTAAAGGAAGCGTTTCTTTTTGGAGCTCGCTGAAGCAGTCGGTCTACCGGTACCCGCGTCATGCTATGGTCCAGCTACTAGGCTACTGTCGGCATTCTTCTGGTGGTGGCATGTGGCTGGCTCATGTCTCATCGTTTGCGCTTATGTACGGACGGCGGTAACCGGTATGTACACGGTACGGTAGATCGGAGGGAAAGAAAAATGGCGCATTCCGGTCGTCGTCAGTACGACTCACTCACTCACTTGTCTGACGTCACTATCAACCAAGGCAGTCGATTGACGGACGGACGCTGAGTCCTGGGATGTACAGTAGGCTAGTATGTACCGGTACTGGATGTCGGAACTAGAAAGGTGAAACAGATTGGGCTTCGAGATCTGTTAGAGAGACATCATTGTTCACCAGGTCTCCAAAACGACAGTATGAAGAGACTTTGCTCTAGGTCATCAAGACTGGAGGTATAGTCTAAGTACAGTCGTATAACGGAACGGTAAGATCCGGTAAAACAAGCAAGGTCAGGACGAGATGAATACGGTACTAGTAGTACGTCGCCGTAGTATGAAAGTCCACTCATCAGACGGTTAAGATTCTATAGATGCTATTGACAGCAAGACACTTGTTCCCGCTGGCTGACTGAAAGTCATACTGGGTAATAAAATGGATCTTGGGTCAGATTGTAAAGCACGATTAGAATAGAGGAGTGCACTTTGCAGCACTCACAATTTAAGTTTTAATTTAAGTACGACCGTAACCGTAACCCTTAACTCTATATCACAAAATTTGCCTCTAAAGCAGTACTGTTAGTAGATTAATACGCTACGGTTAAGTAAGAAGATTTTCAACACGAAACACTACGCTGTGCTGTGACTTATTAGCTGTGACCATCAATCCCCACCAAGGGGCCCCAGAAGAAGCAAGCCCACAGCAGTAAGAAGAAGGGAAATACCAAGAACGTCACAACGAAAGAAAGGAAAACAAATTCATCAGGAGATGTTCCAATCTTTCACAGTTCCGACGAGCAGAGCCAGCCATCAGCCGCGGGGAACGGTACTTACCACCGCTACAAACTTGCCACGGCAGCCTTTCGCGACGGGCTCGCCGAGCTATTGCCCAACGCCAAGCTTGTGTCTGTTAATGACTTACAGAAAGCAGCTGAACGGATCTTTCATATCTGTTCTGAACACTTGGACGCCGTAAAGGAGGATCCCGCACAGGCAAAGGAAAAGAAGGAAAACACTCCGCCGTTTCCAGTCGTTGGCTCGAAACTCTTGGCCGACTTGGACACGAGCATCTTGTTGCGAACGGCAGTTGGAAAGAAATTTGGAAATACCGATGAAGGACATACTCATATGCTGGTTACGCTCAACTATTGTTCCGTCACCCTGCGCTTTGCCAGACCGGCTGCCGGTGTGATCAAGCGAATGCTGGTCCAGCGCAACGTGTCACTCGAAAAGGATACCGTGGAGGATTCCATCGGTGGTCGATTCCACGTGCTGTTGGACCTGGAGGATGATGATGATGAAACTATGAAAACCCTATCACGAGAAACTGCAAGGACGTGACTTTGCAATGGAAGCACCCCCATCGCCACCAGCGGTGTCGGAAAGCTACACTATCGAAGACTTGATCAATGGGGATGATCGCTTCCAGGCAATGTCCTTTTTTACCAACATGAATGATCTCATGGGAGCTGTTCATGATCATTATGACATGCTGAAGAGGTTTCTGCAGGGTCGCTTAAAGCACGACTCACAGTCCAAACTGCAGCTCTTGCAAGAGTGTGCTGTTGAAAGCAACATGGCCATGGAAAGTGTCCAGCACATGTACGCTACCTTGGTGACAGAACACCCGTATCTCGAGTCCTTTTACCATGTCTTGGCAATTGTGTTCCTCTCGCCCTTCATCGCAGACTTCGGAAAGCGACTATCGCCCGCGGCAAGAGCGAAAGATCCAACGCTGGCAAAACGGTTTGTCGGCGATATTGTGGAGGCGGCCTTTCACAATCGAGGAGCGGAGCGCATGGATCCTCTCATTCAACGATTTACCAAGACTTCCAAGCTAGACATTGATACTGTCAAATCTACAGCTCATAAAATCAAGCAAGCTTGCGACACCGAGGTCATACTGACCAAAGATGAGAATTCTCCGGCGAATGCTAGAATAAAAATGTTGATGATGCAGATGGGAGTATCGTCTCACACTTGGTTCAAACAGTGTCACTTCTTAGGAGGCGGACGTTCTATTCTCAATACGCAGAATCTACTGCAGAAGGTTTTCGACGTTTCCGATTTCAAATCCAAGGTAGTTTCCAATGGAAACTTTTTCGGCCCAGTGTGGAACGAGACTACCAACCCGGCTCGGCATATTCGCGGCGACATGGATCAATTCCTTGCTGGTGAGTTCGTTCCTGAGCTTACCGAACTCTGCAAGCGCTTTCCCATGTCGTCGATCCCGTACCGTCAGGAGCTCGTACCGATGCTGGATGCACTTCGCAATCATTTGCGAGACAAGCACAACAGGAGTGATGCACCTATTCCAATTGCTGTATCGTTTGGCTTCCATGCAATGTTGACGGCAATTTTGGCACTTCAAGGGGATAATACCATTGCACGCCTTTCCATCGGCGCTCGGGCTTCCTTTCAGAAGCTCATTATGCAACCGGACGAACAGGACGCTTCATTGTGTCCTACAGCCCCATCTTTCAAGACTAATATTGGTCGGTACAAGAGTTTGCTAGAGATTGCAAAGCCCATTGGACCAGCGGGTACAAAGACGGCCGAAATGCACGCCTTTTGGAACCCTGTAATGGCTGGTTCATATCTTCTTTTCGGGACATACCTGTGTTCCATTGGCCTTGGTGCGGCAACAGTTGATGCCTTTGGTCAGTTGCGATTCGTTCTTCATCTCTACAATGCGCTTCGTGCTCGCAAACTAGTTGACGAGCTGGAGCTTCTGTAAACACCAGATAAGGTCTTTTGCAAAAGCAGAGCAGTTTGGGTCGGAGGACAACCTGCACAGGGGTCTTTTGTTAAGTCCTTTTGGCTCGCATGGGGCATGTCTCTAAGCGAAGCGTCAAAACGCGCAGAAGTCCAAAATAACAGCAGAGAGAGCCCGCGCCAGATCCCCTCGCAACGCAGCGCGGTTCGGGACCTCGAAGAGATATTGCCAGAGCCATTCAGTGCGAGCTACCGCCTTTTGGTAATGAGAGATTTCTTTGGAGAGGACGCGGACTATACTAAGGATGACGCGACTGAGGAACAGAAAACGAGTGCCTTTGTTGAATGCCTGACTAGAATCAAAAAGGCTCGCGATCGTATGGATGACGATGAAAAGAATGTGTTACCGTTAAACTTCCCGCACGTGGTGGGATACTTAATAAGTTCTGCAAAGATTTGAGTCGAGAAGTCGGCTGGGCTGGTAGGATTGAACAAATGGTCTCAACTTGTCCAGATATGTCCGCGGAAGTACAACCATGGGGTTTAGCCGGAGAGGTGGCTTCAACTGTTCTGATGAGAATCTTGGTCGACAGGCCTTGGCTAATATGTAGACGACTGTCCTCAGTGAACTCGATACTTGTACGGATGAAGAAGCTGTCAAGAGTCGTCAAGCAGCTGAGTTTATGACAACTTACTTTGGATCGATGCCTCTCGATCGATATACATTTATTGTTTACTAAGATAGACTCTACTACTGTAGTGCATACGTCTCACAAACTACTTCACAGACCGAACTATCGCTTAGTTGGTAGATACTCTACTACCGGATACTTCTTAACTACTAGCTACACTAGGTCGGATGTTACTGGGTATCCGATCATTTTACCGCTTTAGCGAGTTGTGTGAGATCAGACTCCAACTTTGGTCTGTCAGACTGGGCTTACGCCACTGCATAGACTACATAGTCGTACACACACATTATCTGCTGTAGTACAGAAGTGGTAGACAGTCCTACTGTACCTGTACCTGGCACTATCAGGTACCCTGGTACCGATAGCCATATCTGGTAAATACCTGATACCCGTATCATACGTACGAGTACCAGGTACGAACTGGTACGGTTCGTACATAGTGGTAGTTGCTAGTGTAGCTATAATTGAATCCTGAACCCTGATCGATCTCCACCAACCGAGAAAAATAAACGACGGTCACACGGCACACGGCACACTGTGCAACGCTCGCAAGTCGCAACGAACACGAACACGCAACACGCATCATCGCATCATCGTCGAAATATACTCGGCCGTCGACCATGAAGATCCATTCGACGCTAGTACCGATACTGACCCTTAGGGGAGCCATGGGGCTATTGAGTCCATGTGGAGACCCTGGAGATCTTTGCATGAGCAAGGAAAACTGGAATCAGTGTCGAAATCTGGAAATCAATGGGTGTGAGCACATTGAAATTCTCGAATCTTGCCCTCTGCAGTTCGCTTGCAACGACGACAAGCTGGACGAAACAACGAAAGTCTCTCGGATAGCTGCTGATGAGATAGATGTAGATATATTAACGATTCGTCCGGTTTTTGGTGACGGTGCCGATGACGACTTTGGTCCACCGGATGGTTGCGTGAGTCTTTTCATCTATTCAAACAAAAAGTGCCTCGGACCACCCGTTCGCACCGAGACATTCCCCACTTGGACCTACCCGGGATCACCTTGCTATCACGATTCTTCTATGGGGAAAGACTCCATCGAGAATCAATACTGCAACATGATGACGGGGAACTGGCACGAGACGGTCTACGTTGGGTCGAGCCACTGCCATAGCCCTCATTGGTATCACTACGGCGGCAAGTTCAACCTCACGTTCATGGCTGACAAGTGTTCTCACGGCGTAAGTCTCAAGGAATGTATGAAGGGTGGGTGCCCTGCCGATCTCGAAGGGGTACTGCTTGTAGACTACGCCACCCAAGGTCTGGCCTAAATCTCGGTCAAAGCCGGCGATGAGATTCAGATAGCTTACCAGTTTAATACGACGTAGGCTGTGCGGTACTATTTGCTCCAATAGCGAGGTGAATCTATTGCATTGACCAACGCCACTGGAGACAAAGCTAGAAAGCTATGATAAGATAGTGATAAGAGATAGAAGCTTGCTTCGTCTGGCAGAATTACTTCCAAAACTAGACGAGAGAGGGCAGCAGTCCAGATCTGATAGAGCAGTCCCACGAAACCGGAAACGCGAACACCATCGTGAATTCGAACCCATAAAAATCCAGAAAGAACAACGAACTGAGCGCAACCATGAAGATCCATTCCATGCTGCTATTTGCCTTGGCTCTTCCGGCAGCCTCTGGCTTTACTAGCGAATGTGGAGGCACCGAAGATCCTTGTATGAACGAAGATAATTGGAAAGAATGCCGAAATCTCGAACTCAATGGGTGCGATCAAATTGCGATTCTCAAGTCGTGCCCTCTCCAGTTCGTATGCGGCGACATTGACGGCGAGGAGGTGGGGAGCCCTGTTAAAGCTGACGGCTGGCTCAATCCCGAGCCCGAGGAGGGCAACGTTTCTGATTATCCCATCATGGTAAATGAAAGCCCCGAATTGACCATTGACCCGCCTGATGCCTGTGTTGGCCTTTACGTTTACGACGATGACAAGTGCAGCGGCAAGCCCATTCGCATCTTATCCTTCTCAACATGGAGCTACCCAGGATCACCTTGCTACCATGATGCCACTTTGCGACGCATGTCTGTCGAAAATCAGTACTGCAACCTCAAGACAGGAAATTGGCACGAGACTGTCATTCTTGGATCAACCACCTGTCAAGGCCCCCGCCATTGGTACGATTGGGGAAAGGAGTTTGATCTCACCTTTACTACGGACAGTTGCATCGATGGCCTTAGTCTTAAAGGATGCATGGTGGGGGCTTGTCCCTCGAAAGAAGTCGATCGCGAAAGCAGGGATTCGCCGCCCAGGGCCTAGTGGGAGCGACGACAGCGCTTCTTATACTCTTTATAGCTTTAAACATATTTCTATCCTCTACAATTGTCACTCTCTCAAGATGAGAATTGGCTTTTGCGTGATATCGTTGACTCGACCACCCATGGCCTTTGGGATTTCAACCGTCAGCTTGTTACCTTGCTTGAGAGCTTCCAACTCGGCGTCATCGACTGTCATGTAAGTTCCGTCTTGCTTCTTCACCAGCGTCTTGCCAATTGTTTGGAAAAAGTCAGGATAGTTCTTCATGTAGTAGGCATCACGTGCTTGCTGTGAGAGACGAGAGACGCAACAAACAAGATGGGTGTTGATGGTGAGCGGTGATGAGAAAGACAAGACAAAAAGAGTCAATAGCGTATTGTGCACGTACCTGGGCGTACATATCCTTAGTGACTGCACTCTTCTCTTGCAAAGACTTGATATAGGCGTTGCCATCGGATCGGTCCACGCATCCTTCTCCAACGCCCGATGCACACTCTCCACTGCCCAAGACGGCTACTGCTGGGGAGGAAGCCGTCGTCCAAGCGACAACCGACGTGGTTATCAGACCCACCAAGTGCTCGCGTCTGCTAGTATTAGCAGCTTTGGAAGGTTGGTAGGCAGTGGTCGATGCCAATAGAAGGAGAAGGCCAAGCAGGAGAGCGTTATTACAAAGGATACGCATCGTCACGATTGCCATTTTTGATTTTTGCGAAAGGAAAAGGGGAAAAAGGATCTTTCAATGACGTCATCGGGCTTGGTCGGCTCGTTTCCCGCCACTTTTCTTCGTTTCTTCCCCTTTTTCTTTTTCCTCGTCACAAACTCTTGCTACAGTAGCTTGCTTGAATGGCACCATGGTGGTTCTGTCTTTTGGAGCTTGGCTGCTCTTACTAACTGCTACTTCCGCTTGGAGCAACCGTAAGCTTCCTTCGCGCTCACAATACCGAGCCACCTATGGAAAATTAGCCGTGACTGACAGCAATAGCGAAGACGCACCCTCGTCGCCCTCCAACAATGTTGTGCGCCTTCGGCAGAAGATTTTGATTGACGAGGGCAAGAAAGCGAGTATACTGAGTAGGACGGTTCCTATCACTGCAGACTGGAATATTACCGTTTGGGAATGGGAAAAACCCGCGGCAGTCATTGAGACCTTCTGGCAGGTGGAGAATCAAGGCTTGGCTCTGACGGGCTATTCACCACAGGCGCGCCAGGTTCTTCTGGATCC
>Ga0307981_1000969_pt1 | contig 27370 bp, 28 predicted proteins | sample OrgLakmetagen987_FD_201849 | JGI IMG/M metagenome (GOLD analysis project Ga0307981, IMG submission 201849) | Saline water microbial communities from Organic Lake, Antarctica - #987 | ecosystem: Environmental > Aquatic > Non-marine Saline and Alkaline > Saline | place: Antarctica: Organic Lake... | reverse complement strand
ATCCAAGACCCCCGCGGCTTCCTCCTTCCGAGGTTTGTCAACGCAGGCCGCACATCCTGCGGTCGCCAATGTTGCGCAGCGGCCCGCATCGAAAAACCTTCAGGATAGACCTGCGTCTGCTGGCTGATCCCGAGCGGCTTTTGGTCACAAAGGCGACGTTGCGTACCACGCATGTGTGGCTCGACCTGTTGCGCAGGCGGGAAAGCTGGGGCATTGCCTTTGAGGAAGATGCCTATATGAAAACCTGACCCGCACGGCATCCGGCAATGGGGAGAGACGATGGCACAGGTCAAGAAGGCAGATGTGAGGGACGCGATCTTGGAAAGCGCCTTCGCGCTGTTCTCACGCAAGGGATACGCGCAGACAACCATCAGCGAAATCGCTTCGGACGCGGGTCATTCAACATCGAACATCTATGTCTATTTCCCATCCAAGCTGGATATTCTCTGGGCGGTGATGAGCCCTTGGCTGGAAGACCAGTTTACCCAGCTTGAACAGGAGATCTCCTCGATTGCCGAGCCGCAGGCCCGGATCGAACGTATGCTGGTGGTATTATGGCACGATATCCCTGCGATGGAAAACAAGCTTGCCGCCAATCTGTTGCAGGCGCTGGCCTTGTCGGAGCCGCAAGACAATTATAGCAGCGATCTGTTGCTGAGGCTGGAAAAGCGGCTATCGCAGATGTTGTTCGAAGCCTTGCCTGCGGAACGCCGGAAGATATTGGACGATCAAGACGCGTTGGCACATTTGATTATGATGGCCTTCGACGGGTTCGTTCTTGGTACGCGTCTCAAGCGGCGGTCCGCCAGACTTGATCCGGTCGTCGCGCTCGTCACCGGGTTTCTGCTTGGTGAGACGGCTTAGGCCCAGGAGCCTCCCCGCCGCTCAACCTTTCTGCCGCATGACGGCTCTCACTAGGGCATTTACCTCGTCAATTTCCCCAAAATCCGTTTGACGCAGGTTTTGCCTCAGCGCGATGCCGTCGAAGGCGAGCATCAGCGACCGCCTGAGTGTCTTCAACACCGATGGGTCGACGTGCAGCAGTATCTTTCCCAGCATTTCGCCCAACCTCTCTTCGGTCCAGATCAGCAGTTCCGGGCTGTATTCATCGGTTGGCTTTGCGGTTGCCAGCGCCTGCACCAAAGTCAGGGTCTGGCCTGACCGGTCAGCCGCGATGTCGCGTAGCAACCCGATGACCAACCGGTCCAGTTGCGCCGCCGGGTCGGGCTGCGCATCGACGTCACGCTGTAAGGCGTCCATTCTGTCGCGCATCCACGGGTCAAAGACTGCAAAAGCGATTTCGATCTTGGAGGAGAAATAGATATAGACGCCCGAGGAGCTTGTGCCGGCCCCTCTCGCAATCGCTGCAATCGTCGTACCGATATACCCGTTCTGCATGAACAATGTTGCCGCTGAAGCGAGGATTGCATCGCGAACCTCTTTCTTTTTCAGCCTCGCCACGGGTCCGGGTCTTCCTTTTCGTAAAACGATTGCTGCTCGGTATTGACCGAATCAACATTGTCATCTCTTATAAGAGAACGTCATTCGCTTATCGACTTCAATCGCAACGCTGGCGTGTTCAGGACCGGCAATGGTCAGACAGGGGAAAAACATGGAATCCGCAATCCGCACACAAGAGGTCAATCCGCATAAGCTCGCGATGCTGTTCAAGAAGCAGTTCGAGCTGTGCAAGGTCACACCGGGCCAGACGGTCGCCATCGTTTCGGATCTTGGCACGCGGCGCGAGTATATCCAGGCCGCCTTTGCCGCCGCAGACGAGATCGGTTTCGACATCTACGAGATGTGCGTGAACATGATCCCCGGCTGGACCAAGGTGGGCGTGCCGACCATCGGCAAGTGCAAGGGCACGCTCGATGCGCTGCTGGCCTGCGACATGGTCATGATCTTTCACGTCCCGCTTTTTGCCAAATGGCTGGGGCAGGCTCAGAAGGCCGGCGTCAGGGTCCAGATGATCATCGATGCGCCTGACGATCTGGAGCAACTGCAATCGCCGCCCGGTTTGAAGGAAGCGGTCATGCACGCGCACAAGATGTATGAGACCACCCGGAATGTCCACGTCACCAGCGATGCAGGCACGGACCTGCGCTACAGCCGTGGCGAATACCCGGTAATGAGCCAATACGGCATGGCGGACGAGCCGGGGCGTTTCGATCATTGGGGCGTCGGCCTGATCCATACCTTTCCGAACGAGGGCAGTGCCCAGGGCAAGGTCGTGATCATGCCGGGGGACATCGTTATCCTGCCCTATTGCCGCTATGTGATCGACCCCATTTATCTAGACGTAGAGGATGGTCATGTCGTCAACATCGAAGGTGGGCTTGATGCCACGCTGATGCGCGAATGGCTCAAGAGCGGCGAAGATCATGAGGCCGACAAGGACCCCTATGCCCTGTCGCACCTTGGCTGGGGCATGAACCCGCAATGCCGTTGGGATTCCATCGCGCTCTATGGCGATGCGCCTGAACGCAGCCGCGCAGCGTCGCGGTGTTTCCCCGGAAATTTCCTGTTCTCCACAGGGCCGAACAGTCAGGGCGGCGGCAAACGCACGACACGTGGGCATTACGATGTGCCGATGCGCAATTGCACGATCAAGCTTGATGGCGACATCGTGGTGGAAAAGGGCAAGCTGATGAAACCCGAACAGATCGTGCCACGCGTCGACCGCGGTTGAACCATGCAGATAGAGGGCGAATTCAACGTTACCGCGCCACAGGCTTTGGTCTGGGAAAACATCCGCGATCCTGAGATCATGGCCGGGTGTATTCCCGGCTGTGAAAGCATCGAACAGATCGACGCGACCTCCTTTAGGTCGGTCGTCGCGATCAAGGTGGGCCCGATCAGCGCGCGCTTTAATCTGGTGGTTGAGATCACCGAGGAAATCGCGCCCGAAACGATCAGATCTCGCACCAAGGGCGAGGAAGGAACCCGCGCCAGCATACTCACATCTCAAAACGTGCTGAGGCTCGCCGATGACGGGAGCGGCGGCACGGATGTCGCCTATGCCGTCGATGTCACGATGACCGGGCGTCTCGGCAAATACGGACTGGGCATCATTCGCAAGAAGGCCGATCAGCTCGCCGGTGTGTTTGTTGAGAACTTTCGCAAGAGGGTTGTGCCGTGACAGAAATCTACACGCCGAAATCCATCCAAGAAGCGATATCCTTTCTTGCCGCGCACCCTGACGCACGGCCTTTGGCCGGAGGAGCCACGTTGATCGCGATGCGCAATGCAGGGCTGATTGAGGCATCGCATTTTGTCAGCCTCTCAGAGATCGGGGAACTGCAAGGTATCGCAAAGACGGGGGAGGGCATTCGCATCGGCGCGATGACGCGCCATCGGGAGACGGCGGAATGTGATCTTCTGACCGGATCACTTGCCGTGGTGCGTCAGGCCGCAGGCATGATCGCCAATCGCCCGGTGCGCAATATGGGGACGATGGGCGGTGCGGTTTCAAACGCCGATCCGGCGGCGGATTATCTGCCCGCCCTGGCCTGTGTCGATGCTGTGGTGACACTGGCTGGGCCAGATGGTCAGCGTGACGTGCCGGTTCGGACGTTCGTGCAGGACTGGTATGAAACCGCGCTGGACGAGGGCGAGATCGTGATTGCGATCACCCTGCCCGCGCCGCGCAACGAATTGTCCCTCTATCGCAAGGTTGCGCGGGTGACGGGCGATTATGCGACAGCATCCTGCGCCATCGCGATGGATGGGGATACAATTCGCGTTGCCATCGGCGCCTGCGGTCCGGGGCCCATCCGTGACACGGAGGCTGAAGAGACGCTGCGTGGACATCTGGCGAACCCCGAAGCCGTGACCGCGTTCGCCGGGCAGTTGGCCGCGTTGGCCGACCCTATCGACGATGTGCGCGGCTCGGCTGAATACCGGCTCGCACTGATCCCGCGACTGATCCACGCCGGGCTCAGGCAGATGAAACTGGCAGAGGTGGCCTGATGACAAAAAAGACATTGCTGACCCTCACGCTCAACGGCGAAGAAACGGATGTTGCCACGCCAATGGACGCGACATTGTTGGAAACGCTGCGCGAGGACATGGGTGTGCTCAGCGTCAAGCGGGGATGCAATCAGGGTGTTTGCGGGTCGTGCACCGTGATCCTCGACGGGGAACCGGTGCGATCTTGTCTCACGCTCTCGGCGCGCTGCAAGGGCCATGACCTTCGCACAATTGAAGGCTATGAGGCAGACGACATCATGGCATCCTTGAAACAGCACCTGACGCAAAGCGGCGGGATTCAATGTGGTTTCTGCACCAGCGGTGTGTTGCTGTCGGCGCAGACATATCTCGCTGAAAACCCCCACCCGACGCGCGACGGGGTGAAATCTGCGCTTTCGGGGAACCTGTGCCGCTGCACCGGCTATCGTACGATCGTGGACGCTGTCTGCGATGCGGCAGTGGAGGTGGCGAGATGACCGACCAGACTCCCTTTGTTGGTGGCGCTGTGGGCAAGTCGTTTGCCAAGCTCGACAATGCCGAAAAGGCCGAAGGCAAGGCGTTGTACATCGCGGATCTTTACCGTCCCGGAATGCTGCATGGCGCGATCCTGCCCAGCCCCCTGCCCCACGCGCGGATCAAGGGCTACAAGCTGGATGCGGCACTTGCCGCGCCGGGTGTCGTGGCCATCGTGACGGGCGATGATGTGGGCGACGGGCGCATGGGCGCTTTCATCAAGGACGAACATGCCATCGCCAAAGGCAAGGTGCTTTATGTCGGGGAACCGGTCGCGGCGGTCGCCGCCAAGACCGAGGCACAGGCCCGCGCCGCCTGTCGGCTGATCGAAGTGGATTACGAGGAACTACCGGCGATCCTGTCACCCGAAGACGGGTTGGCCGATGGTGCCCCGATCCTGCACGAAAACCTCGCGACATATTTCAAGGTTTTCGATGCGGGATCGCAAGGCAATCTTGCCGCCCGAACCGTGCTTGAAGAAGGTGACGTCGCCAGCGCATGGGACGATTGCGACATCATCGTTGAGGGCGAATTTACCACCCAGGCGCAAGCTCATGTGGCGATGGAACCTTGCGGCGCTCTCGCAGAGGTCGATGCGGCGGGGCGGGTCACATTGTGGTCGGCCAACCAGTCGGTTTTCCGCGTTCAGGCGAATGTCAGCGAATCCCTGTCACTGCCGATGTCTAAACTGCGCTGCCTCACACCCCGCGTCGGGGGCGGTTTCGGCAACAAGATGGAGCCGCACATCCAGCCGATCACTGTTGCACTGGCGCTCAAGGCGAAACGGCCCGTCAAGCTGATCCTGTCGCGCGAGGAGGATTTCGAGATGGTCCGTGCGCGTCATCCCTACAAGATCAGGATGAAAACGGGTGCCAAGAAGGACGGCACGCTGGTCGCGCGCGAATGCGAGGTTCTGCTGGATTGCGGTGCTTTTGCCGACGACAGCCCGGGCGTGTTGGGATATTCGCTTCTGATGTGCGGAGGGCCCTACCGCATCCCGAACCTCAAGGCGCACGGCAAGCTGGTCTATACCAACAAGTTGCGCTTCGGCGCCTATCGTGGGTTCGGCAATCCACAGGTGACTTTCGCCGGAGAACAGCAGATCGACGAGGTCGCCGAACGCGCATGCCTGAACCCCATCGAGATGCGGCGGCGCAATATGCTGCACGCTGGCGATGGTTGGTTCGTGGGTCCCGAAGTCGCGTCGAGCGGGTTGGCGGAATGCCTTGATATTGTCGAGAAACGCAGCGCCCAAGCCCGTGCGGATGGCACGAAACGCAATCTTGGTTTCGCGATTACGGCCCACATCTCGGGCTTGCTTGGCACCGGTGCGATCGTGCGGATGCTCGAGGACGGGTCGATCTCGCTCAATACCGGGGCGACGGATATCGGGCAGGGCTCCGATACCGTGCTGGCACAGATCTGCGCCGAGAAAATGAATGTGCCCTTGGATATGGTCAGCGTGGCCAGCCCCGATACCGACGGGTCGCCCTATAACTGGGGGACAACCGCCAGCCGTGTGACCTATACGACCGGACGCGCGGTGCAGGCGGCGGCGGGCAAGGTGCTGGATCAGGTGCTGCGCCACGCCGCCGAGATGCTGGCTTGCGACGAGGACGAATTGGAACTGCGCGACGGGGCGCGGGTCGGCAAGATCGGATCGAACACGGATCTGCCCTATTCGGCGATTTCCGCGCGGGCGCATTGGGCCGTCGGAGGGCCGATCGTCGGCAGTGAAACACTGGTGTTCGAGCAGGAAACCCATGATCCCAAACGTGCGGTCGCGCTTGGCCTGCCCTTTCCGCGCATCGGTATCTTCAGCTTTGCCGCACTTGCCGTCGATGTGGATGTGGATGACGTGACCGGCGAAACGGAGGTCGTCGAGGCATGGTCAGCCGCTGATGTCGGCCGCGCGATCAATCCGCGACTGGTCGAGGTCCAGCTTGAAGGCAGCTTTGTGCAGGGAATGGGCTATGCGCTTTATGAGGAGATGGTCTGGGACGGTCCCAAGCTCGCGAACCCGTCGCTGATGGATTACAAAATACCAACCTCTCGGGACGTGCCGGATGCGCTTCACGCGATGATTGTCGAAGACCCGGAACCAACAGGGCCCTATGGGGCCAAGGGCGCGGGTGAAATTGGTCTGAACGCGGTTCCCGCCGCCATCGCCAACGCCGTCCACGCGGCGACCGGTTTTCGCCACCGCCATCTGCCGCTCAGCTCAGAAAGGGTGCTAAATGGCATCTTGTCACAAGAGGACGTCGCATGAGCCCCGAAGACTATCCCGAACAGGAACCGTTCTCGGACGTGGCAAGAGCCTACCATGAAGGCTGCATGGCGCGGCGAACCGTCGAAGGGATCGAAATCGCCTATGGTGATGATCCCTATCAGCGTCTCAATATCTTTCCGGCGGAAAACCCGGATGGGCGGGTGTTCGCGTTCATTCACGGCGGCGGCTGGACGAATGGTTACAAGGAATGGATGGATTTCATGGCCCCTGCGTTTACCGCGCAGGGCGTCACCTTTGCCTCACTCGGCTACCGGCTTGCACCGCAGCACCTGTTTCCGACCGCCATCGACGATCTCGCGGATGCACTGGTGAAACTCATGGATGTCGCATCCCGATACGGCGGCGACGCGGCAAAACTCTTCGTCGGGGGGCACTCTGCTGGCGGACACTATGCGGCGCTGCTGGCGACGCGGGATGCGTGGTGGCAGGCACGCACGCTGGTGGCCAACCCGATCCGCGCCTGCATGCCGGTTTCGGGCGTCTTTGACTTTGGCCCCGACAGCGGCCTGACAATGAGACCGCGGTTACTTGGGCCGCCCAGTGACGCCACTGACCGCGCGGCAAGCCCGATCGTGGGCGGCGACAGGTTTCCCGCTTTCCTGATTGCCCATGGCGACAGGGATTTCCCCCATCTGATGACGCAGGCAGGTCGTATGGCCGACCATCTGCGCAGCAAGGAAGCCGCGGTGACACATATCGTCTTCGAGGACGCCGACCACTTTGACGCGAGCTTTGCCGCGGGCGACCCGGCGCAGCCATTTGTAGCCGCAGCACTCAGGTTTATGGACGAACAATCATAAAGCGCCCCGGCAAAGGGGCAACCACTCAGGGAGAAAACACATGAAACGAAGGAATTTTCTGAAAACGACGGCGCTGGCGGTTACGCTCAGCACCTTTGCGGCGATAACCGCCCAGGCGCAATCGGACGACCCGGTGCGCATCGGCTATTCCATGGCGCTGACGGGTATATTCTCGCAGGCCGCGCCAAGTCAGATCAACGCCTATGCGCTCTGGGCCGAGCAGGTGAACGCCGCAGGCGGTCTGGAGATTGCGGGGGGTGAACGCCGTCCGGTCGAATTCGTCTCCTACGACGACCAGTCCAATCCCGCCAATGCGGTTCGGATCTACGAAAAGCTGATCACGCAGGACAAGGTCGATCTGCTTGCAGCCCCTTGGGGCACGCCGATGCACCTGGCCATTGCACCAGTGCTGCAACGCTACAAGATGCCGATGGTCGGAAATACCGCCGCGTCGGTAAAGCTGCGCGAACTTGAACCCGGCTACATCTGGTTTACGACCTCTGCGATCCCCGATGCGATGGGGCGCGAACTGGCCGCGTTCATGAAGGCCGAAGGTGTGGAAAGTGCCGCGATCCTCACCAATGAACTGCCCTATTCCCAGGAGGTGCGATCGTTTCTGATCCCAGCGCTTGAAGAACAGGGGATCACCGTCAGCGTCGACCAAAGCTATCCACCCGACATCAAGGACATGACTTCGGTTCTTGTCGATGTAAAATCTAAGGAACCTGATGCCGTGATCGCGCTGAGCTATCCGGCGGATTCCTTCCTGTTTGCCGGGCAGGCCAAGGAACTGGGCGTCGAGGCGCCCTTCGTTTTGTCGTTGGTCGGCCCGACCTTCGACAGTTATCGCAAGGCGTTCGGCGCTGCGGTCGATGGTGTCGTGACGGCGGGCCATTGGTCGGCGTCCCAATCAGATTGGCCTCGCGCAAAGCCGTTCTTTGATGCCTATCTCGCCAAATTCGGCGAAGAGCCGGATGCCCTGGACACCGCGCTTTCCTACATGTCGCTGGAAATTCTGCAGCAGGCCGTGGCGACAGCCGGTCTAGACCCGGAACAGCTGCGCGAAGCCATTGCTTCAGGCACTTTCGAGACGATCAATGGCGAAGTCAGCTTTGACGGCGTCCAGAACGCAGTCACGCCTACCGCATGGCTGCAAATTCAGAACAGCAGTCTTGAAATCGTCTGGCCCGATTCGATCAAGACCTCTGATTTCGCGCCCAAGCAAGGCTGGTAATCCAACACCAAACGTCGCGTCCGGCCTTCATGCCGGGCGCCGCCACTTTCCCAAAGGGACCGTTGCAGATGGATATCATCCTCTCTGGTCAGTTGCTGTTTTCCGCACTCGTGTCCGGCGCGCTCTATGCCCTTGTGGCGTTGGGGCTGAACCTTGTTTACGGCACGTTGAGGCTGCTCAACATCGCCCATGGCGAACTGGTGATGATCGGGGCCTATACCGCGTTCTGGATGATGACGCTTTTTGCGGTCCCCCCGTTGATATCCCTGCCGCTGGCCGCCTTGCTGTGCGCCGGTCTGGGGTGGTTGCTCTACTTCGGGATATTCCGCCGCCTGCTCAGGAACCCCGATCTTGCCGCCCGTGTCGAGGCGAATTCGTTGATCCTATTCTACGGGATCTCGGTCATCTTGCAGAACACGACAGCGCTGATGTTCACGTCGTCCGCGCGGGGATATGCCTATTTGGGCAACGTGATCACCGTGGGTGAGGTCAGCATGACCGGCAACCGGTTGCTGTCGCTTGGCGTGGCTGGGACGCTGACCATTGGAATGCTGTTGTTCCTGCGCTTTCATATCTTCGGCTGGAGCCTGCGCGCCGTGATCGAACGCAAAGAAGCCGCGCGCGTCGTCGGCGTCAACGTCGATCAGGTACAGGTGATCACGATTTGCGCGGGCTTCGCTGTGGCAGGCGTCGCCGGGGTGCTGGTCAGCATGACCGAACAGATCACACCGTTCATGGGCTTTCCTTTCACCATCACCGCCTTCGTCGTGATCATCGTCGGGGGGCTCGGGAATATCCCGTCCGGTATCCTCGCCGGGTTCGCCCTTGGCTTCGTCGAGACCTATGGCATCGCGCTGACCTCAGCGAGCTACCGGTCGATCCTGATCTACGGACTGTTCGTGACCGTCCTGCTGATCCGTCCAGAAGGGCTGTTTTCAAGGGCGGTCAAATCATGAACCTGCGCACCGCGGCACTGTTAGGTCTGCTGGCTTTGGGAACCGCCCTTCTGCCGCTTTTGGGGTCGCCTTACGTGATCGGCGTCGCGTTCAACCTGATGATGTGGATCGCCCTGGTGCAAAGCTGGTCGATGCTGTCGGCAACGACCGGATACGTGTCGCTGGGGCATGTCGCTTTTGTCGGTATCGGTGCCTATGTTTTTGTGCTCTCGATGGATTTCTTGCCTTTGCCGCTGGGCCTCGGGCTTGCCGCCCTGTCGGCCGGCTTCTTTGCGCTGGTGATCGGGCTGCCCGTCCTGCGTGTGCGCGGGCCGTATTTCGTGATCCTGACCTTCGGCCTGTCGGAACTGGTGCGCAACATCGTGCTGCGCATCGAATCTGCGCTTGGGTCGTTTGGACGGATGATCTTCGACGCGCCGGACCCCGGCGTGCTGCTGTGGTGGATGCTGGCGCTCGCGATCGCGGCGACTGTGGTCGCCCACAAGATACGGGACGCGCGTCTTGGACGAGGCCTCGCAGCCCTCCGCGAAGACGAGGTGGCCGCCGAAACCGTCGGTGTCGCCGTCGCCCGGCTCAAGCTGATCGCCTGGGTGGCCTCTGCCGTCATCCCCGGCGCGGTCGGTGCGCTGTTGTTGTTGCGGACGGGCTATTTCGAACCCGGTCAAGCCTTCGATCCGATCATTTCGTTCAGCATCGTGACCATGGCGCTTGTCGGCGGCACCGAAGACGCACGCGGACCGATCCTGGGGGCAGCGGCTTTCGTTCTGTTGTCGGAATTGCTGTGGTCCAACCTGCCGCAACTCTATATGATCGTCCTCGGCGTTTCGCTTATCGTCTTCATATTGTTCCTGCCCCGCGGTTTAATCGGGCTTTTCGGCCGCGCCCGGCGGGCGGCACGATGACGCTTCTCACCGCCGACGGCATTTCCAAGAACTTCGGCGGTCTCAAGGCGTTGTCGGACATCTCCTTCGACGTGTCCCAGGGCAGTATTCTGGGGTTGATGGGTGCCAACGGTGCGGGCAAGACGACGCTTTTCTCGGTGATTGCGGGGCACGTCCCGCCAAGCGCCGGGAAGGTGACGTTCAAGGGGCGCAATGTTACCGGCCTGCGCCCCGACCAGATTTGCCGTGTTGGGATCTGCCGCACCTTCCAGATCGTCAGACCATTCGGCGGGCTTTCCGTCCATGAAAACGCCGCCGTCTCGGCGCTTTACGGCAGCGACCGCCGCCTGACCTCGCGGGCTGCCGACGAAGCGGCGGTCGCGGCGCTCGACGCGGTGGGGCTTGGTCCGGCGCGCGACGATCTGGCGCAAAGCCTGACACTGTCGGGCCAGAAACGGCTCGAAATCGCGCGCGCGCTGGCCACCGGGGCGGAACTCGTGATGCTCGACGAGGTGATGGCCGGTCTGAACCCCGCCGAGGTCGACGAAATGATCGCCGTGCTGGCCCGCCTGCGGGATGAGCGCGCGCTGACCTTCATCATCGTGGAACACGTCATGGGTGCGCTGATGAAGCTGTCGGATCATATTCTCGTGCTCGATCACGGGCAGCGCATCGCTTACGGCACCCCCGCGGAAATCGCCGGAGACGCCCATGTGGCAGGGGTCTATTTCGGATGAGCAAAGCGCCCGACGCCCCCATCCTTGCGGTCCGTGATCTCTGCGCGGGCTATGGTCAGGTGAACGTCCTCGACCATGTCAGCATCACCGTAGAGACGGGCGCCATCACCGCGCTGATCGGGGCAAACGGCGCGGGCAAGACAACCATCATGAACGCAATCGCAGGGCTGATCGACCCGACGTCCGGCAGCGTCGAGATCGACGGCACCGAATGTCTAGGCCAACCCAGCCACATCCGCGTCGCACGCGGTCTGACCCTGATCCCCGAAGGCCGGATGGTCTTTGCACGCATGACGGTCGAGGAAAACCTGACGCTTGGCGCGATCACACCGGGCGCCCGCGCGGATCGGTCACGGCGGCTTGCCGACGTTTACAGGAGGTTTCCAAGGCTGGAAGAAAGGCGCAGCCAGCTGGCTGGGCTGATGTCGGGAGGCGAACAGCAAATGCTGGCACTGGGACGCGGCCTGATGTCGGGGCCACGGCTCATCTTGATGGATGAACCGACACTGGGTCTCGCCCCGATCATGGTGACCCGTATCTTCGAAACCATAGAGGAACTGCGCGCGGCAGGGTTCAGCATCCTTCTGGCCGAACAGAACGCGCGCCGCGCTCTGGGCATCGCGGACCATGCCTGCGTGATCGAGAACGGCAAGATCACGATCACCGGAAAGGGGCAGGAGATGATGGACGCCCCCGAAGTCCGCCGCGCGTATCTAGGGGTGTGAGCGGTCAAAGTTCCGGGCGACGATCGCATCGACCGCCTCGACTTCGCCAAGCAAGGCCATGTTCGCCAGCGCGGCACGGTGCAAATCTCGATCGGCGGCTGAACAGGCATCCCGTGCGACAGTCACAAGCCATCCGACATCCGCCGCATGACGGCCTGTGGTCTCGACGACCGAGTTGGTCGCGACACCGGCAATGACCAGATGGCCGATGCCAAGCCGGTCGAGACACTCCTGCAGACCGGTCTGGTAAAACGCATTGACACGACGATGAAGAATGACTGTTTCACCCGCGACGGGCGCCATCCCCTTGTAAAATTCGGCACCCCAGGACCCGTCGACCATCGCCCGACCTGCTGCGACATTTCGGAAAATCGTGCAGTTCTGAATAACGTCGCGATGGCCGGGCCCAAAAGCAATCCGTACATGAAGAACGGGGACGCCCAGTTTCCGCGCACCGGCTAGCAGACGGGTCGCGGCGCCGATCACGGCGCTGCGCCCTTCGTCGCCCTTGGCAACACCAAGACGGATCGCCCCATCCGGGTGCAGCACTTCGTTCTGATAGTGCAGCGCCAGAACCGCAGTGCGGTCAGGGTTACCGATTGTCGGCATGATAGCGCACTGCAAAGCCGATCCATTCCGGTGCATCCCAATCGGGATGGTCTGAGGTCATTTGTGTGGTGATCTGTTCGACCATGGCCTCCGTTCCCACGCCCTGACCGTGCAGAACCGCGACACGGCGTGCGATCTCTTCAAGATAGCGGCGCACTTCTTGAAGGATCTCGACGCCGCCAAGTTCACCATGTCCGGGGACGACGACGGCGGGCCGCATCGCTTCCATGTCTGCCAATGCTTCGCACCACCGCACTGCACTGATGTCGACGTCATCGGGGGGGAACCACGGAAAGATCGGGAAAATGCGGTTCTCGGCCAGATCGCCCGTAAACAAGATGCGCTCCTGCGGGAGCCAGACAACCTGATCGGCCTGCGTATGCGCCTTGCCCCATGTGCGCAGCTCGACTTTTCGGCCGCCAAGATCGAGGGTATGGCTGTCTCCGGTCCATGTCCGGTCGGGCTGCACCAGCTTGGTTCCCTCAAGAGCGGAAGCAACCGAAGGGCCGAAGTCGCGGAACATTTCAAGATAGGCCTTGCCTTTGGCTGCCAACTCATTCGCCTGCGCCGCGTTGTAGAACGTCTCGGCCCCGGCAGAGAACGCCTGCGCGCCAAAGCCATGTTCAGGGTGAAAATGGGTCAGGGTCAGGATCAGGTCTCTGTCCCCGGCGACACGCTTTGCGGCGGCAAGCACCGTCTCGCCATTCACCGGCCCCATGCCACAATCGACGACCAGCGCGCTGTGTTCACCCCGTATAATCCCGATGTTCGGCACCAAGGGTACGCGGTTGTCGGGGATTACAAAAACACCTGCGGCAATTTCGGTCAGCCCGGTCGGATCGACAAGCGGTGCGGCGGAATCGGTGTTTGCATCATCGCTCATTTGGTTCTCACCTTGCCCTTGCGCTTTACGGGGCCATCTCGGGATATTGTGCCACCAGGGCATCAACCTTCTGGTCAAGCTCTGGCACCATGACGACATTTTCCTGTTCCGCCGGGTCGTTCCGCGCCGAGATTGCGGTAGCGCCATCGATCAGGCTGAGGTTGAACGCAACATGCGGGACATGCGGCGGGATGAAACAGAAAGTCCCAGGCTTGATCAGGCAGGCATTCTCGAGCGCCGCCCCCCAGTGCAACGCAATCCGACCTGAAACGCCATAGATGGCTGTTTCGAAATCGCGATGATAATGGACCTTCGCGCGCCCACCGGGGCCAAAGGCAGTCAGGTTCATTGAAATCGCCTCGGATCCTGCTGACGCAGCACTAATCCCGAAGAATTGCGGCATCCCCTGGCGTGCCTGTGCGGCGGTGTCTGGTGACAGTGTCACAACGGGACGTGGCTTTGTCATGGTATCTCCTTTCTTGAACTGCCGGTCACTTGACCGATCTCTCGCCCGCCCGTGATCCCTTGCGGACGGAAAATCAGAATGATGAGCATCACAGCGGCAAGGATCACATCACCGATCCCGTTTGGCGCACTCAAGTTCACCTTGCCGACTGCCACGCCGACTTCCAATAGTCTTAGAACCTCTGTCAGCAGTGAGATGGCCAATGTCCCGACAACCGCACCTGTCAGACTGCGCTTGCCGCCAACGACCAGCATCGTGAGAAACAGAAACGTGCTGTCGAGATAAAAGCTTTCGACCCGCAATGTCCCAAGGAAATGTCCATAAAGCGCCCCGGCAACCCCGGAGACAAAAGCGCTGAGCACAAATGCGATCAACCGCAGGGGCACGGGGCGAAGACCGCTTGCACGCGCCGCGACCTCGTCTTCACGGGTGGCGCGCAGGCAAAGCGCCCACCGGGTCTCCTGATAGACGAAAGCGACGGTGACGGCAGCACAGGCCCAGAGCGCGGCAGGCCAAAGCTTGACCCATGTCGACAGGCCCATCAGCGATGTTTGCCCACCGGTGACCGCCGTCCAGTTACCGAGACCGATGTAGGCGATGATCAGCAACGACAGCGTGGCGATGGCGGCGGCGATGCCAGACAGTCGCATCAATGGCCACCCGACGACTGCGGCGACCGCGGCCGCGACACCCCCTGCCAAAAGTGTTCCACTCAGGGCGGACAACTCAAGCACCGCAAGCCAGTGCGGCAGGTCTGGCAGAAACGTCTGCTTCATCATCGGCCTTAGCGTCGTCAAGGCGGACGTGTAGGCACCGATGGCCATGAACCCTACCGCGCTGAAGGTCAGCACACCCGAATTGCCCATAAAAATATAAAGCCCGACGACCGCAACCAGATTGAGCAACGCCAGGATTACCCGCCGCTCCAGAACGATGTCGCCAAGGTGGCCAAGCGGCACCAACAGCAAGATCATTCCCAGCAGGATCGCCAGCGGAACAAGGCGCCGCAGACCCGCCCGGATCGCCTGTTTGTCGCCCATCAGATACGCTCCTTGAGGCCACGGGACGGGAAAAGGCCATTGGGCCGGAAGAGCAGGATCAGGATCACCCCCAGAAACAGGATCGCTTCGCGGAATGGGCGCAGATCAGGCGGAAGGAAAGCCTGAAGCAGCGACGACCCCATCCCCACCAGCAGGCCCCCCGCCACGACACCCCAGAGGTTGCCCAATCCCCCGATTACAGTCGCGACAAACGCCATGATGACGATCTGAACGCCCAGACGGGGCTGCACAAAGCCGGTCTGAGCAGTATAGAGAACGGCGACGACTGCGGCCAGAATCCCACTGAGCAGAAAGGCCAGCGCGATCACTGCGTCGGCCCGCACACCGACCAGACGCGACATTGTGAAATCCTCTGCGGCGGCGCGCATCTGCAATCCGTAGCGCGTGCGCTTGAGGATAAAGAGAAGCGCCAGAAGCAGAACCGCACAGGTCAGGATCGTCACAATCTTGAGAACCCCGATCTGAACCCCGCCGATCATAAAGGTTTGCGCAAGCGCCGGTATCGGATCCACCGGCTTTGCGCGCGAGCCGACGGCAAAGATGAGCACCTTCTGAAGAAATACACTGACCGCAAAGGATGAAATCAACATCGTTGCCTGATCCGCATCCCTTAGGGGGCGAAAGGCCACACGTTCGGTCAGGATCGCAAGCGTTACGGCCACGACCACCGCCGCCGAAAGGGACATCACCAGCGGAGAGCCAGAAAGCGCGAACAATGCGTAGGCCGCGCAGGTGATGAATTCGGCATGGGCGAAATTCGCCAAGCGCATGACAGAAAAGATCAGCCCGATGCCCAATGCCGTCAGTGCATAGAGGCCACCAAGGCTGAGCGCGTCCACGAGGATCTGCAACAGATTGCCCATCAGTCCGCAACCCCCCGCCCAAGACCGAAATAGGCGGCCTCGAATCCCGGATCTTTGCCCAGTTCCGCCGAGGGGCCAGTCATACGAACTTCACCGCCACTGAGCACATATGTGCGGTCCGCAACCGACAGGGCGCGGCCCGCATTTTGTTCAACCAGCAACACGGTCACCCCGTCATCGCGTATTTCGCGAATGATATCGTAAACCTGTGCCGTGATCTTTGGTGCCAATCCAAGAGAGGGTTCATCCAGCATCAAGAGGCGCGGTCGCGACAGCAGGGCGCGGACAATCACCAGCATTTGCTGTTCGCCCCCCGAAAGCAGCCCTGCCGGTCCGTCGCGACGCTCTCTCAAGATCGGGAACTGATCAAGATATCGCTGGATGTCCGCTTCGGCCGCGCGGGTGTCTTTGCGGATGGTCGCGCCCAGACGCAGATTTTCGATCACGCTCAGCCCGGCAAAGACATGCCGTCCTTCTGGAACGAGCGCGATGCCACGCCTGACTGTGTCCTCGAGCGATGCACCGATGAGGCCTTGACCATCAAAAGTGATTGCTCCGTGCGTTGGACGCACCAGGCCCGCGATTGCCGAAAGCAGCGTCGTCTTTCCCGCTCCGTTTGGCCCGATGATCGACACGATTTCATTGGTGGCCACATGCATCGACAGATCGCGCAGGGCAACGATATTGCCGTATCGCGCATCGACCGCCCTGACACTGAGCATCGGGGTGCTCATGCGGTGTATTCCTCACCCAGATAAGAGGCGCGAAATTGCGGGTTCGCCATAACGCTTTCGGGCGTGCCTGCATCAATGGTCTGGCCACCGGACAGCACATGCAACCGCGCACAAATGGCGCTGATCAACCGTATGTTATGCTCGATCAGCAAGATGCCACAGGAAAAATCGCCCTGGATTTTCACAATTTGCGCGCCCAAAGCCTCGGCCTCCGCCAATGTCATGCCAGCCGCGGGCTCATCCAGCAGCAAAAAGCGCGGGTCAAGCGCGAGGGCCCGCGCCAGTCCAACCCGCCTTTCATCTGCATAACTGAGCGCCGCGCCGGATACCTGAGCCCGGTCGCCAATGCCGAGATAGTCGAGCAGTTCCGCCGCTTTCGCCCGGGCAGCGCGGCGTCCAACCCCCTGCCCCGCAAGCGGAGCCTCGATGTTTTCAGAAACGCTCAGGCCAGGAAAAAGCCTGACCGCCTGAAAGCTGCGCACCACTCCCTTGCGTACGAACCAGTCACCCTGCCGGCCTTCGGTCGGATCGCCGTCAATCGCGATCCGACCGCCATGCGCACGCTGAAAGCCGCTGAGCACGTTGATCATCGTGGTCTTGCCCGCGCCGTTCGGCCCGACCAATCCAACGATTTCACCTTGCTCCAGTCCCAATGAAACATTCGACAGCGCATGAACGCCTGCGAAGTTCACCGACACCTTCTCGGCACGCAGTCCTTGGTTCTCCGTCACCTCGATGTGCCTCAATCCAATGAGAACTCTCTTGGCGAGAACTTACCGACGGCGGAAAAACTGCCTCCGTCCGCTTTGATGATCGTCATTGGCCGCGTCGTGGAGATATGCAACTCCGGCGTGAACGTGGTCGGCCCGATCATCAATGGCTCGTCGCTAAAGGTGTCCAGGACGGCAGCGACTTTGTCTGCATCCAGGCTGCCAGCCCTTTCAGCCGCTATCGCCCAGGCTTGGATCATGGAATAGCCGCGCAACGCGTAGCTTGCATCGGCGCGTGCGCCAAATTCCTTTTCATAGTTGGCAAAGAACGCATTGATGCTTGGATCGGGGTCGTCGCCGTAGAAGGAACCGTATTGCGACACGTAGAAGTCGCTCAGGTCCGGTACGGTTCCGATCCAATAATCCCCATCCATTGATTCACCAGTGACGATGGGCATGTTCAACCCGGCTGCCCGCAACTGACGCAGGGCACTGGGGCCACCGGGGGCATATGAGCAAAACATCATGACCTTGGGTGCCGATCCGAGCCCGGAAATGCGCGTGACTTGTGCCGCAATGCTGGCATCGCCATTGAGGAAGACATCGCTGCCCAGAAGGGCATCATCGCCCGCCAATTCCTTGAACCGCGTCGCAAAGGAACCGCACAGAGATTTGGTATAAGCAATGGTATTGTCGAGAAGCACATAAGCCGTGTCCCAGCCTTGCGTCTCGTACGCCCATTCTGCCAGCAACGCACCCTGCGCCTGACTGGCCGTCGATATCGAATAGGCGAACGGTCCAATCCCTTGCACACCGAATTTCGGATCAGAGGCGCCGGACAGTGAAATCACGTTGTTTTGCTGCGCAACGAAGGCGCCCGGTGCCCCAAAGTCGAAATCAGAGGGGAACATGATCGCCTTGGCCCCCTGATCAATGACCGAAAGGGCGCCGTCGGCACCCAACGACGGTTCGGATTTATTGTCGAACTCCAGAACCTCGATCTGCCGGCCAAGCACGCCACCGGCTGCGTTTATTTCCTTTACCGCCAGGCGCGCGCCATTGACCGAACTGGCGTCAATAGGTTGAAACCAGCCGCTGAATGACATTACAAACCCTACTTTGGCCGTCTCTTGTGCCACTGCCGGAAGCGGCGCGAAGAGCGCTGCCGCTATGGTGAGGCCAATATATTTCCCTAGTCTCATGTCTAAACGCTCCAGTTGGTTGAACCGTGACCCTCCGCATATCGCGGCGGCACGTCTTGCTTGTTGGGATTGGACCACGTTGTCTCGCAGTTCATAGCATTGTCGTATATTCGTTCAGCGCTGCCCGGAGGTGCCCGAGTGTTGTCAGGTCATGTCAGCCGCTCGGCGATTTCATCGACACTCAGGACATCGCCGAATTGCTGGATTATCGTTTCGAGTGCCGCGCGGTGCTCATCGTCGGACAGGGCTGCTGTCGCGTCCGAGACAATGACCACCTTGAAGTCCATCATCATCGCGTCCCGCGCGGTGGACTCACAGCAGACATTCGTCTTTGTTCCCGTGATCAGCAATGTGTCGATGCCCAGACTGCGCAAGACACGCTCCAGCGAGGATGCGCCCGGTATCAAGGCTGAATACCGATTCTTGAGCAGTTTGAAGTCCTGCGGTGCCACGTCAAGCTCGGGCCAGATCTCTTGTCCCTTCCCACCGGGCGCCAGGCTGCTGATTGTTTTGGCCCGCACCTCATCAGCTACGAAATGGTTGAAAAAGCCGGACCAGTCACTCCCGGCGTCCGAGCTTTGGTTGGCATGGTTGACCCAGATCACATGCCCCCCTGCATCGCGCATGATCTTGGAAAGCCGGTTGATGGGTCCAACGATCTCGCGCGATAGCGGCACTTCTGCTGGCCCTCCCGGAGAACAGAAGGTTCCTTGCATGTCAATGACGACAAGCGCCGTTTTCCTGGGCTCGATATTGTCGAAGATATGCAGCCTGCCTCGGCGCGCGATGACACGTTCGATGATTTCGTCTCGTATTCCTACGCTGTGCACCAGTCCCCCTTCCTCGCCACTTTGGGCATCAGAAACTCAATTTTTCAGAAAAGACCCAAATGACCTTTGTTTGCGTGTCATGGATATTTTCCCATGAATGCGCATCTTCGCATTTGAAATGGATAGAATCCCCCACGTTCAGATCGAACGCCTGATCACCGATCCAGTAGCGGAGCTTGCCCGAAAGCACATAGCAAAGTTCTTCTCCGTCATGGCGCATCAGTTCTTCGCCAGAGGTCGCGCCACTGCCAATCGTGCCGATCCGCGCTTCGAGAGTACCGCGGGCGAAATCACCCTGCATGTCTTCGAGCGAAAGCGACATTTCAGGCAGATCGAGACGCGCGCGATGATCACTGCGGACGATGGAAAAATCAGCATCCGCCGGTTTGCCCGCGTCGATCAGGAAACCAAGGTTCTCGTCCAGTGCTTTGGCCAGGTTGATGGCATGAACCAGACTGGGATTCAGCTGCTGATTCTCGATTTTGCTGATCGTGCTGGGTGGCACACCACTGGCCTCCGCCAGATCGTTCAGGCTCAACCTCCGGGCATGCCGAAGATCGCGCAACCTCTCGCCCAGACCGACCAGTGCAGAGGAACGGGGTGCCGGCCTGGTCATGATCTCGACCCTTCCAGTTTGTCGTGCAGGATCGGATCACGAATCGTTGCCGTTTCAGTGTCCAGCAAGGCGGCGCAGGTCGGGCAGTAGAAATGGCGCAGGACCACATCACCAAAACCTGTATCGAAGGCCTTTGCACCCAAATTGGCAAGGGGCACCTCTTGTCTGACGGCCTGTTCTTTCCATCCGTTGTCCGGGTTTAACCTGCCATTGCAAGCGGGACAGCCGATGGGTGCTGCCCCTTCGTGACCCTCCAGCCGCGTGGCACGCAGCGCCGCACGTCGCTTTGCTGTCCCGGCCTCGTCTACGGCGCCCCCGTCCGTCAGCGTAACGCCGAAAATGGCATCGGCCACCTCAGCGCTGGTCAATTGCGCGGCTACATCCTGACGGACGGCATCGGGATCGCGTTCGATCGGATCGCCATAGCCCCCGCCACCATTCCAACGCACATAAAGCGCGTCTCGTCCGGCCAAGGGATACACCCCCCATGATACCTTCTCATGGGTGCCATCCAGTTCATCCAGGCTTCCTGCTGTGACCGGTCTGTTCGCCGAATCCTCTTTCGGCGCCTGAACCCAGACATACGAATTGGGTGCCCCCGGATAGCCGCCCGCCAGTCCTTCGCTCATTGGATGGCGCGCGCCTTTGCCGGAAATTACATAGTTAATCCCACCATCGGGAGATTTATGCGGCACCATGGCCAGCTCGCCGCCCGTCCCGCCGCGGAATTTGCCCGGGCCGCCGCTGTCTATGGCACGGCGCCGAAAGAGGTAGCGGACGGGAAAGGAAGCTTCAACCGTCTCCACATTGGCCATGCGCGAAATCGGATTGGGGATTTCACCGCCAATTTCGACACCATCGGCAAATGATCTGGCACCGCCGGCGCCAGCGAAGGTTTCCGTCAGGATGCCGATGGCATCGCCCCCCCGCTGATTGCGCCCGAATTTGAAAATCGCAAAGTGATTTGCGTGCCAGACCGCTGTCGCCTGTGTCCGGTATTTCTCACTTGCATTCAACATTTTGCCGATGGTTGAGCAGGCCGCGTTATTGACCGACTGGATCGCGCCCACCGTCGCAACCGAGACCGGCGCGGGGCGGGTACAATTCACGATACTGCCTTCCGGCGCGATCATCTCGACGGGCCGCAGCACGCCTTCGTTCCAGGTAATATCATAGCACAAAAGCGGAAACAGCGGTGCAAAGAGACCGCCACGCGATGCCCATTTCGTACAATTGATGCTGAACCGGCTTTGCGGATCCGATCCGGTGAAGTCAAAGATCAACCGGTCGTCCTGCTTTGTCATGGTCAGCAGCACACGCGCGGTTTCCCCGTTCACATCGAGATACTGCCGCGACTGCCATTCTCCATCAGGCAATTCGCGAAGACGGGCACGAAACAGGTCTTCGGATTGCCTGATCAACTCGCTACAGGCGGCATCCACTTCCCCGGGACCATATTTCCCGATCAACGCCCGCATACGGTCGTTGGCCACGTTGTTGCACGCAATCATGGACCGCAGGTCCAGCGTGACCATTTCAGGCGAGCGGACCATATTCAAAAGCGTGTCCAGCACGTCCTGACGAATTTCGCCTCCAGATACGAGCCGGATACCCGGAGAACTGAAGCCCTCGGTATAGATATCAGGGGCTTGCGGTGCAAATCCGCCGGGGTTCACAGCGCCGATATCATATACATGCACGAAACATGCGCTCCATGCGACCAATTTGCCTTCGTAATGGATTGGCGCAACAAGATAGATATCCGAGGTATGCAATGCCGCCGTATAGGGATCGTTCAGCAGAAATACATCGCCCTCGTGAATATCACCCTCGAAACGACGAATGATCGATTTACACGCCTCTGCCGCGCTGGTGAGGTGATGCAGGAACCCGACGCCCCCCATCAACAATGTACCGTCAGCCCGATAAAGAGAGACCATCAGATCATGGCCCTCGTTCGTAATCGCGCTCCCCGATACGTGCTTGAGTGTGATGACTGCTTCATCGACGATGCGGAACAACCTGTGGCGGATGATCGAAAACGTCATCGGGTCCATGCCGGGCTCCTTCTTCATTTTCCGCTACTCATCGAAAGTCACCACGATATTCGACCAGCGATCCATTCGTGCCTTCATGGCAGCCGGCACGACGATGGTGGTAAGCGGGGTGTGAATGACGGCCGGGCCCGCAACACAATGCCCCGGCGCCAGCCTGCTGAAGTCGTAGATTCGCCCTTCGGCCATACCACCTTCAGCGTCGACAAATATCTGCCGCGTTTCGATCAGTGCCTCGCTTGGGTCGGGGTCTCCTTCCTCGCGCGTCGGAAGATCGGGGCGTGGCATGAGACCGCGTGCCGTGAGCCGGAACATGGTCATCTCGATCCCTGCTTCGCGGAACGCCGAACCGCGTCCGAACTTGCGTTCATAGAGAGCTTCAAAATCATCGACCAATCGGGTCACGCCGACATCATCAATGGGGGTGTCGGCATCGACGGAAGTCGTCACTTCATGGACCTGCCTTGAGTACCTCAGGTCCACGGACCATTCCATCGCCATCCGCTCGGTGCTGATCCCTTCTTCTGCCAACTGCTGCCTGGCGCGCTCTTGCATCGGTGCAAAGATTGCGTTGATCTCGTCCGCACCGGCTGTTGAGGCCAAAGTCTTGGTGGTCGAGTATTCATGAACCACATCCGCCGAAATCAGGCCGAATGCACAATTCACCGACGCGGTGTAGGGGATGACGACCCGGCGCACCGACAGTTCCTGCCCGAAGGCCGCCGCAAGCATACCGCAGGACCCACCAAAGGCCTGAAGCACGAAGTCGCGGGGATCAAGACCGCGCTCGACTGTGATCTCGCGGATCAGGTCGGTGATCTGGGCACTGGCGATGCGGTAGATGCCAATGGCCGCATCACTGACGCTCAGGCCAAGCGGATCGGCGATTTTCTCACGGAAGATGCGTTCGGTATTTTCACGGTCCAGCGTGATGGAGCCGCCCAGAAACTGACCCGGATCCATATAGCCGATCAGCAGCATGACATCCGTCAGCGTCGGCTCTTCTCCACCTTGGCCGTAGCAGATGGGGCCGGGTCTTGCCCCAGCGCTGCGCGGGCCGACGCGCGGTACGTTGGTCCTTGGATCGAGCGATATGATACTGCCGCCCCCCGCCCCGATCGACACGACTTCGATCTTGGGTGCGAGATAGTGGTAACGATCCACCAGCGGCTCTCGTGCATACTCCAGCTTGCCATCCTGAATGACGCCGACCTTGAACGTCGTACCGCCCATGTCCGCCGCAATGACATCCGGGTCGCCCATCAGATCGCCAAGAAACATTGCGCCGATCACGCCGGCAGCCGGACCACATTCGATCATGCCAACCGCCCTGTCGGCGGCCTCGGCTGCCGGAAGCAAGCCGCCGTAGCCTTGCATGACCATCGTCGCCCCGCCATATCCCCGCTCTGACAACTGCGCCTGAAGCGATGTCAGGTAAGCATTGGTGATCTTGCCCGCGTAGGCATTGATCACTGTGGTCGAGGTACGCTCGTATTCGCCCGCTACCGGTGCGATATCCGAAGACAGGGTAACATAGGTACCGGGGGAGACCTTTTGCACGATATCACGGGCGCGGCGTTCGTGATCCGGGTTCAGAAACGACCACAGAAACGATATCGCTATCGCCTCGACGCCTTTGTCCTTAACTAGAAAACGCGCAGCCTCTGCAACGGCGGCCTCGTCCAAATCAAGCACGACATCGCCATCGCTGTCCACCCTTTCGGGGATGCCCACAACCGCGTCGCGCGGGGAAAGCGGGCTGGCCCTGTCTGTTTGAACGGGGTTCTTGATCCATTCTTCCGTCAGCCCCGCCCAGCGGCCATAGGCCCCGCGCGTGACATGCAGCGTATCTTCGAAACCTCTGGTGGTCAGCAATCCCGTTGCAGAGCCGTCGCGGGTCAGGATCGTATTGTCCACAACGGTCGAACCGTGGACGAAAAGATGGGTCCGCCGCAGGACATCTTCAAGCGTCAGACCCATTTGATCGACTGCCGACGCGATTGAGTTCAGAACGCCGTCGGCAAAATCCGGCGGTGTGGAAAGCGCCTTTCCGATATTGAACACACCATCGGAGCCAAAGATGATCGTGTCCGTGCAGGTGCCCCCGACATCTGTGGCCACAAGGTAGTTTACTTCGTCCGAGACGCCTTTGGTCATTGCACTTTCCTGGGTGTGGTTCTGTCCGTCACACACAGAAGGCGCGACGTTGCCGAACCGGCGTTTGCCCATGCAGACACCTTGCCTGCCTGTGCGCGATAGGCGTCTCCAGCGTCCAGCTTGATACGCCGCGCATCGTTCAGAGACGTAATGACCACACCTTCGATGGCCATGCAAAGTGATGGCGCATTGCCAATATCGTCGGGGACAGAGAGCATCCCACCCGGAGGCAACGTGACCAGTTGCGCATCCAGCCTTGCATCGGCCAGCTGCGCGGACAGATGCCGGCTTTGCTCTTTTTTTCCGGCGCCAGCGCGACTGATCACGGCGCGTTTTTTGCTGCGGACTGCTTCTTCCAATGTCTCGTCCAGCCTCAGTCCAAGTGCCTGAACGATATTCAGAACGCTCGTCAGGCTTGGAGACGATCGCGCGGTTTCCATCGCGCTGATCGAGGCACTGCTGACCCCGCTGAGGTCCGAAAGCTGCCGCATGGTCAGCCCAAGTGCCTTGCGCTTGTCTCTCAGATAGCTGCCAAGCTGCTGCAAATCGGATTTTCCGAAACGCGCTGGAAAGGGACGGGCTATCGCTTCATCGGTTTTCATATCCTGAACGATAGATGCCGAATCTGAAACCGACAAGTTCTTTTTGCAAGCAGGCACGCAGCCCGACGGATCCTGCTTGGTTTTTGAGCACCGACATTGGCTTTGACCCGCATCGAAGCTTTCGCCCGACAGGATTACGCAGCGAGATACCCGCCATCGACCGGCAGCAGAACGCCTGTGATATAGTCCGAAGCTGCCGACGCCAAAAAGACCGCCGGGCCGACCATCTCGGCAGGGGCAACGAATTTTTGCATCGGCATCCGCGCAAACAGGGCGGCTTCAGCGGCCTCATCCAGAACCCCGTTGGCCATATTCGTCGCAAATCCACCCGGCGCGATTGCATTGACCGTGATGCCGCGCGCGGCGAGTTCCAATGCCAACTGGCGGGTCAGGTTGACCACTGCGCCCTTCGATGCGGCATAGGCCGTGAACGGCGCACAGTCTGTCCCCCGGATGCCCCATGTCGACGCGGTCAGGATGATCTTGCCCCGACCGGCCGCCTTCATACGCCGCGCAGCACCGCGCGCGGTCAGGAAAGTGCCGTGAAGATTAACGTCGTGCACCCGCTGCCATTCTGCAAACTCCAGTTCATCAATTGATTTCGGAGTACCTGATATTCCGGCATTGGCGAAAACCACGTCGATTTTGCCCTCAGCCGACAGTACCTGATCGAAAAGCGCCTCGACCTCCTGCTCTTTGGACACATCTGTCACAACCGTCAGAATCCGCGCATCGCCCGCTTTGGTCTCGGCCAAACCATCTGCATTCACGTCCGCAGCATAGACTTGCGCCCCACGCGCGGCCAATCCAAGGGCGACCCCCTGACCGATACCACTGCCAGCGCCGGTCACGACGACAACTTTGCCTGCGATGTCAAATAGATCGCTCATTACATTCTCCATTGAGATCATTTGGGGTCGCGCGAAACGCATAGCCCCACGCATAGCAATCGCTGCGCACCCACAGGCCCGCAGCGACAAAAGGATCCTGTGCCATGATATCACGTGCCGCATCCAAGCTGTCAGCGGCAATCACCCAGGCAGCACCGACAAAGCCTTCCGTTGGCTCGGCGCGCAAACCGCCCGCATCAAGAATGATGGACTGTTGCGCCGCCAACCAGTCAAAGTGCTGCTTGACCAGATTTTGGTCCAGCCCATCCAGATCGATCCGCCCAAAAAACACCGCAAGATATCGCAGGCTATGTTCCATCTTCAGCAGAACTTGTTTGTTTGGCAAGGCGATCAAAGGTGACCTGCACAGCCGCGATGGCGTCAGGGTAAAGACCGAAATTGTCGGTATCGACGATAGCGTCGATCCGGCTGGCGACCGTTTCGGCGGTTATTTCGGTGGGGTTTTCGACATCAATGCCGATGGTCTCGATTGTCCGCGCAATCGCGAAATGCCCGCCGCCCGCAATCAGGACCTGACCATTCAACCCACAATCCCGGCTGGCAAGAAACGTCACTCCAGCCGAGACGAATTCAGGCGCGAGGCCTTTTGCAAGCTCTTTGGGGAACAGGTCAACAACCATCCGGGTAAAGGCAAACGGCGAGATGCAATTCACCTTGATACCCGATTCTTCACAGTCGAGCTTGATCCCATGCATCAGCCCGAGCACACCATTCTTGGCCGCGCCATAGGCCACAGCATCGACCTGACCGTAGAATCCAACCTGGCTGGTGGTATAGATAATGCGCCCATATCCCTGCGCGGCCATATGTGGCCACACGGCTTTTGTCATGTTGAATGAACCGCCCAGATGGGTGTCGACAAGACTGTCGTAATCTTCGCGGCTGGTCTCATGAAAATGCAGGAAGCGTTGATTTCCGGCATTGCAGACCAGGATATCTATACGACCGTAGGCCGCCATAACCCTTGCCACCATGTCAATGGTTTCGGCCTGATTCGCAACATCCGATCCATCCGCCATCGCGCGTCCGCCGATTGCAATAATCTCATCGACAACGGCCTGAGCAGGTTCGACATCGCGACCACCGCCTGCGATGGAATGGGCACCAATATCATTTACGACAACCGTCGCGCCCCGTTTCGCAAGATCGAGCGCATGGCTGCGTCCAAGACCGCGCCCTGCCCCTGTGACGATTGCGACCTGTCCAGAAAAATCAAACATTGCTACCCCGTTGGGCTCGATTCGACATTAACGTGCGATGATCGAGCAGCAGCCGCAATTGCGCCCACAAGTGCTGACGGTAGGGGCCCTCTGTGTTTCATGCAAGGTCTCAATGAAATTCGCCCGCCCTTCATCTCCCCCCGATCCCCCACTCCAGGGGATGCAGCCAGGATGTCGCCCCCCCGCAACACAACATGCAGCTTGCGCAGCGCTGCACACGACAAAAACATCACATCTTCGGAGTTTAGCTGTTCCATCCCTGACGATCACATAGACCCTCGCCGTTCTGCTCTTTTCATGGCAAGATCGGTTCTACGCGAGGCTCGGGACGGGGATAGGACATG